>Ga0302324_100014940_pt1 | contig 15613 bp, 7 predicted proteins | sample Palsa_T0_1_FD_201949 | JGI IMG/M metagenome (GOLD analysis project Ga0302324, IMG submission 201949) | Peat permafrost microbial communities from Stordalen Mire near Abisko, Sweden - Palsa_T0_1 | ecosystem: Environmental > Terrestrial > Soil > Palsa > Peat permafrost | place: Sweden: Abisko...
CTGGCGCTCCGGGTCAGTCTGGCGCCCCGGGTCAGTCTGGCGCTCCGGGTCAGTCTGGCGCTCCGGGTCAGTCTGGCGCTCCGGGGCTGCGGGTGCCTCGTCCAGAACCCGTTCCGGGGCGGTGGCCGCCCGCAGCGTCTGCAGCGCCGTCCACGCGTCGACTACCACCGGACGGCGATGGCCTTCCCGCGGTATGAGGACCGCGGGGCGAGGCAGCTGCCGCAGGGCCTCGAGAACCTGCTGGTCGCCGCGATCCGTATCGAGATCCGCGTCGCGGTCCTCCCGGGGCGGCGCGACCAGCTCCATCCCGGTGTGCCGGAGGACCTCATTGACGGTCTCGATGAAGTCGCGGTCCTGGAGCAGATCGTCGGGAACCAGCAGCGTCCTGGCCCGGTACACCGTGGGCCGTGGTGCCGGGTAGCCGTGCACCACCCCGGCGTGTCCGGGGTGGAGTACCCGGGCGCCATGCCGTTCTAGCAGCGCCGCCGGCAAACCGAGCAGGCCGGGCGGAGAGTCGTCTTCATCCCGTTCTGCCTCGTCGCCGTCGGGACGCGGCTGGAAATGCCATTTCATCTCGGCTCCGCATTTGGTCCGTGGATCGCGGAAAAAGGTAACGAAATCGGGGCGCATTTCCCCCAATGTGGTAGAGCAGGGCTGACGCTATCAGATACACCGAAATTCATAACGAAGCAATAACGGCCACCCTGAGATGTCGGTCACTCCACCTTCCTTCAGCAACATCAGCACGCCGAGCGTCTTTCCCGAATTATCGTGCGACATCACCCCCCTGATCAGGGGGGTCCTGACACACAATGATGAATTAGCCCTATGAGAAGGCATCGCCGCCGGGCGGGTCATCATCTAGTGTCTCCGCTATCCGGCGAGGTAGCCGTACCGGTCGCGGAAGGCGTCGGGCGTGAGCCCTGCGGCCGCCGCGATCGGGCCGAGTCGTTCGGGATTATCGATGTCCTCGCGGTCCAGCCGGATCATGTACTCACGGGCCACCCGGTACGAGCTCGACTCGACGTTCACCAGCCGGACCTGTACCCGCCCCGTCTCGGGGTCATTGAACGACCCGAAGGGCAGCGCCACCATGTGCCCCTCCTGGATCGTGACCATGCCGCCGGGCTCGTCGCCTTCCAGTACCTGCTTCAGGTAGTCGACGGCGCTGTAGCCGAGGTCCCTCGTGTACTCGATATCGAACGGGATGGGGGGCGCGCAGCGGAGCTCGTAGCCGATGTTCTTGCCCTCGACCGTGACCTTCTGTCCGCGCGCCTTGAAGCGGTCCTTGACCTGCTTCGCCAGCAGGCGGTCCAGCTCGAGCTCGGCGAGACGGACGTGGCCGTGCTCGTCTCGCTCGACCTCCGGCATGGCCTTGGCGAGCTCGTCCTGGGGCAGGCGCAGGCCGATACCCTCGGCGAGCACCGCCACGCCGAAGGGGCGTCCGTGGGCGATCCGCTTGAGCATCGAGGTCTCGATGACGTCGACCAGGCGCGGCAGCCCGATGGGCCCGTCGCCGGGGAACTCCTCGGCGATCACCTCGAGAGTGGCCCCGGCCGCCTTCCCGATGCCCAGCGCCAGGTGGCCGGCCGAGCGGCCCATGGCCACCACCAGGTACCACCGCTGAGTGGTGATGGCGTCGGTCATCAGGTTGCTGACCAGCTGAACCCCCACGCTCCTCGCGGTCTCGAAGCCGAAGGTCGGCGTGCCGCCCGGTAGCGGCAGGTCGTTGTCGATGGTCTTCGGCACGTGCGCCACGCGCAGGCGGCCGCCGGCCGCCTCGGCCAGCCGGGACGCCGAGAAGGCGGTGTCGTCCCCGCCGATCGTCACCAGCGCGCCGATCCCCAGCTTGTCCAGCGACTCCAGGCAGGCGTGCAGCCTCCAGTCCGGGTCGGCGGCGCCGGAGTCTCGCACCGTCGGGTTGGCCCGCGAGGTCCGGATGACCGACCCGCCCAGGACGTGAATCCTCGATACGTCCGTAATGGACAGGGGCCGCGCCTCCTCGGTCCGGCCCGCGATGAGGTGCTCGAAGCCGTCCATGATTCCGAGCACGTCCCACCCGGAGTTACGGGCCTCGATCGTGGCCGCGGAGATCACCGAGTTCATCCCCGGGGCCGGGCCGCCGCCGCACAGGATCCCTAGCTTCACGCCGCCATCGTCCCAGCACCAAGACGATCCGACAAACGGGCCGGCCTGTCGACGACCGGCTGCTGCGGAAAGCGCCGGTCAGCCGAAGACCTCGTCGGCGGTCAGCTCGCCGAGCGCGTCGGCCTGGTCCCGGCGCATGGCCCGAGCCGAGAAGATCTCGCCGAGCGTCCGTTCCTCGCCGCCCACGGCCCCGGCGCCCTCGTCGGCGAGCTGATCGAGCTCGGCCTTGATGGCCTGCACCACCCGCCGCCGGTCTAGCTGGGCCAGGTCGGGGGACTGCCAGGCGGCGGCCAGCGCGACCATCCGGTACGCGTTCGCCTTCACCGTGTTCGGCGGTGCCTCGAGCAGCGCCTGGCCGGCCGTGCTCAGCGGAGCCTGGATGTCCTTGAGCCGCCAGTCGTCCCGCTCCTTGCGTCCCTCGACGCGCAACAGCAGGTAGTCGTACCCCTTGAGGTGGACGGGATCTTGCCCAGGCGCCTGGCGATAGCAGAGCCGGCCGTCGCGGACGGCCAGGCGGTCCAGGCTGACCTGTCCCGGCTCGGCCAGGATGACGGCCAGGTAGCCCGGCCGCAGCACCGCGCCGCCGGCGCCGCCCGAGACCAGCTCCTGATGAAATCCCAGCTGGATGTTTCCCTTAGTCGCGCTGAGCAGGTCGCGGGTACCGGAGACTACCGCCTGCGCCAGGGATACGGCCGGGCCGAGCGGCGGTGCGATAAGGCCGGAGAACTGCTGCAAGATCCCGATGGCCGTGCCGAGATAGTCGGCGCCCTTCAGGCCGAGCAGGGCCGCCTCGATCTCGACGACCCCGCCGTTGAACGGGAGCAGCTCGGTCAGCCGGTAGTTCAGCCGGACACCCTCGCCGAGCTGGTCCAGGGGCGGCTGCGCAACGCGGCTGAACGAGGTGCCCTGCCCGCCGAACTGGAGCCGTACCTCGCTGTGGACGGCCGGGAACCACTCCGTCCCCCAGGCGACGCGCTTGGTCAGGAACATCTCGCTCAGCCACAGCCGGAAGTAGCTGGCGCCGGGTTCGAGCGGCGCGTCGTCGTAGGCTTCGTCGGTCCGTTCCTTCGGGATCGGCGCGTAGACGTGGTGCCGGGCATTGTCGGTCCACCATCCGATGACGTGCTCCCACAGGCTCGGTCCGTTGCTCACTAGCGCTCCTGCTCCCGGAAGACGGTGAAGGCCGGCGTGTAGTCACGCCGGAATAGGGAGATGTCGAGGGCCTGCTCGACCGGACGATCAGCCGCCCCGCGCTGAGCCGGCGTCCCGGTGGAGAGCCGGGCCGCGCGGACCGCTTCGTAGACCGCGTCGGGGGTTATGCCCTTCCTGATGCACGAGGCAATCTTCCCCAGCACCGCCTCGGCCCGTTCCGGCTTCATCGACGGCAGCATGATCACCGTCGCCGCTCCCGCACGGAAGACGTCGGCCGCCCAGCCGCGCAGGTCGGCGGTATCTCGGCGCTCGGTGTCGAAGCGGCCGGCGGTCTCACCCGGCGCTCCCAGGACGATGAACAACCGGGCCGCCAGGCCCGCGACGACCTGGGGCTCGAGCAGGCCGCCGCCCACGACGGATTCGCGGAGGTCGTCCTCCGAGGTTCCCCGGGCGGCCGCTTGCTCCGCGGTCTGCAGCAGGACCGCGTCGCGCACCCGGACCGGGCGGCCGATGACCAGGACGATGTCAGGGGGGTCAGTGGCCAGTGCGCCGGCTCGCTCGATCGCCCGGTTGACGTCATCCCCGGACAGGTCGGGGAACGACACGCTGCGGCCCAGCCCGGCGCGCTCGGCGAACAGCCGGCGCGTGGTGTCGGCCAGGACCGCGACCGTGCCGGGTGGCTGCGCGCGCCGCGGCCGTCCGGTCCCGGCGAGCGGCTCACCCCGGCGCCAGAAGTCCAGGGCGCCCGGCAGGGCCGACTCTGCGGTGAGCAGCGGGTAGGAGAGCAGCGCTTCCCACGGCATCCGCTCCAGGGCCGGGTCGATGTCGAGCGAGATGCGGACCGACCTCCGGGACCCGACCAGCCGGGCCAGCTCGCGGAATCCGTCTTGCAGGCTGGCCGGCATGGCGGCCGCGCTCCGCTCGTAGGCCCGCAGCGGAGGCAGGACGGCGCTGTCGGTCACGTGGGCCGGCTCGGGGTGCTTCCAGGGCGGCAGGCGGGGGGGATCGGCCTGCCACTTCTCGATGTCGATCCCGATCTCGCCGTCCGCCGCGCCGTGGCCGGACGAGGGGGTGATCCGGAGCCCGACCACGGCCTTGGCCCACCGCCGGGCCCGGCGCCGCACGAGTGTCCACGCGATCAGCGCGACCGGCACGCCTCCCACGGCAATCAGGAGGGCGACCAAGCCGATTTGGATCGTGGCGTTCAGGTCAGTCGACTGCGTCCCAGTGTTCAGATGGGATGGCCTGAACAAGTTGAGCACCGCGAGCACCGTGACCACCGCGGACGCGACCCCGAATACGCCAAGGGTGATCCTGAAGAACCACCACCAGCGACTATGGGGGGTACGCCGTCTGGCCCGCCACGGCCACCCGAGCTGCCGCCGGGTCAGCACGGACGGGTCGAGCTCAGCGGGCACCGATCCCAGCCTGGCTTCCAGCATGTTCCTGACCTGGGTGTCACCAACGGGCTTGCGGGCCGCGCCGTCGGCCTCGGTCCGCCGCGCCAGGCAGGCGGCCAGCCGCGGCAGCCAGCCGCCCATGGTCGGCTCGAGCCGCCGGGGCTCCAGGAACACGCGCTGCCGGGCGAGGTCGGCCCAGGCCGGCAGCGACGCCCCGGGCTGGCGGGCCACCGCCTCATAGACACCGCTGAGAAAGTAAACCCGGTCGGGCGGGATGGCCATTCCGGCGCGCTGGCGCGCGAGCGCGGCCGCGATCGCCGCGAACAGGGCGCCGGCCCAATCGCCCATCCCGTTGAGCAAACTCCCGGCCTGGTCCAGCAGCGTGACCGCCAAACGGGGCAGCCGCAGGGCCAGCAGCTCACCCTCGTCCAAAGCCAGTTCCGCCGCCCGCCGCAGGCCGACTCGCCACATCCACGCCGGCGTCGACTCGGCGGGCGCCGAGAAAGAGGACTGGAAATCCGGATGGCCGAGGGCCTGCGCCCGCAGCCGCACCCGGACCACCTGCTCGGCGGTGACCTGAGCGCTAGCCTCGAACGTGTCGTAGTCGCTGGCCTGCCAGTCCGGAGTCCTGGCCGCCGCGATATCAGCCTCGGCTAGGTCCAGGCCGAGGGAGAAGGCGGCGAACGGGGTCAGGTCGCCCCGATGCGCGACAACCTGCTCGGCCCGGCGCCGGAACAGCCGGGCATCTTCCGCGTTAGCTCCAAGCGGTACCGGGCGAGTGCGCCACCAGTCGTGCAGGCAGGCGTCGCTGATCTGGCTGACCGGCTCGGCGGCATGGGCTCCTGGCGATTCAGTCAGCGCGGTGAGCGCCCAGGCTGCGGCCTGCTGGCCGGGGTCGGCGGAGCCGGCGGAATCCTTCGCCAGGACCGGCTGGGTGATCCGCATCCGGCGGGAGATCTCCAGAGTGGCGGTCAACGCGGCGTTCTCGGCATCGTCGTCGCCGGCCGCCAGGGCTCGCCGGCGCCTGGCGTTCAGCAGCTCCAAGGCCCGATCGCTCTGGCCGAGGGCGGTCCAACCCCAGGCCACGGCCGTGAACAGCGGCGGCACGGCCCGATGACACCACAGCGCGCTGCGGGGAGAGCGCCTGACGCGCTCGGTGGCCTGCTCCTCCAGCGCGGCCAGCCTGGCGACCCCATCGCGCGACAGGATCCCGGCCGCGAGCCGTCGCAGCAAGATGGCCGCCAGTAGCCGGTCGGCGTCGATGGTGCCCACGTTCTCCTCGGCGGACCGTTGCCAGTCAGCCAGCGGTGCGCGCTGGAACAGATCGGCCGGCACCGGAAGCGTCACGGCCATCCGGACGAGCTCGAGCCTTATCCGGTCGCTGGCCATCGAGGGCGCGTCGAAGTCCGCCCAGCGGCCAGGCGGGCTGGCCGGCCTGTCAGCCGAGGATTCCTCGGCCCGCGCCGCCAGCTCCAGCGCTGCTTCGAAGCGGCCGTGCAGCGCCAGGCCGCGGGCCGCGATCATCGTGCCCAGGGCCAGCAGGTCCGCCGGTACCCGGCTGGCGATGTCGCCGAGCCAGCGCTCGATCAGCGGGATATCGGATACCAGCGAAGGGTCGCCGCGCATCTCGGCGACTTCCACGAGCGCCTCGAGGGCCGCGCAGCACGACGCCGCCAGCTGCTCGGCCAGGGGCCCGGGCAGCCGTCCGGACACCACGGCGAACTGGTCCACGAGCTCCCAGAACGCGGCCAGGTCATCGGCGGACAGCTCGACGCCGCGAAGCCGGAAGGCGGCGACCAGGCCGGCGACCGCGCAGCACCGCAGCCACTCCCGGACGGCCGGGTCCGGGCTCGCGGCGGCACGCGCGCCGACCTCACGCCAGTCCGGCGCCGGGTTGTACTCCGGCCGGGTGTGGATCAGCGCGCTGATACGCGAGGCCAGAACGGCGGCCCGGGCCGGATGGCCGGGGTCGGCCACCGCGCCGTCCTCGCCGAGGAGCCGGCTGGTGCGCTGGCCGGCCCAGGCCCAGTCGCCCTGCGCCCGGATCTGGCCGGCCGCCGTGTCCCACAGGCGGGCGGCGTCGGCTGGCGGCAGCAGCCGCATGGCGGCGTCGATCAGGTCGACGCCGATCTCGTTCAGTGACCGGTCCTCGACCAGGTGACCCAGCGCGGGACCGAGCCGGTCCCGCGCCTGGCTCAGCACGAAATACCGGTCCGGGTCGTTCCGGTAGTAGGACAGAAGCCGCGGCCTGAGGTTTCTGTCCAACTCGAGAAACGTGGTGTTCAGCGACGGGTCGGGCTGGTAGGCGATCCACTCCTGGCTCGATAGCTCGTGGTAGGCGCGCTCGAACCTCTCGTCGCTGCCGGGGAGCTCGCCGCGCAGCATGGACCGGTCGAAGCGGCCGAGCAGGGTGACGGCGGGCAGCAGCCGGGCGAGGTCGGTCTGGCCGAGCCGCCGGACGATGCGGATGGCGATGTAGGGATCCGTCGTGCCCTGGGCGATGGTCTCCGCCCGCAGGGACGGATCCTCCAGGGCCCAGCTGGCGTACAGGTTCACGTCGAAGGGGTTGTAACGCGGCTCGGCGTCGCGGGGGCGGGGCGGCTCCCAGACGACGGGAGCCGCGCTCGCCGGCGCCAGGCTGCGGGCCAAGATGGCCTCCGTCATCCCGGCGGACAGCCCGGGCGCCGCCCCGGCCAGGTACCCGGTCACCTCGTCGCGGCTGAAACCGCGCATCTCGTGCAGGGCCAGGAAGTCCTTGCGCTCGGGCAGCAGCCCGTGTCCTTCGGCGCCGGCCGCCGGGCTGACGGACCAGCCAGGACCCGAGCGGGCCAGCAGCCGCCGTCCGGCGAACATCACCCGCAGCCACGGGACCTCCTCGTGCAGGCGCTCCAGGATCTCGAAGGTCGCCTCGACCGGCGGCAGGGTCGATCCTTCCGCCTGGCGCCTGGCCAGTTCCTCGCAGGTGTCCAGGATGAGGACGACCGGCTGCGGGAGCAGCCGCACGAAGTCGCAGAACGTCCGCAGGACCTCGCCGAACTGCTCGTCGTGGATCCGCGCCAGCGGGTCGTTGCTCCCCGGGGTGACCGCGGCGTGCAGCTGGGCCACCTGAGCGCGGAACGAGTATGCGAACGAGTCCGCCTGCGCGTTCGCCGAGAACGACTGCAGTTCGTCAAGCAGCTCGAGCAGGAGCTGCCCGGGCTTGGCGATGGGGTACTCCGGACTGAGGTGGTCGAAGTCGACGCGTGCCGTCGGGATGCCCCGCTCAGGCGCCAGCCTCGCCGCCACCTGCCGCATCAGCATGGTCTTGCCCAGGCCCCCCGCGCCCAGGTAGTGCACGGCCCAGATGGTGCCGTCGCCGTCGAGCAGCCGCCAGAACTCCTCGATCTGCTCCGGCCGGGGCAGGAACCGCCGGAGATGACCCAGGTCCAGCGTCCGCCGGTAGAGCAGCTCGATGCGGCGCAGGCCCACCGCGACTACCGAGTCAAGCTCCCGGCCCAGTACCGGCACCAGCAGCTTGCCCGTCTCGATCCAGGCCAGCGCCTGGTCGCTGTCGCCGTCCTCGATGAGGTCGGCCAGCCGGCGGTCGAGCCAGTTTGCGGCCTGGGCCGGTTCGACGGCTCCATGCCTGGCCAGTTCCGCCCACCTGGCCATGGCGGGCGAGACCGGATCGTCTGGCCGATCCGCAGCCAGCACCCCCTCGGCGACCCGGGCCGCCTGCGTGTGCAGGAAGGTAGGCCCATAACGGAGCGCGAGCTCGCCGAGTACCTCTGTCCTGGCCGGCTCGGGCGTCCAGAACGAGAAGTCCGTTTCCCTGGCCGCCAGCGACTGGATGGCCTGGATCACCGTTTCCAGCTGCCCGGGAGGAAGATACGGCGCTAGATCCACCAGTGCGTCTATTCGGTCGGGCGGGCTGGCGATGCCCTGCGCGGCGGCCAGCGCCTGCTCCACCGCCCGGCCCCTGAGCGGGTCGGGCAGTGCCGGGAGCAGCCTGCGGTACAGCTGGTAACGGTCTTTGGGCCCGCTGATCCGCGCGGTGGCCTGCAGCGCTCGCTCGGCTGCCTGGCCGGCTTCCAGGCCAGTGTTGATCAGTGCCGTGACCAGGCTGACCAGCGCACGAGCGTTCGCCGGGGTGGAGGCGAGAGTCGCTGCGGCCTGCCGGGCCCGTTCGGCCATCCCGATCGCGGTCGAGCGGTCGCCGCTGGCCAGGCGATTGGCCAGCGAACTGAGGAAGGCGACCTCGTCGGGGCTGTCCTGGCCGTACGCCATGACCGGGGTCGCGGCCTCGGCCGCCTGGCCCGGGTCGCCAGCTGAGGCGAGGGAGCCGGCCACGGCCTGCAGCGCGGTTTCCTGTGCGGCCTCATCGGTCAGCGTGAGCGCGGTGCTGGTGGCCAGGTCGGCTGCTCCGCAGTCGGCGAGCCTGCGGGCCAGCGTCTTCGCGGCCCGGTCTCGTCCGATCCCGGTGCTGATCGTCTCGATGGCGGGGATCTCGTCCCGCAGTAGCGGTACCGCCTGCGCATCGGGTAGCTGCGCGGTAACCCCGGCCAGCGCCTCGATCCGGTACTGCGCCGCCCGCAGGGCGAGCGCCGCGGCCAGGGCCTGCTCAACCTGCTGCGGCGTCAGGTAGGGGGCCGCGCGGACCAGGATGCTGCTGCGCTCGGACTCGTAGGCCAGCTCGGGCAGGGTGGCCAGGATGGCCCGGCCGAGTTCCTGCCGGACGCCGTCCGCCAGGCGTCCTTGCTCGGCTACCTGCAACAGCGTCTCGGCGCGATCTCCCGGATCCTCCATCCGTGCTGCGACGTCGAACGCGAGCCCGGCGGTCACCGCCGCCTCGGCGGGCGGCTGGGCCGCCGAGGTAGCGAGTAGCGCCCGGGTCCGGGCCGCCGGATCGTCCAGCCGGTTAGCGATCTCGGTGGCCCGGGTCAGCAGCGGCCGCGGGAGCGCATGTGTCATCGTGGCCAGGATCCGCGCCTGAGCATGCTGATCGCCGATGGCCGCGACCTCGTCGAGCAACCCGGTGAGGGAGCCGGCCGGGAGATAGGCAGCCAGCCGCGCACGGACCTCGGCGGCGTACCAGGGCGGCCGGCCGGCCAGCGGCGTCGGGGTCCTGGCGCACAGGCCTTCCTTGGTCGCCGCCTCCAGGAACGCGGGATCCCAGCCGGGGAAGCCGGCCTGCCTGGCGAGCCGGACGGTCCACTGGGGCGGCAGGGCGAGCCAGGCCAGCATGTCCGGGCTGAACTGGCTGGCCCGTTCCCGGCGTGATTCCGCCAGGTAGTCCCGGAAGGCTAGCTCGAGCGCCTCGCGGGTAACCGGGGTCTCGGTCATAACGGTCCGCCCCGGTCGATCTGGGTCTGGACCAGTTTCAGGATCTTCTCGTCGTCCTGGCTGGAGGGCAGCGCCTCGATGAACTTCAAGGGCAGGAAGCTCTTCGTGAAGCCCTCGAACATGTCCTGCTTCGCGAATTCCCCGGGCAACCCCTTGAACATTGTCCGCATGATGCCCCGGGCGCTCTCCACGGTCTCCTTGTCAGCCGCGTAGTTAAGGAAATAACGGCCGATGGAGAATTGGGGCGGCGGGTTCAGCAGGATCCAGCTGTAGGCCAGGAGATCCTCATCGGTCTCGAAGTCAAAGGGCTTCAGCATCAGCTGACATAGCCACTTCCGCGACGCGGCGCGCTCGAGAGCGTCCTTGACGATCGTGTTGGCCGGCTGGCCCAGCGCCAGGGCCAGCACGGCGGGGACCGGTTCCTCGCTGGTGCCGAAGCCTGACCAGCCGAGCATCCGGAACACCTCGGACATGAGACTGCCGTACTGCTCGACCTGGTCGAGCAGGATCATCACGCGTCCCTCGGCGCGCAGGACCGACTTGTGCCGCTTCCGGGCGTCCTTGAGCAGCCGGCGCAGGTCCACTTGCAGCGCCAGCTGCATGGCCACCGCCGTCAGTTCCCGGTCGGCGGTCAGCTCCCGCGCGATAGCCTTGTGCAGCGGGAGCTGGCCCGGGTCCGGCGCGGAACGGACCCCAGGGAGCATCTCCAGCTGGCTCTCCGCGGCCGTGCCGAGCCGCAGGATGCGGCGCACCTCGCGGATGGCTTTGGCGAGGCTGCCGGCGAATTCCGGCAGGGACTGCGGCGGCGTCCAGTCCGGCGTGTCCGGGGTCAGGACGATGGGGATATGCCCGTCCCGCAGCATCTGCGCGGCCAGCTCCAGCAGCAGCCGCGTCCGGCCGACCCCCGATGGCCCGTCGGTCACGATGGCCAGGACCTGCTGAGGGGCCGGGCCGAAGAAGCCGTAATAGGCCCGGAAGAAGTCATTCCGGCCGCAGAACACCGGAAATCGCTCCAGGTCGTAGTCCTGGATCCAGTTCTCCTCCAGCGGGCCGGCGGCTCCCGGCGGTACCGGCGCGAAGCCCGGGTCGACCCGCTCGGCGGCGAACAGGGCAGGAAAGGCCCAGTCGACGGTCTCGTCCGCTGACTGGCCCTGGGATACGGTCGCGCGGCGTGCCTCGGCCGTGGCCACGACCAGGCTCTCACCCCGGACGAGGGCATCACCGAACCGCCGGGTGAACAGCCGGCAGGCGGTGTCCGAGACCCGGCCGGCCATGCCGAGGACCAGCGGGACACCAAGGCTGACCAGCTCGGTGGCCAGCGGGGCCAGGTCGTGAGCGCCCGCGAGCACGTCAGGCGGGGCCGCCTCCGCCGAGCCGGTCTGGCAGGCGCTGAGGACCACGAGCGGCGGTAGCTGGGCGTCCACCGTCATGGCCGCGTAGAGCTGGTCGGCATACCTGGCGCGGGGCCCGCCCGGGTCGTCGGGGGCGAGCTCGAGGAAGCCACGGCCGCTGTCCCTGTCCCAGTTGCCGTGGCAGATGAAGTGGACGATGTCGGGGTGGAAGACCCGGATGACCTGCTCCAGCTCGCCGGGGCGGGCCTTCTCGAGCACCCGGGCCCGGATGCGCCGGCCGCTCTCCTGCAGCTCCCGCAGCAAGCCGAGGAACTCGGCCGCCGGCCGGATGCTCCGGTCGTTCAGCGTGGTCCCGACCACGAACAAGATCCGCGGCGGGAACTTGACCTGCCGGGGTTTCCACCTCTCCCCCGCGGTCCCGGCGACGAGCCGCGTGATGGCCACCGTGACCCCCGGCTGCCCCGCGGCCAGGAAGCCGTGCCCGTCGTGCATCAGCTCCCAGTTGAGCCGGTTGAGGTTCGCGTCCTTGTTGCTCCAGGACAGCGCGAGCTCGATGCAGAGGGCGTGCTGGCCGGCGGCGATGTCGCGCACCCACTGCCAGGCGGCCGCGCCGATCAGCGCGTGAAAGAGGTATCCGCCGAACGGGCTGGTCCCGGTTTTGAGGTCGGGATCGCGGTCGATAATCCGCCGCCGCCCCTCAGTCAGCACCGCGGCGTCCTCAGTGCAGCAGTACATGCGACAGCACACCCGGCGTTCGGCCTCGGGCAGCAATTCCGCCATCGGGGCAAGCGGAAAATCGCCGCCGCTCCCGTCGTCCAGCCTGCGCATCACGCGGCCGGGGCCGGTCAGCCCCAGCGCCGGGCAGCTGACCGTGACCTGCCATTGCTCGTCGACGGACACGAGGAAACGCAGCGGCAGGACGGGCACCAGCTCTTCGGGCATCAGGTCTCCCGGTCCTCGGGGATCGACTCGATAAGCAGGCGGGTCAGGTCGCCCGAGAGCGTCGCGGTGCCCGGCACGGCCTGCTGGCCGGCCGCCCTGGTTCCTTCCTCCCGGCCCGCCACCACGGCGGGGAGGAACCGGCCGGCCAGCTCGTTGCGGCTGTCTTCCCGCTGCCGCGGATCCGGGATCCTCGCCACTTCCTGCCAGGCCGCGACCGCGGCCGACGTCAGCAGCCTGGCCGCGGCGATCCTGGGCCTGACCCGGAGCGGGACACGGTTCCTGAGTCCGTCCCGCAAGACCTCGATCATGCCGCCGGGCGCGAATGCGGCCCGGTCCCAGCCGAGGAGACTCCCGAACGGCCCGCGGCCGGACAGCGGATCCGTCAGCGCGGCGTCGGTCAGCGCAGCGATGGCGGCCGCCTGCGGGAGGCCCGCGAGGTCCACGCCGGCCGGCTCAAGCTCCGCGGTCACCGCCAGGCCGAGCCGGGCGGCCACCGCGGCCATGATCCCCAGCCGGACCAGCGGCGGCGGATACTTCTTCCTGGCGAGCAGCATCTTGTCCGCGTCGTCGAGCTCGAGCTGGACGATGCCGTACACCGCGGCCGGGCCCATGACGAACACCGAGCAGATGTCGGCGAAGATCTCCGCGCTCCACGTTCGCCACCGCGCGGGGTCCGCTTCGCCGCCCGCGCGGGCGGCCGCCTCGGCCAGGTCGCCGAACGCTTTGACCAGGCTCCAGCCGTCCGCCAGGTCGTGCTGGAGGTGATGGCCTACTTCGTGGCCGGCGTACGCCAGCCACCACGGCTCGTCCGCGCACACCTCCGGCAGGGCGATGAGCGGGATGGGCAGCCGCTCCAGATACCTGATCAGCACCGGGTCGTTGTGCTCAGCCGCCAGGTCGGCGGGCGGGTCATCCCGTAGTACAGCCTCCGGGGAGTACCGGGATTCGATGTAGGGCAATGGCGCGGGCGGCATCATGATGGCCGGATCCCGGTAAATGGCGTTACGGAAAGGCTCGGCCCAGCAGCTCCAGACCACTTCATCCGCGGCCCGCAGCACCGGCCCGAGCGATTTGTCGTGACGCTGATCGAGCTTGTCCTGGTAATAAGTGAGCACCCGCCGGACCAATTCGGCGCGGGTGTCACTAGTCCGGCAGGCGGCGTAAACTCCTCCGGTATCGCCGCTCGCGCTCAGGCCATCCGTAATGATCGTCCGCAGCTCGGCCAGCGGACCGACGACGGCCGTGCGCAGGACGTCAAGCTGGGTGGCGTACTGGCCGGTGACGTCTTCGTTATGGCGCTGCGCGATCCATTCATCGGCTGTCGCCCTGAGCCGGTCGAGCCGTCGGCACGACTGCTCGATCCGGACCTGCCGGAGAAGGTCCCCGCTCATACCGGCAGCGCCCACGTGCCCGGCATAACGGCATAATTGCCAGGATGGCGATCCGGCACCACTCCCCCAGCCTCACGGCAACGAGCGAACTTTAACACCGGTATGACCTATGATCAACCGGTAAATGCAACGGCTATGCCTTTATTGAGGTTCAGGGGAAAAAGACACGCGCGGGCTCAGCCCGTGGCACCGCTGCCCGTTCGGTCAAATTGACGTCCGTTTTTCCCGAACGGGCTTTGGTGCTTGCCGGCGGGTCACCGGAAAGCGACGGCACGTTTGCCCTCCGGCCGCCGAGGTGCTGAGATCGGAAGACCAGGCGATCAGGGGAGGCTGGTGGATGCGGCACATCGGGATCGTTGCGCACAGCGTGCCGGGGGCGGCCCAGTGTTTCCAGGCGGTAGCCCGCTACGGGGAGCAGGAACTCGGCGTCTACTCCCATCCCGACGTCAGCCTGGACTGCATCGCCATGGGACGCAGCATGCTGGCCTGGGAAACAGGCGACTTCGACGCCATCCGCGCCACCCTCGCCCGCAGCGTCGAGCGGCTTGCCCGCTCGGGTGCGGACTTCTTCGCCTGTCCGGACAACACCGCTCATCTCGCGCTTGAGCGCCCCGGCCCGGAGCTTGCCCTGCCCGGACTGCACATCGCCGAGGTCGTGGCGCGGCAGGCCGCGATGGCCGGCCACCGCACGGTCGGAGTGCTCGGCACCCGCTGGACCATGGAAGCCCAGCTATACCCGCGGACGCTGGCCGCACATGGGCTGCGGAGCCGATCCCCGCGGCTTGAGGACCGGGAGGTGATTCAGCAGATCACGTTCAGCGAACTGGTCAAGGGCGTGTTCACTGACGCCGCCCGGAAACGTTTCTGCGAGATCATCGCCAGGCTGGCCGCGGCTGGCTGCGACGCTGTGGCGCTGGTCTGCACCGAGTTCCCGCTGCTCATCTCACCGGAAGTCTCGCCGCTGCCGACGCTGGACTCGACCGATCTGCTCGCCCGCGCCGCCGTCGACACCGCCGTCGGCGACCAGCTGCCGGCCTGGCGGGGCGGCTCCCCGGCGGATTGAGGGGGGCCCGGAGGGCCAACGCCTCAGGTATCGCTTCCGTCGGTGGGCTCCGGCCGGGAGATGCCCTGCATGACCAGGTCGATGACGGTCGAGACGCGCTGGCTGGTGGGCGCCTCCTGGAGCAGGAGGCGCCGGAACACCAGTGGCCCCATCAGGGCCGATGCGGCGAGCTCAGGGTTGATGCCGGGGCGGATCTCCCCGCGCTCGATGCCGCGGCGGATCAGGGTTTCGACCTGGCTGAGCGCCTGGGCCGTCAGCCGGGCGATCATCGCGGCCAGCTCGGGGTGGCGAGCGGCCGCCTCGACCAGAGCCGGCATGCAGCGTTCCCATTGCCGTCTGTGCGCAGCCTGGACGCGGCGGGCGAAGAAGTCCAGCAGGTCCTGGCGCACCGACCCGGTGTCGGGCAGCGGCCCGGTCCCTCCGAGCTGGCCGATGACGGCCGCGAGCAGGTCGTCGCGGGTCGGCCAGTGCCGGTAGAGCGTGGTCTTGGCGACGCCGGTACGCTCCACGACGCCCTCGACGCTGAAGCCCGAGTAGCCGCGCTCGGCGAGCAGGTCGATCGCCGCGTCCAGCACGACCGCCCGGGTGCGCGCAACTCTCGCGTCCAGTCTGGTGCCGGGTCCTTCGGTCACCCAGCCTCCCTCACGCCGTTTCCGTAAGATACACTACGCTACAGTAGCGTAGCGTTTCGATGAAGGACAGGTGGCTGAGATGACGCTGGTGCTCGTAACAGGCCCGGCCGGCACGCTCGGGTCCGCGCTCGTGCCGAGGCTCATCGCCCGCGGGCACCATGTCCGTGTCCTCGTCCACCACAGGCCCGCAGACTACCCGCCCCTGGTCCAG
>Ga0302324_100014941_pt1 | contig 15613 bp, 13 predicted proteins | sample Palsa_T0_1_FD_201949 | JGI IMG/M metagenome (GOLD analysis project Ga0302324, IMG submission 201949) | Peat permafrost microbial communities from Stordalen Mire near Abisko, Sweden - Palsa_T0_1 | ecosystem: Environmental > Terrestrial > Soil > Palsa > Peat permafrost | place: Sweden: Abisko...
CCCACCCTTATCATCGATGACGGTCGATCAGGTACAGCAAAGGGAACAAGTAAATCCAAACAATATCGACAAAGTGCCAATACAAGCCCGCGTTCTCGACCGGTGTGTAGTACTCGGGAGTATATTTGCCGCGCCATGCCATAAAGGCCAGGAATCCAAAAATTCCAACGCCGATAATCATATGCAAGGCGTGCATGCCCGTCATTGCAAAATAGAGCGAGAAATACATCTCCGCGTGCCGGGGATTCGCATACTGCCGTTCCGCCGGAGGCAAATTCGCCTGCCCCGGAAGCAACTCGTGATAGCTGAAATTGGGCCCCGGCACATGATGCTTCTCGAATTTTTCGGCGTACTCGTCGGCCTTGATGCCCAAAAATGCGAACCCAAGAACGATCGTGAGCAAAAGCCAGCCAATGAGCGCCTTCCGCTTGCCGAGTTGCGCGGCGCGAACACTGAGAACCACCGTTAAGCTGGAGCAGATGAGTACGGCTGTGTTGATCGCGCCGAGCGTAACGTTTAACTGCTGGCTGCCGGAACCGAAGTCCGCAAAGTACTTGTAGCGGTAGATGAGGTAGGCGCAAAACATGCCGCCGAAGAACATGACTTCCTGGGCGAGGAACACCCACATGCCCAGGCTCGCGGCATTTTTCTGCTGCCCCTCGGTCGCGAACTGATGCTGGAGTGCCGGGTTGGGTGCGTGTTCGTCGACCACCACGGGACTAGCGGGCAACGGGAACCTCCCCCATCTCCGGAATCGAATCTATCTCGTCGTAGTTATAGGCTTCCCAGGTCACGACCGGCTGCTCGTCGAAGTTGAATGTCGGAGGAGGCGAATGAGCCTGCCACTCCAGGCCAGCGGCGTTCCACGGGTTCGACGGGGCCGGCCTGCCGTAGCGCATGGACCAGGTAAAGTAGACCATGGGCAGCAGGTAGCCCACCGCGAGAATCGTAGCGCCCGCAGTCGAGAGCACATTCAGAATCTGGAATTCCGGCGGATAAGAATGATAGCGCCGCGGCATTCCCATGTAGCCCAGGATGAACTGCGGAAAAAACGTCAGATTGAATCCTACGAAGACGATCAGCGCGGCAAGTTTGCCCCAGGACTCGGGATACATGCGGCCGGAAATTTTCGGCCACCAGAAGTGCATGCCGCCGAGGTAGGCCATCACCATGCCTCCGACCATGATGTAGTGGAAATGCGCGATGACGAAATAGGTGTCGTGCACGTGCACGTCCATGCCCAGCGAAGCCAGGAAAAGGCCGGTCAATCCTCCGATGGTAAACACACCGATGAAGCCGAAGGCGTAGAGCATGGGGGTCTGATAAGTGATGGACCCCTTGTACATCGTGGCCGTCCAGTTAAACACTTTGATCGCCGAAGGCACGGCTACGAAATAACTCAACAGTGAGAAGGCGAGCGCGGCGTAGAGAGAGATGCCGGCTACGAACATATGGTGCGCCCAGACCAGGAACCCGATCACCGCGATGCCCACCAACGCCAGTGTCATCGCCTTGTAGCCAAAAATGCGCTTGCGTGAAAAGCAGCAAACGATTTCGCTGACGATGCCCATACCAGGCAGAATCATGATGTATACAGCCGGGTGAGAGTAAAACCAGAAGAGATGCTGAAACAGAAGTGGATCTCCGCCCAGCGCAGGATTGAAAACACCCAGGTGAAACAGGCGCTCGAGCGCCACCAGCACGATCGTTATCGCGACGACCGGCGTGCCCAACACCTGAATGATGCTCGTAGCGTAATGAGCCCACACAAACAGCGGCAGGCGGTTCCACGTCATCCCGGGAGCGCGCATGCGGTGTATGGTCACGATGAAGTTCAGTCCGGTGAGGATCGACGAGAAGCCCGCGACGAAGATAGCCAGGGCGGCGGACACAACGTTCGTTTTCAAAAACTCTGTACTGAGGGGAGTGTAAAAAGTCCAACCGGTATCGACGCCGCCATTGAGGATCGTGTAAACCATCAACACGCCGCCGATGATGTAGAGGTACCAGCTGAGCAGATTGATACGCGGGAAGGCCAGATCCTTCGCACCAATCATCATGGGGACGAGAAAATTGCCCAGCACCGCGGGCACGGAAGGAATCAGGAAGAAAAACACCATCACCTGGCCATGCATGGTGAATAACTTGTTGTAAGTGTCGGCCTGAACAAGATCGCCCGATGGGGTCAGCAACTCCAGGCGGATCAGCAGAGCGAAGAAGCCGCCAATAAAGAAGAAGAACGTAATCGACAGCAAGTAAAGCAGCGCGATGCGCTTGTGGTCCACCGTCAGGAGCCAGGACTTCGGCCCATGAGCCACATTCAGGTAAGTCTCGCGTTCTCCGGAATCTGTCACGACAGCTGTCGCCATCTCATCACCTGCGCTCTTTCGCTTACACTTTTGGCACTTACACTTAGGGCACTGACACTTAGGGCTGCGCCCTGCCTTGGTTCGGGTTGTCAGCCTGTCCTGGCTGCGGCTCGCCCAACGATTTCACGTAATCAACCAGTGCATTCAGTTGCTCGTCACTGACCTGGCCCTGAAAGGTCGGCATGATGGGCTTAAAACCTTGCACAACTTTGGCGCCCGGCTCCAGGATCGACTCGCGAATGTAATTCTCATCGACGGTCAGGGTGCGTCCATCTTGCAGAACCACGGTCTTGCCAAAGATGCCGGCCAGATCCGGGCCGCGGCCCTGCGTGTCCGACCGATGACAAGTAACGCAGCCCAAGTCGTTGAACAGCTTCTGGCCCGTTTCCGCCAGCGGTTGGCTGCCACCCGAACCGCTCATCCATGCTTCGTAGTCGCTAGGTTCCATCACCACCACCCAACCGATCATTCCCGAGTGCTGCGTTCCACAGTACTGCGAACAAAACAGGTGATAGGTGCCCGGCTTGGTGGCGCGAAACCAGAGAGTCGTATAGCGCCCCGGCACCACGTCCTGCTTGAGGCGGAAGGCCGGCACAAAAAAACTGTGAATCACGTCCTGCGACGTCAGGATCATCTTGACATCGCGACCGACCGGCACGTGCAGTTCGTTGATCTCGCGCTGCCCTCCCTTATGCTCGAACTTCCACATCCACTGCTTGGCAACCGTGTAGACCTCAAGCGCGTCCTGCGGAGGTGTGCGTTCCTCGAAGTAGAGAAACGCGCCCCAGACAAAAAATACCATCATCACGCAGAAAGGAATGATGGACCAGGTTATTTCCAGCGGGACCGACCCCTCGATCTGTTCGGCGCGCTGCCCCTTTCGTTTGCGGAACCTCACCGCGAAGATGACCAGCATGCTGAAGATCATCAGGGTCATGATGCTCGAGACGATCAGCAGAAAAATATAGAGGGCATCCACATTCCCCGCACTCGTGGAAGCGCTCTCCGGCCAAAATGGCAAGTGTCCCATGTTTACCTGACCTGTTTACCTGACCTGTCTCGCTCCCTCAAGATGGACGTAGGAATGATCGCGCCGAAAACGGTCGCGCCGAATGAGCACAAAGAAAAGCGCCCCTAAGCCGAGCAGCGTAGCCACGCCCATCAGTCGCAGCCAGCGCAGGATCGTAGCGCTGTATTTGCCTCTCGAGGGATCATAGTGGTAGCAGTACAGTAGCAACGCATCCACCACGTTGCCGATCCGGTTCTCGGATGCCTGCACCAGTGCCAAGCGCAAATCCTTAGGCGGATACTCGATGCCATAGTAATACTGCGCAATCTTGCCTTGCGGCGTGAGCACCATGATCGCGGTCGAGTGCGCGAATTCTCCAGTCTTGTCGTCGTATTGATAGTCGAATCCGGCCGCCTTCGTGACCGCCGCAATCGTGTCCGGCTCGCCCACGAGGAAATGCCATCCCCGCTCGGCTCCGGGGCGCTTGTAGCGCTGCAGAATCTGCTCTTTCTTCTTCGCTGCAATCTCCGGAGTATTCTTCGGATCGAAGCTGATGGTAATGACTTCGAATTCCTTGCCGATATCAAACGTGAGCACGCGCAGGGTGCTTTCGAGGCCGTTCAGCTCTTCGCCGCACAACATCGGGCAGCCGTAATAGACAAAATTAAGGATCAGCGGCCTCCGCCCGAAGTAATCGCCCAGCTTTACCTTGCGCCCCGTGTCGTCCGTAAACCTAAGCTCCGGCGGAATCTGCTGGTTCAGGTTCTGCTGAATCCCCACGTCCTTCAAGCCCGGCGGTCGCACACTGGGTGAAGGCGCCATAATTCCGTTGCCGAGCCCCTGGCCAAAGGCCGCTCCGACAAGAAGCGCCAGACCAAGAAAGCCCACCACTCTCGAATTCGTGAACTGCTTTGTGCTGCGCACGGCCAACATCCTTTCCCGGAGCGCCTGGTGCAAGGCTCCGGCCGGAACGGGCTTCGGATCAGGGTATCGCTTGAGCGATACCGCAAATCCCATCGCTGCCCCTTTTAGGGCCGAAACTTCCACTCTTCGGCATCGATCGTGGTCTAATTCTGCCCCGAATTCTCGGGCGATGCTGCCCCTGCCCGCCGAACCGGCAACCCGCGCTGCACCATCAACTCCATGGCCCGGTCGATCGGAATCCGCACAATCCCCTTGCTCTTATCCACCCAGTCATACGTGGAAAGCTTCTGCTGCTCTTCGTCGCTATACGTACGCAGTTCGGTGCGTTCGTTCTCTTCCAGCCGTGGCTCCGGGAAAGTTTGAATGTCCGAATGCGTCACAAGCCGCGTGTCGCTTTCCGGCGTCGCCATCGGGCTCAACGGAGGCTGGTCGGTCTTCGTGTAATCATCGAGAAAGCGATACATGCCGAACACGATCAGATAGAGGACGACGCAAATCACCGCCAGGCCCGCCATAAAATAAAACGGACCTCTCGGGGTCAGGTCCTCATGTTCAAACGTGTCGTGATGCATCGACGGCGCATTCGGTGTCCTCTGATTTCTGCTCGTGTCGTTACTCATGCGCCGGCTCCAGCACGTCCTGCGCAGTCGCGTCGTAAACGGGAACCAGCGGCTGCGAGGCCAGGTTGCGGCAGAAGTATGCGATCCAGATTCCGCCCATGGCAACGGCGACCGCGATATCCGCCAGCGTAACCGTAAAACTCTCATAGAAGCTGGGCTCAATGTGCCAGAACAGATCGACGTAGCGCATGAAAAGCATCCACACGGCCAGCCAGACCAGACGCGTGATGTCGCGCTTGAAGGGCCGCGACAGCAGCAGGAAAAACGGCACGAAAAAATGAAACACAACCAGAAATAACCCGACGTACTCCCATCCCCCATGCAAACGGCGGAAGTACCACGTAATCTCCTCCGGCAAGTTGCCCGCCCAGATGATGAGCCACTGCGAAAATGAGAAGTAAGCCCACACCATGATGAACGTCAGCAGGAACTTGCCGTGGTCGTGCACGAAGTTCGGCCGCAGCAGAACCGACATTGGCCGATAGTTGAAGAGTATGCGTTCGACGACGATGGCAAAGGCGAGCGCCGATACCAGTTCTCCCGCTACAAAGAGCAAGCCATAGATGGTCGAGAACCAACTCGGGTCCAGCGACATGACCCAGTCGATCGCGGCGAAGGAGAGGGTCAAGGCGTAGAGAATGATGCCTGGAGCGCTTACCATTTTGAACCGGGCGCTCGTGTCCGCGAAAGGCGGATGATCGTGCTCGAAAGAAAACTTGCTCAGCAGGTACTGCAGCAGGAACCATATCGCAAAGTAGATCACCGCACGGATCACGAAGCCGCGATAGTTCAGGTAATCCCGCAGAATAAACGAGTGTTTCTCCAGGTGCTCGCGAATCGCCGGATTGGAAATGGAGCCAAGCGGCATCGCCCACGGATAAAGCCGCGGCACGCCGAATAGGGCGAAAGGAATAAACAGCAGAATCAGCAGCGGCATCGTGCGCATGGACGCCCCGAGAATGCGCCGGATCACCGTACCCCATCCGCCGCCCGTCATATGCCGCACCATGACGATGGCCATCGACCCCAGGCATACGCCCAGCCAATCCATATAGGAGACAAGGTAGCCACGGAAGAAGGCTGTCGGGTTCGTGAAGGCCAGGAAAAGCGCGACCACCGTCGCAATCGCGCCGACCGCGAGCGCTCCCTTCTGGATCGTTTGAATGACCGGAGGCGGCGTGAGATCGAGTTCCGTTATCTGTGCCGTGCTCATTCCGTTTCCGCCTTCTCCGCCTTCGGCATCAGCCGCGGCAAAGTCGCGCCCGTGCCCGGCTCCATGAATTGCGGAGCCTGGGAAGGAATACTCTGCCCCGCGGGGACATCAGCCATGGTGGCGTTCTGGCTCAATTGCAGCGCCCGAATGTAAGCCGCAATGCACCAGCGATCGCGCACGGACACCTGCGACGAATAATTCAGCATGATGCCGTAGCCGTTGGTTGCGACGTCAAAAAAATAACCGACCGGAGCTTTCCGCAGCCGCTCGATATGATACGAAGGCGGCAGGCGCGAGAATCCCCTCGACGGTATCACGCCATTCCCATCGCCAACCCGCGAGTGGCAGGGCGAGCAATAAATGTCATAACGCACGCGCCCGCGCTCGAGGACCTCCTGCGTAACCGGAAACGGCATGTCCTCGCCGTCGGCGCTTCCGACCTTGCCGGTATAGAAGTAGTCGTCGGCGCGCTCGTCTCCGCGAGCCACGGTGCCCTCGATCAGCGGGCGCGCCGCCCGCTTGTCGGGAAAAAAATCGCTCTTCGCCAACGGGTTATAGCGCGGCTGCACGTGCATATCGAGACGGCAGCCCACGCTGCCCATAATGGCCAGCAAAATCAGCGGCGCAAATTTGCGGAGGTTCGCCATGACCTTAACTGGGGACCTCCGAAATAGTGCGGGCATGCAGGCTCTCCAGGAACTGCCGCGTTCCTGTCGCGTCATATTTTGGATCGTTGGCAAAGACGATCAGAAAAAAACGGTCCTTGCTCGCCAGCACAAACCGCGGCACGTTGAACACCGGATGGTAAGGCATCGGCAGGCCGTTGAGCGCCAACATGCCGAACACTGCGAAGATGGCGCCGAACAAGATCGTCATCTCAAAGGTGACGACAATGAACGAAGGCCAGGAGTGGTAGGGACGGCCACCCACATTGACCGGATAGCTGATGACTGCGATCCAATATTGCATTAAGTAGCCGCCGAGGCCTCCCAGGATGGCACCGATCAGAGTCACCAGCGCGACGTTATTTTTGTGAAATCCGATCGCCTCGGCCAGTTCCTCCACCGGAAACGGGCTGTAAGCATCGATCCTGCGATAGCCGGCCTCATGCGCGTGCCGCGCAGCCGTGACCAGATCCTGCGCCGAGGCGAACTCCGCCATCATTCCATAGCTGGGAACAAGTTTCATTCCGGCTTCACCTCCGCCTCGGGCAGCAGGGTGCGCATTTCGAAGATGGAGATCATGGGCAGAATCCGAACGAACAGGAACATTGACATCAGAAACATGCCGATGGTGCCGAAGAAAATCATCCAGTCCCACCTCGTCGGGTAGTACATTCCCCACGAAGACGTAAGGAAGTCGCGCGACAGGCTGATCACGATGATGACGAATCGTTCCAGCCACATGCCGACTAGAATTACGAGCGAAATCAGGAAGAGCCAGACCGGGTTGGTGCGCATCTTGCGAATCCACAGCAGCTGGGGTATGAAAATATTGCAGATCAGCAACATGTAATACAGATTTGCGTACGGCCCATGCAGGCGATTCCAGAGCAGCGTCTTGTCATAGCGGTTGCCGCCGTACCAGCCCATGAAGGCCTCGATCGCATAACCATAAGCGACGATCCATCCGGTAGCGAGCATCACCTTGGCGGAATTCTGCAAATGGCGGTCGGTGATGAAGTCCTCAAGGCCGTAGATCTTGCGTATAGGGATCGCCAGCATCAACACCATGGCGAAGCCTGAGTAAATGGCGCCCGCGACGAAGTAAGGCGGAAAAATCGTAGTGTGCCAACCCGGCACAATCGCAACCGCGAAGTCGAAGCTCACCACGGTGTGGACGGAGAGCACGAGCGGAGTGGCGAGCCCGGCGAGCAGCAGGTAAGCCGTCTCATAGCGGGCCCAATGGCGGGCGGAACCGCGCCATCCCATGGCGAGCAGCCCGTAGCTTATCCGCGCGTATTTGTTTTCCGCTCGGTCGCGCAGCGTGGCTAAATCCGGGATGAGTCCGATGAACCAGAACAGCAGCGAGACCGTGAAGTAGGTCGAGACCGCAAATACGTCCCACATCAGCGGGCTGCGGAACTGCGGCCAATAGTTCATCGTGTTCGGATAAGGGAACATCCAGTAATCGAGCCACGGACGCCCCGTGTGCACCCCAGGAAAAATGCCGGCGCAAGCCACCGCAAACAGCGTCATCGCCTCCGCGAACCGGTTGATGGAGTTGCGCCAGGACTGCCGCAGCAATAGAAGGATGGCGGAGATGAGCGTGCCCGCGTGGCCTATACCGATCCACCACACGAAGTTGACGATCGCGAAGCCCCAACCAATGGGGATGTTGATGCCCCAGATTCCCACCCCCTTCATGAACAGGTAGCCTAGAGCGAACAGCAACATCTGGGTCACGAGGAAGCCCGCTGCGAAGCCGACCACCCATCCGAGCGAGGCCGGCCGAGTCAGAACGATGGAACTGATCTTGTCGGTGACCGTGGCGAACGTGTATCCGGGCTCGATGACCGGCGCGCGCTTGTTCAGAGCATCGTTCGCAACTTCGACTTCGTCCCGATTGTCTGCCATCTTCTCTCAGCCGTCTCTTCCCTGCGATCTCCGGTAGTCTCTTGTCAGCCGTCTCTCGACCCGGCGCTGATCTACGTTTCCAGTTCAGGGTTGGGGTTACGAATTTCAGCCAGGTAGGTTGTGCGCGGCCTGGTATTCAAATCGGCCAGCAACCCGTAGTTGCGATTCAGCGCCTTGAGCTTCGCCACCCGGCTGTTGGGATCGTTGATGTTGCCGAAGACGATTGCGTTCGCCGGACAGGACTGCTGGCAGGCTGTCTGCAACGTTCCGTCTTCAATCTTGAACTCGCGATGCTCGCGCACCGCCGCCGTTTCAGCGTTAATGCGATGCTCGGAGATGCGCTGAATGCAGTAAGTGCACTTTTCCATAACACCGCGGCTGCGCACGCTGACGTCAGGATTGCGCATGATCTTGTACTGCGGAGTCTCCCAATCCTGGAAGAGCAAAAAATTAAAGCGCCGCACCTTATAAGGGCAGTTGTTCGAGCAATAGCGCGTCCCTATGCAGCGGTTGTAGACCATATCGTTCAGGCCTTCGCTGCTATGCACGGTCGCACCCACCGGGCACACCAATTCGCAAGGCGCATTCTCGCACTGCATGCAAGGCACAGGCTGGAAGTAAGCCTTCGGAGCGTCGCGGTCGCCCTGATAGTAGGCATCGACGCGAAGCCAGTGCATGTGGCGGCCGCGCACCACCTGCTCTTTGCCGACCACGGCAATATTGTTCTCCGACTGGCAGGCGATGATGCAATTGTTGCAGCCGACGCAGGCGTTGAGATCAATGGTCATCCCCCATGCGTCGGGCGACGCCTTATAGTCATAACCCGGGTATAGGGTCAGCGCTGCCGGCGGCTCATCCTCTTTCGCGAAACTCGGCTCCTTGCGGTATTCCTCAAGCGTCGCCTCCCGAACTTGCGGACGAGTCGAACCGTCGCCCGTATCCATGGTCTGGTAGCCCTGGGTTGAAGCAAGCTGATAGAAGTCGCCAGTCTTTGTAAGCTTGCCGCCAGCGACGAACCAGAGTGCATTCGTGGTGCGCAGCGCGTAGGCGTCAAATCCCGCGCCAGTCCCGACGCGTCCCGCTTTGCGGCGCCCGTAGCCGAGATGCACGGTGACAGAACGATCCGGATGACCAGCCTGAATCCAGACTGGCCCCGTAACCTTCCGCCCGCCCGATTCCAGCGTGACCACGTCCATGCTCTTGAGGCCTTCGCGCTCGGCCAACCTTGGCCCAATCATGACGGCGTTGTCCCAGGTCAATTTCGACATGGGCTTCGGCAACTCCTGCAGCCATCCGTTATTGGCAAATTGGCCATCATAGGCAGAAGGATCGCGGCGCAAATTAATCTCGAGACTGTTCGGATCAGCGGCAGCCGCCGCAGCGGGGAGGGCCTGCAGCTTCAGCGAAACCGTCTTCGGCGTGTAGGCCGAACCTTCCACATATCCATCATTGAGCGTCTTGCGCCACCAAGCCTCCAACTCCGTGCCAACCTGCTGCTTCTGCCAGTAGCCGCGAACAATATCGTAGCCCGATGCATCCGGCACGCCGCTCAGAGCCGATAGCATTTCATGAGCGCTCTTGCCGTCGTAAAGCGGCGCGATCAGCGGCTGCACCAGACTGACCGTCCCGTCGTAGGCGCGGCCATCGCTCCAGGCTTCGAGATAGTGTGCCTCGTTGACCGTCCAGTGGCAGTGTTCGGCCGTCTCGTTCTGGTAGAGACCGTGATAAATGCGCAGCTCAACCTTTGAACTTTTCAGGCAATCGCCAAAACCAAGATCAGCAGGGGCATCATAAACCGGATTGCCGCCCATAATGACGAGCAGATCGACTCTGCCTGCGCGAATATCGGAGACCAAGTCGCGGAGCGATTCCGTCTGGTTGCCAGGGTTGGCATCTACCGGTTCGGTATAGACGACCGTTTTGCCAACGTTGCCGAGCGCCGCGTTCATGGCGTGCGCCAAGGCGTGCACAGCCGGCGGCTGATGGTCGCCGGCGATGATGACACTCGAACCTTGATTCGCAAGCAGGTCTTTCGCGAGCGGGGGGACAAACATCTTCGGCTCGCTACTGCCGTTTCCCCCGAAATTCAGGCCGACGGAACCAGCGAGAACGCGGGCAAAGTTCTCAATCTCCGCCGCCCGCAGCGGCAGCCGGTGATCGGCTTTCGCTCCCGTAGATGACGGCGTGCTCTCCACGACATACAGCCGGCTCATTTCCGCATCAGGATTGCGCTTCTTAGCAAAATCGCGAATGTAACGCACATTTCCCGGATAGCCCGCGTAAAGAAAGTCGGCATCGAGTGAAACAATCACCGCCGCATTCTCGAGCCGATATTGCGTTTCCACCGGCTCGCCGAACGCCAGCTTCGCACCCTCCAGCGCATTGTCGCGGTTCACCGGCTCATAAACATGCCACCTCGCCTGCGGATACATCGCCAGCAAGGCGTGCATCTGATCTTTCAAGGTTGGCGAAGAAACAGTCTGGGTAAGAATTCGAATGCCGGCGCCACCGATCGCTTTTTGGACAGAAAGCGGGCCTCTGATCCCATTCACGAAGGACGCCCACGACGCCACGTCAGCCAGATGAGTGATGGATTGCGAGCGGTCGGGATCGTACATCCCAAGGATCGAAGCCTGCGCAAAAATATCGGTGCCACCAAGGCTCGCCGGATGCAGGTTGTTGCCTTCAACTTTGGTGGGACGCCCCGTATTGCTTTCGACAAGCAGCGGATTCGCATATCCGCTGAGCGTGAAGGCGGTAGCGTAAAACGTCGGGATGCCCGGAATCACTTCCTCGGGCTGGCGAACATAAGGAACAATCTCCTGCAAGGGCAGCTTGGTACACCCGCTCATGCCCGCCATGGCGAGCGAAGCGCCCATCAACCGTAGAAAGCCGCGCCGCGAAACCGCATCCAGCCACTCCGAAGCGCCCTTGGGAAATTCGCGGTGCAGCATCTCTCGGAACTCAGGCGACCCCGCGAGCTCTTCCAGGCTGCGCCAGTACTCGGGCCCTTTCGTCTGCTCCAGTCGCTGCTGAACCGTCGCCCGGTCCATTGCATCCGCGGACTTCTTGCTGGGACAAACATCTTCGCGTTTTGATTTCTTATCTTCCATCTTGCTGAACTTTGTGCATCTTCCTGAACTTCCCGGCAAAACAAGCGCTGAAAAACAAGCGCTTCGCATCAGGGTGTTGCTCTAGCGGTACCGTAAGTCCGCCGACAACAGAGGCCCCTTTCAGGGGCCGCACTAGCGATGACAGGTGCTACAGCTCGTAATGTCCTTCTCCGTGCGCAGCTGATATTTCTTCCCGAGCGCCAATCCCAGCGAGTCCTGATCCGTATAACTTGTCCCATCGACCTGCACCGGCAGCGCCTCGGTCGGCTGCTGATACCGCATGTTGAATACCTGATCCCGCGGACGCAAAAATTTTTCCGGCGCGCGATGGCAGTTCAGGCACCACTCCATCTGCAGCGATGCCTGCTGGTACATGAGCGGCATCTGGTCGACGGGCCCGTGGCAATCGTTGCACCCGACGCCCTTGGTCACGTGAATGCTGTGGTTGAAATATACGAAATCCGGCAACTGGTTGACGCGCGTCCACTGCAGCGACTCGCCGGTGCGATAGCTGGCGCGAACCGGCTCCAGCATCGGAGCGTTCGTCCAGATCTGCGAGTGGCAGTTCATGCACGTCTTGGTTGGCGGAATGCCCGCGAAACTCGACTGCTCCACCGAAGTGTGGCAGTAGCGGCAGTCGATGCCGAGCCCGGTCACGTGGTGCTGGTGGCTGAATGGCACCGGCTGTGACTTTCTCACCTCCGCATAAGTGATGTAAGGCGAGCGCTGGAGCTGCGCCAGTCCCCAGAACAGCGCGGCCAGAACAAACACCGGGCCAAAGATCGAGGCCCGGGAGATTGCGTTGGTGCTGCGCGGAAAAATTTGCATTGAATGTGAAGTCTTTAGTTCTTACGGGAGCGGCTCCCGTCGCGCCCGGTTGACCGCATTCGTATGATTTACGTCACATAGTGTGGTGACAAAGGCTGCTGAAACTAGCGAGTATAACTAGATGCTTGGAGAAATGGAATAGGTGGCGCAGTTTTTCTTTTGTGCAAAAAAGAAATTTCGCAGTTGAAAAATGACCGAGAAAAATTAACAGGCATTTCATACTTCAAGAAGACTCTCGTGAATGTGCCTGCCAAATATACGAGCCGAATCAATGTCCCATGAATTCATGTTGCGGGCAGTCGGCGGGCGCACAACGGTCAGCGCAAATTCATGACCAGCAGTTTCGGTTCGGTCATCTCGTGAATCGCATCGCGCAAGCCCTCACGTCCCAACCCTGAATCTTTGACGCCGCCATAAGGCATGTGGTCAATCCGGAAGGTAGGAACGTCGCCCGCGATTAACCCGCCAACCTCGACTTCGTCATAGGCCTGAAATATCAGTTTGGCGTCGCGAGTGAAGAGTCCGGCCTGCAATCCATAAGCGGAACTGTTGAGCTGTTTCAGCGCCGAGGCGAAATCGTTGTAGGGCTCAACCGTCACCACCGGCGCAAAAATTTCCTGGCAATTCACTTTCATGCTGGGCTTGGTGCCGGTGAGGACGGTGGGCTCGAAGAGCGAACCCTTGCGGTTGCCGCCACAAAGCAGCCGCGCACCGCCGCGCACCGCCTCTTGTACCCACTCCGCCGCGCGAATCGCATCGCTTTCGCGGATGAGCGGACCGAGGTCGCTCGTTTCATCCAGCGGATCGCCAACCTTCAGCTTGCTGACCGCAGCCAGCAACAGTTCGGTAAATTTTCCGTAGGCCGAGTGTTCGACCAGAATCCTCTGCACAGAGATGCAGGACTGTCCCGCATAAGCAAAGCCACCCGTAACACAACGGTCAGCGGCGTAGGCGAGATCGGTGTCATTGTGGACGATCACGCCCGAATTGCCACCCAACTCAAGCATGACTTTTTTCTTGCCTGCATTGTTCTTGATGGCCCAACCGACGGCAGCGCTTCCCGTGAAGCTGATCATTTTGATACGTTCATCGCTGACCAACAGACCGGAATCTTCATTCGAAAGCAGAACCGCGTTGAATCCGCCATCCGGCCAGCCAGCTTGCTGAATCACCTCCGCCAGCAGGAGCGCCGTGAGCGGAGTCTGCGGCGCCGGCTTCACAATCATGGAACAGCCGGCGGCAATCGCCGGCGCAACTTTGTGCGCCACCAGGTTCAACGGAAAATTGAAAGGCGTGATCCCGGCGATCGGCCCCAGCGGAAACCGTTTGACAATACCCCACCGTCCGGCTGTCGACTGCTGCCAGTCCAGCGGCAAATATTCGCCATAGTTGCGAACCGTTTCTTCGGCCGCAATGTTGAAGGTAAAACAGGCGCGATCAACTTCCATGCGGGCGCTTTTGATCGGCTTGCCGGCTTCGAGCGCAATCGTCCGCGCGAATTCTTCTTTGCGATCGTGAATGCCGATCGCAATCTGCCGTAGCACTCGCTGCCGCTCGAAGGCAGGCAGCCGTCGCGTGGTTCCAAAAGCCTTGACGGCGGCGGCAACCGCTGCTTCCGCATGTTCGCGCCGTCCCTGGTGGACGTGCGCGATCAGCGCGCCATCGTAAGGGGCTCGAATGTCGACGATGTCGCCTTCTTCCAGCCACTTCCCGTCGAGAAAAAATCCATGGGTTGCCACCGGAGCCACCGTCATTTCGGCCATGTCTCTACCTCTTTCGCAGATATCCGTGATTCCGGGTTAGGGATGAGCTTCTGGATGATTAGGTCTCATGGATGTTGATTCGCGTCTTACCGATGTGGATGCGCGATTCATGATTTAAGTAATGATGCCCGATTCGCACTGCGCCGTTCGACGCATGCCCCACGTGCGAAATAATTATAAGCCTGCCGAGCGGCGCGAGATCTCAAATCGCTCAACACCAGCGTCCGGTGCTTGGAGGTCATTTCCCGCTTTGGGGTTTGAAGCGATCATCGACTTCCACCTGATACCCCGCGACCAAGCGGTTGGTCTCGTTCGCCATTCCAACCACGGACATCAGCTCTTTAAACTGGGCATCGGTCATGCCCTTGTTCCGCGCCGAGGCAGTGTGCGAGGCGATGCAATAGTCGCACTGATTCGAAACCGAGACGGCAACATAAATCATTTCTTTCGTCAGCGGATCGAGCGCTCCGGGAGCCATAATCTGTTTGATGTCGTCCCAGGTCCGTTTCAGCATGACCGGATCGTGCGCAATCGCCTTCCAGAAATTGTTGATCCAATCCGTCTTGCGTGTAGCCATGATGTCGTCATAGACAGCCCGTACTTCAGGCTTGGCGTCGGCGTATTCGATCAGGCCAAACATAGACATGCGATTCTCCAAAGAGCGGGTCCCAGGTCTTAGATCTCCGGAAAACCAAAAATCCTTCTTTTTTTTCCTGAGACCTGAGACCTAAGACCTAAGACCTGAGACCGGGGTTCATGATATCCAGTCTAGAACCTTGTAGTACGCTCCGGCGAACGGCAAAAACCACGGCTTACCGTTGTACAGTCCAAAGGGCGCGCCCGGCATCGGGATCTCCGTAAAAGGATTATCGGTCTTCCCTTCCGTGATCCATTCCGCCATTTTCTCGCCTTGCAGCGTAGCCATGGCGACCCCGTGCCCGGCATATCCGACCGCGAAATAGAGACCGTCAATCTTCCCAGCATGGGGCATGCTATCGAAGCAGAAATCGAGCGTGCCTCCCCAAACGTATTCCACTTTTGCCTCGCGCAGCTGCGGATAAACCTCGATCATCCCGAGGCGCAGAATATCTGCACTCTTGCGTATGGTCCGGTCGGTTTCCGGAAAAAAGGCGGCGCGGCCGCCAAACAACATGCGATTGTCGGGAGTGAGGCGATAGTAATAAAGATAATTCTTCGA
>Ga0302324_100014943_pt1 | contig 15610 bp, 12 predicted proteins | sample Palsa_T0_1_FD_201949 | JGI IMG/M metagenome (GOLD analysis project Ga0302324, IMG submission 201949) | Peat permafrost microbial communities from Stordalen Mire near Abisko, Sweden - Palsa_T0_1 | ecosystem: Environmental > Terrestrial > Soil > Palsa > Peat permafrost | place: Sweden: Abisko...
GATGCCGCCCACTCCGTAGACAAGAAGGTTCCACCGCAGCAGCGCTTCCGCGCCCAGCGGGCGATAGCGCACCCCTCGCAGCGCGAGCGGCACGAGCGCGATGATGATGAGCGCGTTGAAAATCACCGCGGACAAGATGGCCGATTCGGGCGTCTTGAGAGCCATGATGTTCAGCACGTTGAGCTGCGGGAAAGCGCCGGCGAACATCGCCGGGATGATCGCGAAATATTTTGCCACGTCGTTGGATACCGAGAATGTGGTCAACGCGCCTCGTGTGATCAGCAACTGCTTTCCGATCTCAACCACCTCGATGAGCTTGGTCGGGTTCGAATCGAGATCCACCATGTTGCCCGCTTCCTTGGCGGCTTGCGTGCCGGCGTTCATGGCGAGCCCGACGTCGGCTTGCGCCAGCGCGGGTGCGTCGTTGGTGCCGTCACCGGTCATGGCGACGAGCTTGCCTTTGGCCTGCTCGGCGCGGATCAGCGCCAACTTGTCCTCCGGTTTCGCCTGGGCGAGGAAGTCGTCGAGACCCGCCTCGCGAGCGATTGCAGCGGCTGTGAGCGGGTTGTCGCCGGTAATCATCACCGTGCGGATTCCCATGGCGCGCAATTGATCGAAGCGCTCCCGCATCCCGCCCTTGATGATGTCTTTCAAATGGATGGTTCCGAGAATCTTGTGGTCCTCGGCAACCAGCAGCGGAGTGCCGCCGGAATTTGAAATCGTCTTGACGGCTTCCTCGACTTCGGGCGGAACGTAATGGCCGCATTCCTTGCAATGCTCTGTGATGGCGTCGAAGGCGCCTTTGCGAATGTGCCGCCCGTCAAGGTCGACGCCGGACATTCGCGTCACCGCGGTGAACGGAATGAACGTCGCCGCGTAAGCAGAAAGTTCGCGGCCGCGCAAACCGTATTTTTCTTTGGCCAACACGACAATCGAGCGCCCTTCCGGCGTCTCATCTGACAACGAAGCTAGCTGAGCCGCGTCGGCAAGTTCCTGCTCCGTTACACCGGGCGCCGGAACAAATTCCGTCGCGCGACGGTTGCCCATCGTGATGGTGCCGGTCTTATCGAGAAGAAGTGTATCGACGTCGCCGGCAGCCTCCACGGCCCGGCCAGACATCGCCAGAACGTTTCGCTGAACCACGCGGTCCATACCGGCAATCCCGATGGCGGAAAGCAATCCGCCGATGGTAGTGGGGATCAGGCAAACGAGCAGCGAGATCAGAACAAAAATCGATTGCGGCGACCCTGAGTAAATCGCCATGGGCTGGAGCGTAACCACCGCCAGCAGGAACACGATCGTCAGCCCGGACAGCAGAATATTCAGCGCGATCTCGTTCGGCGTCTTCTGCCGCTCGGCGCCTTCGACCAGCTTGATCATGCGGTCCAGGAACGTCTCGCCGGGATTCGACGTGATGCGGACGATGATCTCGTCGGAAAGCACGCGCGTGCCGCCCGTAACCGCCGAGCGATCGCCGCCCGACTCGCGGATCACAGGAGCCGATTCGCCGGTGATCGCCGATTCGTCCACCGACGCCACGCCTTCGACAACCTCGCCGTCTCCCGGTATGAATTCCCCGGCGATCACTTTCACCCGATCGTTGACTCGCAACTTCGAGCCTGCAATATCCTCCAGCGAGCCGTCCTGCCGGATGCGCCTGGCGACGGTCTCCGCGCGCGCCTTGCGCAGGGTGTCCGCCTGCGCCTTGCCGCGCCCTTCGGCCATCGCTTCGGCGAAATTGGCGAAGAGAACGGTGAACCAAAGCCACAGCGTGATCTGGAGCTCGAAGCCGAAGCCGCCCAGGTGCAGGATGCGGTCGCGTACCAGGTCGAACGTGGTGATAACGGAGCCGACCTCCACCACGAACATCACCGGATTCTTCATCAGCGTGCGCGGATTGAGCTTCTTGAACGAATCGCGTACGGCCCCGCCGACAATCCCTCCGGTCCAGAGCGACTGCTTCCGTTCCTTAGTCAGTTCCTTGAAATTGGAGCCCGGAACATTTGCCGGCGACTGCACATTTTCTGGTTCGATCGATTGAGTGGTCATGGGATTCCTCAAAACACCTTTCCGGCGTTCATCAGCAGGTGCTCCAATATCGGGCCCAGGCTGAGCGCGGGGAAGAAAGTAAGGGCGCTGACGATCAGGATCACGCCAGTCAGCAGGAACGTGAAAAGCGGCGTCGTCACCGGAAACGTTCCGGCCGAGGGCGGCACCAGCTTCTTGCGCGCCAGGTTCCCGGCGATTGCCAGAATCGGAATGTGCTGGATAAACCGGCCCAGCAGCGCGGCGAAGGCCAGCGACACATTGAACCATAGCGTGTTGCCGTTCAACCCCCCGAACGCGGAGCCGTTGTTGCCGGTGTTGGATGTGTAGGCATAGAGAATTTCGGTCAAGCCGTGAGGCCCGGGATTCGCAATGCTCGATGTCCCGAATTTATTCACCACCGAGATGCCCGTGAACACCAGAATCGACAGGCAGAAAATCAACACTGAGAGCATGGCCATTTTTACGTCGTAGGCCTCGATTTTCTTGCCCAGGTACTCGGGAGTGCGGCCCACCATCAGGCCGGCGATGAAGACCGCCAGAATCACGAAGACGATGATCCCGTAGAGTCCCGCTCCCACTCCTCCGAACACAACTTCACCCAGCATGATATTGATCAGCGGCACCATTCCGCCAATCGGCGTAAAGGAATCATGCTGCGAATTGATGCAGCCGCAGCTCGCGTCTGTGGTGATCGTCGCGAAGAGCGCGGAATTGGCAATTCCGAAGCGCACTTCCTTCCCCTCCATGTTGCCGCCGGACTGCGTCGCGCTCACTTTCTGGTCGATGCCATGGAGCAACGGATTTCCTTTGGCTTCGGCGTTGTAGGCGATGAGCACGCCAGCCATAAACAGGATGGCCATGCATCCCCACACCGCCCAGCCGTGCTTGGGAGATCCCGTCATCCGGCCCAGCGTGTAGGTGAGCCCTGCCGGGATTGCGAAGATCAGGAGCATCTGGAGAAAATTCGTAAAAGGAGTGGGATTTTCGAACGGGTGCGCGCTATTGGCGTTGAAAGGGCCCCCGCCATTCGTGCCAAATTCCTTGATGGCTTCCTGCGAGGCAAATGGGCCCTGCGCGATTACCTGGTCGGTAACGGTTTGAGTCGTCGTCTTGCCGTCCGCCCCGGTTGTCTGCACCGTCTGTGGATTCAGCAGCTTTGCCGTGTCATACGGCTTCAGGTTCTGAATCATGCCCTGCGACACGAAAATCATTGCCACCACAAGGCTCACCGGCAACAGGACCCACAGGAAGCAGCGCGTCATATCCACCCAGAAGTTGCCGATGGTTTTCGATTCGCGTCGCGCGATTCCGCGAACCACCGCAATGGCGATCACGATACCCACCGCCGCGGAGGCGAAGTTGTGGTAGGCAAGTCCTGCTATCTGCGTGAAATAACTCATCGTGGATTCGCCGCTGTAGTTCTGCCAGTTGGTATTGGTAAGGAACGACGCCGCGGTATTAAAGGCCAGGTCCGTTGGGACCTTGACGAAATGCTGCGGGTTCCATGGCAGCAACTGCTGTACGCGCTCAATCAGGTAAAGCGTGAGCATGCCGACGCTGCTGGACAGCAGCATGGCAATGGTGTACTCCTTCCAATCCATCTCGCGGGTGTCATCCACACCGCAAAGCCGGTAAAGCAGGCGCTCCACAGGCCGCAGCACCGGGTCGAGAAACGTTTTCTCGCCGGCAAAAACGCGCGCCATGAAAACGCCCATCGGCTTGGTAATTGCCAGAAGCACAAGAAGATAAATCCCGATTTGCAGCCAGCCGTTCGCAGTCATGTTAGAACCTCTCCGGCCACAACAGCGCCGCGATCAAATACCCAAACATCAGAGTGCAAATCCCGAGCAGGACGATATTGCCTAGCATGGTTCTCTCCTTACTTCAGCCGGTCGCAGGCCCACACATACGCGATTGCGACGGCGAAGAAGCCTACTGTACAAGCAACAAATAGAAGGTCTTTCATGTGATCTCAACTCCTACAATTCTCGTAGTGCCAGCAGCCCTGCCACAAACTGATCCGAGAGCCAAACTACCCCCTCCCTGTCAGGAAGAGATAAACGAAACACAAAAAATTCATAAAGACGGCGCCATCCTGCCCTTACCCGGAGGACCGGGCCGTGTTCTGCCGCACACCCTCTTGTGGCGCCGGACCGTTCTTCCTCGGGACCGGCACCAGAAGAAATGGCCCGAGATACGTGGACTCCAACTGGTAAATCTCTAATCCGGACTCGTGTACGATTCGCGACACCGCCTGACTCTTGCCGTCCGGAGCCAGGCCGAAATCGGAGGTCGCGGATGCGGTCACGGGTGCGGCCTCGGTGGCACAATCGGCACCAGTTAATTGCCCGTCGCGCCAGTAGAGAGGGATCGTCTTCGCACCAGCGACATTCTCCTGCTTTCCGCGCCGAAGCTCCCGTTGGAAATTCACGAGAGCGTAAATGTAAAAGCCGAGCAGCGGAGCCATCGTTGCCAGGATCAGAATTTTCATGCTATTTCTCCTTCCAATGCGGCCCAGATTCGATCGCCAGCATTGAAAGACAAGGCGAGTCTATTCCCGGCGCATCAAAATGGCATAAGCGCACCATAAGGATTTAATAAGCTACGCCAAGGGGTATGCAAAGGGTTTGCTAGGCCGGGGTATCGTCATCAAAAGTCGATACTTCGGAGATTTGCGAGCATCCAATTAGGTGCGATACGCACTTTCAGCAGCCGCGATGGGGGCGGGTTCGTCGGCGGCCGGAGAAGGCAAACAACATGGCTAACGCGCACCGCGTGGTGATCTTGGGTGGGGGATTTGGCGGGCTGAGCGCGGCGCAGCATCTGAAGGGAGCCCCTGTAGAAATCACATTAATTGACCGCTGCAATTATCATTTGTTCCAACCTCTCCTGTATCAGGTCGCCACGGGTTCTCTGTCCCCTGCGAATATCGCGTCGCCTCTGCGCAATATCCTGAAAGGCCAGAAAAATGTTCGCGTTCTTCTTGCCGAGGCTACTCGTATTGACGCCGACAACCGCCGCGTCATTCTGAAAGATGGCGAAGTTGCATACGACACGCTGATCGTGGCGACAGGATCGAGCCACCAGTATTTCGGCCACGATGAATGGGAGAAATTTGCTCCTGGGTTGAAGACCATCGACGATGCAACGAACATGCGCCGGCGCATCCTGCTGGCCTTTGAAGCGGCCGAGCGGGAGAGCGACCCTGGAAAATTAAAAGCATGGATGACCTTCGTAATTGTCGGAGGCGGGCCCACGGGCGCCGAGCTTGCTGGCGCGCTGGGCGAAATCGCCAACGACACTCTCCGTCACGATTTCCGCAACATCGACCCCTCGCAGACACGCATTATCCTGGTGGAAGGCACCGGGCGCGTGCTGCCTTCGTATCCAACTCCGCTTTCGGCGGCCGCGCAGAAAATGCTGGAGCGTCTGAAGGTGACGGTCCGTACCGGTGCCCTTGTGACCAATGTACAGGAGCATTCCGTCACCATCCGGGAGGGCGACCACACCGAAGAGATACCCACGCGCACGATTCTGTGGGCAGCCGGAGTCCTGAGTTCGCCTCTCGGGCGAATGTTGGAAGAAGAGGCCGGCGCCCCTATCGACAAAGCCGGGCGCGTCGTGGTCAACCCTGATCTCACGGTCCCCGGACATCCGGAGATCTTCGTGATAGGTGACCTCGCGAACTATAGCCACCAGACTGGCCAGCCTTTGCCGGGCGTGGCGCAGCCGGCCATTCAGGAAGGCCATTACGTGGCGAAAGTGATTGCCCGGCGCGTGCGAGGCGATAAAGGGGAGAAGCCGTTTCACTACTTTGACAAGGGAAACCTCGCAACGATCGGGCGCGGCGCCGCCGTCGCAGACCTGAATTGGTTGCAGCTCTCAGGCTGGCCTGCGTGGCTCATCTGGGTATTTGTCCACCTGCTCTATATCGTTCAATTCCAGAACCGGCTTCTCGTATTCATGCAGTGGGGATGGCTTTATCTCACCTATGATCGTTCAGCCCGCCTGATTACGGGCGGCGATCTATTTCCTCTGGACCTGTAAAGCGAAAGCCCGCATCCGCTAATAGATTCCCGGTCGAGGCGATGGTGGCGTCGATTGTTCCCTCTAGAGCGAAATCCTCATATTACAATCACGTCCACGGCTATCCGGATGAACCGAAGCGAAAAAGCGATCTTTGCTGTCTTGTCTGTCCTGCTGGTGGCGGCCTTCGGCGCGGTCGTGTATACGCGAGGGTGGTCAAACTACCGGGAAGAACTTCGCACGATCGACCAAACGAATCGGCGGCCCTCGCTGGTCGATACGCACCCCCTCGATACCGCACAGCAACTGGCGCCTCTCGCTGTTACACACGAGGAGCAGGCCTTCTCGCAGGAGACCCTCCGGCTGGGCGACCATTCCGTGGATCTCGCCTTCTCGGCCGCGATGCGCGACGCGATCGAAAATCCCGCACCATTGACCCCCGAAACGCGCGACCTTCTTTTGCGTATCAGGAGAGTAGAAGCGAGCGTAGCAACGGATCAGGCCCGCGTAGCCCAACTGACTCAGCAGTTGCCGAAGGCCGGGGAAGCTCAAAAGGATGCGCTTCAGGAGCAACTGGGCATTGCGCAGGCCCAGATGGCTCTCGACCAGGACGATCTGGAGGACGCTCACGAAGACCTCATCCGGGCGGGTGGAGATAAACAGGCGGCCATTCAGCAACTGATCGATCAGCACGAAGCGTCGGAGGCGCACACTGCGAATGCGCATCCGGGAACTGCCGCAACAACCGGGGCCTCGACTTCGGCGCCTTCTCCTGAAATTACGCAGTCGCGGAATATCGTTGCCGAGTCCGAGGCTTGGTGGTCCCTTCGATCGAAGAAAAAGCTGCTCGTTCAAGCCGGGGACGAAGCGCTGGCGCGGGTGGCGAAGCTTTCCGCCTCGCACGAAGCGCTGGAGAAGGAACTCGACGAGGAAAAAGCGCAGAAGAAAGTCCTTCACAAAGTTGCGGCCCCTCCGGCCGCCAGCCTGTCGGCTTCCGCTCCCGCCGGAAGTCCGCAGCCCAGCGCAACTTTGTCGCTTCTCCGCCAGTTGGCCGAAGACCAAAAAACCCTTTCCGAATTCGACAAGAGAATCGAATTCGAAAAGCAGCTGGCCGCGTCCTACGCAGGCTGGTCCGCGAATGTGGACGAGCGCGAGAAAGCGTTTCTGCACGGGATGCTCGTCGGCGTATTCCTGATTTTGCTGATCGCCGTTCTCGTTCTCCTTGCCAGTTATTGGATTCAGCGCATTTTTGCTGGAATTGCGCTGGAGCGGCGGCAGCTCCACACGGTCCGCGCGGTGGTTTTGCTTTCGACGCAGGCCCTGGGCCTTTTGTTTGTTCTTCTGGTCATATATTCGGCATCCCCAGCAACCTGGCCACGGTGCTGGCGCTCGCGGGCGCCGGGCTTACGGTTGCCATGAAGGACTTCATCGTCGGATTCTTCGGTTGGTTCGTGCTGATGGGCAAGAATGGAATTCGCCCCGGCGATTGGGTGGAGATCAACGGCGTGGGCGGGGAAGTGGTCGGCGTCGGGCTTCTTCACACGGTGTTGCTGGAGACCGGCAGTTGGACAGACGCGGGCCATCCCACGGGGCGGAAAGTGTCCTTTGTGAACAGTTTTGCGATCGAAGGGCACTACTTCAATTTTTCGACGTCAGGACAATGGCTGTGGGACCAGATTGAAGTGCAGGTTCCCGACAGCGCCGAGCCGTACGAAACGGCGGAAGCAATTCAAAAAATTGTGGCCGACGCCACAGCGCCTAGCGCCCATCTCGCGGAAGAGGAGTGGAATCGCGTAACTCCGGCTTACGCCAAGAAAGGCTTTTCGGCCACTCCTTCGCTGGGCATCCAACCGGCGGGCGCTAGCGTGAAAGTATTGGTGCGGTACATCACCCGAGTGAACGAGCGGCACGAGTTGCGCGCGCAGATCTACCGCGCTGTGGTCGATCTCCTGCACAAAAAGCAGATTCCAGAATCGGCCGCCACGGTGTCCAGCGCAGTTCCGGCTCCCAGCAGCTCCTGACTTTGGGAAGCCCCGGCCTTGTTGCTCAGAGAGCCGCGAAGATGTGAAAGCTCAGAACGCCCAGAACTGCCCCGATCGTCGAGCCTGCCAGGACGTCGCTTAGGAAATGCATTCCCAGGATGATCCGCGATCCTGCGATCAGAGCCGCTACTGCCAGGAGCGGGGCTTGCAATTGCGGGTAAAAGAGCCCGATAGAAATCGCGATGCTGAAAGCGGTGATGGAATGTCCCGAAGGGAACGAATACTTGTCCGGCGGCAGAATACACGACCAGCAGTGAGGCTCGATCTCGCAGGGCCGTTTGCGATGGCTCGCGTGCTTGAGGGCGCGAAACAGAAAGATGCTCACCACCGCCGCCGAAACCCCCGCGCCAATCGCCGCGAAGCGATGTTCTCCGCCATAGATAACAAGAATCAAGGCCAGCGCGTACCAGAGCCAGCCGTCCCCGCCGCGCGTTGCCGCGATCATCAAGATGCGGAACCAGCGCGGAGCGCGCCAGCGATGCACGTGTTTCATGAGCCGGTGATCGTTTGACTCGATCTGGTGCCAGACAGCTTTCGTGACGGTCATACCAACTCCTCCACCGCGGTTTGCGGTGCAGTGAGCCAGCGGCGACGCTTGCTGCGGGGCTCGGGCTGGCTCAGAACCTGCGGCGCCCAACGGCGAAGGAAGGCGCGTTCATCGTAGTAGTTGAGGAGCGTGATGGCGGGGACGAGCACGGCCAGCGGCGTAAGAAGCGTGGTCCATGATTTCTCGCGCATCATTTCGAACGCGATCAGGAAGACGTCGCGAGTGAGTTTCGTAAAACATCCGGACTCGCCCGCGACCTGGCCCATTCCGCTGCGAAGCGCCGCAAAAAATTCCTCTTTGTTCTTGGCGCCCGGCACTTCGGTGTAGGCGGTTCCCACGGATGCGAGGGCGTGGGCGTCGCTTCCGCCGATGGCAATCTTGTTCCATTGGCGCGCTAAGGCCGCTGCTTTGGTGTTCGCGCTTTCCAGCATGTGGCTGTTGCGGATTTCCACCGCCGGGAAATATTCCTCAAACCATTCGAAATCTTCGAGTTCCCGGCGCCCCGTCACGCTGGAGAACACGTGATTGATACTGAAGAAAAGCTTTCGTTCGCTTAGGTACATTAGAAGGGCTACCAGGTCGTTGCGGCGTTGTTGAAGCTGGACGTGCTGGCGCTCATGGAAGTCGTACACACCGATATGGACTTCCGTACCGCTGGGCATCCGGCAGGTCAGCTCCTCGCTCAGAAAGAAATCCGGGTGGCGTCTGAGCCCCTCGGACCCTTCGATCGCGTCGTGGTCGGTCAGCGTGAATAAGTTCATGCCGCGCCGCTGGAGCTGGGAGTAGACCTGGTCGGGATTGCTGTAGCTTTCACGACAGAACTTGCCGACAAAGGGGGTGGTGCAGGCCCCTGAAAAGTACGAGTGGACATGCATATCGCACTTCACGTTTTCCACAATAAATCCACAAGGTTACTCACAGATGACGGCTGTGCTAACGTTCTGAAACTAAAGCCACTTAATTAGTTAGACACAAAATTTACGCTTTTAACACTGCAGAAACATTCTTCGGCCCTTGCAGTGCCAGAATGCCCTGCGAATGCCACGTATCGAGTTTGTTTTCTTCGACGCCGGGGGGGGCCACCGTGCAGCAGCCACGGCGCTTGAAATGGCCATCCAGGCGGGGCGGAAGCCCTGGGAAGTCCGCCTGACCAACCTGCAGGAACTTCTCGACGAACTCGATATCCTCAAAAGATACTTCAACATCCGCATCCAGGACTTCTATAACGAGATGCTACGTACCGGCTGGACGCTTGGCAGCCCCCAGCTCATGCGCGTGCTTCAACTGGTGATCCGGGCCTACCACCGCCCGACCGTAAAACTACTTGAGAAGCACTGGAAGGAAACCAATCCGGACATGGTGGTTTCCTTCGTGCCGCATTTCAATCGTGCCATGGGGGAAAGCTACGGCCGTGTTTTCCCGGAGCGCCCCTTCGTAACAATACTCACGGATATTGCCGACTATCCTCCCCATTTTTGGATCGAGCGGCAGCTTCAGTATCTGGTCTGCGGCTCGGACCGTGCCGTCGAACAGGCTCATTCCATGGGGCATACCGATGAGCGCATTTCCCGCGCCTCGGGGATGATTCTCCATCCCAGATTCTACGAACCCCCCGTGGAAGACCGCCTGGCCGAACGGGCGAAAATCGGGCTTCGGCCCGATCTACCGACGGGGCTCATACTTTTCGGTGGGCATGGGTCGAAGGCGATGCTGGACATCGCTGACCGCCTGGATCGCTCGAATCTGGAGCTGCAGCTGATCTTGATCTGCGGCAAGAATGACAAGCTCAGGGACGCGCTGCGCGCGCAAAAATCGCGCCTCCCGCGCTTTGTGGAGGGTTTCACCAGCAAGGTAAACCACTACATGCAGCTCGCCGATTTCTTTATCGGCAAGCCGGGACCCGGCAGCGTAAGCGAAGCCCTGGCCATGAAGCTGCCGGTGATCGTCGAATGCAACGCGTGGACTCTTCCCCAGGAGCGCTACAACGCGGTGTGGATTGTGGAGAAGGAAGTGGGGATCGTACTGAAGAATTTCCGCAGAATCGACGAGGCGGTCGCTCAACTTATTCAGCCTCCGACCCTTGCACGCTACCGGGAGAACGCGGCGGCCATGCGCAACCGCGCCGTCTTCGAAATTCCGGAGATGCTGGAGAAGATTCTCAGCGAAACGCGCTCCGTATCATCCGCAGATGCTTCCGTAGTTTCCGCAGGACATCAGTAGCTGCAAATGGTGGACTTGGATCAGGGGCGCTGGAAATAAGCAGTCAACAGTATTCCCGCGATGGCGGAAATCGCCATTGCCAATACGAGGATCCAGGCGGCAGCGCGGCGCTCACGAGACTGTTCAAGTTCGCGGGCGGCATCGGCGGCCGGCGTACTTTTGCCTGGTGCAGATCCCATGGGGCCATTCTAGCTCACTTCTTCGGAACCGGCGCAATGCCGGGTAATCCGGGCGGGAGCCGTTACGTCCCTACGCGTAGAGGCCGCGTAAGATTTGCTAGTGTCGCGAGCGCCGAGAAAGCCGCCAGCTGGGAAGTTCGCGGATTATCTTTCGAGGGCTCGTTCTCGACATCCACGGAGAGACGCCCGAACTCTCCCTGCACGCGAATCTCATGCACATTCTTGCTGCCGCCCGGCACAGCAACAACCCTTACGCAGACAGGTACCGTGCGGTCGACGGCCAGGCGCAGGGAGGCCGCCACGTTGGAGGTTGTCGGGAAGGCCCGCGCGGCTTCTTCCGCGGTTCCTTCAAAGATCACCGTCTCCTCGTGGAACGTGTCGAGCGGGATATTGTTGTCGACCACGTATTTGGTCCCGCGGAGCGCTGCGATGGGCTTCCGGCTCGTCAGCACGGCGGATTGCAGGTAGCCCATCGAAGCCGACTTGATACCGTCGAGCCCGGCAATCGCGCCGGAGGGCACATAGATGCGGCAGCCTTTCTCGCTGGCCTGGCGAAACCAGTCCTCGTGGCCGAGAAGGCCGCCCACGCTCATGATGAGCATGTCGCGTCCGGCTGCGAACGCTTTCGGAACAAACTCAAGCAACGCGCTTTGGCTGGCCGCCTCGACCACCAGATCCGCGCGTTGAACGAGTTCGTGCAGCGAGACGACGCGCGGCCGCGTGGTGAGCGCAGCGGCAACCGACTCGGCTCTTTGCTCGTCCTGATCTGCGATCGCAACGAGGTCCGCGTCAATGCGCTTGGCATCGAGAGCGGCCGCCAGCGTCCGCCCGATCGAACCTACGCCGAGAATCCCTACCCGAAGACGGATCGCTGCGTTCACGCGAGCTCCAGCATGCGATCGATGGCCCGACGAGCCCTGACGGCTATTTCGGGCGGCACGGTGATCTGCGGCGACATCGTTTCGAGCGACTGCAAAACCCTGTCGAGGGTGATCGTCTTCATGAAGGCGCAAATGGCGCGCGGATTGATGGGGATGAAATTCTTGTCCGGGAACTTCTTACCGAGCTGATGCATGATGCCCACTTCCGTCCCCACGGCGAATTCATTCGCGGACGATTCCCCGATGTGCCGCAGCATTCCTTCGGTGGAAAGGAAGAAGGTCCGATCCTGGGGCAGCGAACCGTCCGCCGCTTTTGCCATGCAGGAACTCACGCAGCCGCACTCGGGGTGGAGGAGAAGCTCGATATCTGGATGCTCGTCCATGATTTCGACAACATCGTCGGGCCGGATCGTTTTGTGGACGTGGCAGTAGCCAGGGTAAGCGACGATATTGCTTCGGCCGGTCTGCCGCGCGACGACGGCGGCGAGAAACTTGTCGGGAAGGAAAAGGATGGGGCGGTCAGCGGGGATGGCGGAAACCACTTTCGCCGCGTTGGCCGACGTGCAGCAGTAATCACTCTCGGCTTTCACCGCCGCGGACGTATTGATGTACGAGACGACCACGGCATCCGGCAACTTCGCTTTCCACTTCAGCAGCTCTTCCGGGGTGATAGCGGCGGCCAGCGAACACCCTGCGCGCAGGTCGGGCAAAAGCACGATTTTGTCCGGACACAAAATCGCGGCTGTCTCGGCCATAAAGTGAACGCCGCAGAAAACAATCACCGCCGCATCGGTCTTGGCGGCCGCCTGGGAAAGCTTCAGCGAATCGGCTACGGCGTCCGCTACCTCCTGCACTTCCGGGCGCTGGTAATGATGGGCGAGCAGAATCGCGTTGTGCTTGGCGCAGAGCTCCCGGATGCGCTCCTGTTTGCGGCGAATCTCTTCGGGTCCGTCGGGGATGGTCTCCACTTCCGGAATCGTGTAGCGAGTCTCAAGGCTATCTTGCAGAAGTTCTGCTGGCATTGAATTCTCCCTATGGTTGCGTCCGAATTGAATTATGAAATTCTTAGGCAAAGGTCGAGTGCTCGCACCGAATGAGTCAAGGCCCCTACCGAAATGGCATCCACGCCCGTGTCCGCATAGGCCTCGGCGTTCTTCTCCGACACGCCTCCGCTCGCTTCGATGAGCGCGTAATTCCAGAAATGTTCGCGGCGCAGCGAATCGAGAATCGGGTTGATCTCCCTGGGCGGCAGGTTATCGAGCATCAGCAGGCAGGGGTAGCGTTCTCCCGACTGCTTTTGGAGCCTGCGAAAAGTTCCTGCTGCGGACAGCGCCGCCCATTCGCTTCTCGCCTCGATCTCGATGAATGCCGCTTCGGCGCGATGAAGCCAGGCGCGCTCGATGGCGAGCGGTGCCGCTTCTTCCTCGCGCCGCGCGATCAGCGCGAGATGGTTGTTCTTGATCAGGATCGCGTCGCCCAGCCCTAGCCGGTGCGTTCCGCCGCCGCCCAGGTGGACCGCTCGCTTGTCGAGCAGTCCCCACAAGGTTTTTCGGGTGGCCACCACCCGCGTGGAAGGGCAGCACTCGCGAACACGCTGCTGGATGCAGCGGGTCATCGTGGCGATGCCGCTCATGCGCTGCAGCAGGTTGAGCCCCGATCGTTCGAGCGAGAGCAAAGTGTTGTGGTCGCCCTCCAGCCTCAGGATCACGTCGTCCTCGGCGAAGACATCGCCATCCTTCTTCTCGAAGCGAACGGAGATCCCGCGGGACTCGAACAGAAACGCGAATTCCTCCAGGCCCGCCGCCACGCCGGCTTCCCGGGCCAGCACCACGGCCGATACCGGCTTGCTTTTGATCTCCAGGGCCGCCACGGTCAGATCCCGGGGCGTCAGATCCTGCCGCAGTAGCTCTTCCCCCAGGGTGCGGACCTCGTGCTGATAGCCCGGATTTTGCAGGGTGAGGCTGCCGCCCCGGAACAGGGCCTTTTCGAGTTGCTGCTCGCGGGTGAGGATCGGTTCCATCGGCGTGGCCCTACTTCAGGAGGAATCCCTGGGCGCGCAGCTTGGATTTGGCCCGGGAGATCATTTCCTCCCGCGAGGCCTCGACCGTGTGCAGATGAACTCCCTGCGTGAGCGAGGAGAGCAGCGCCGCCTTGGTGCTGCGGATGTTGCCCAGAAAATCCTGCAAGTCGGCGCGCGATTCGATCATCAGCGATCCGCGGAGTTCGCCATAGACGGGGTGCTCCACCAGCACGTCCAGAATCCTGACGCCGTGATCCACCAGAATCTGCAGCTCTTCTTCGGTGCGCTCGGGCGCATGGCGGCAGGCCAGAATCGCGCGAAACGCGCGCGAAGACTGCTGCGGCAGGCGGTAGCCCTGCGGCGTCGCGAGAATCTCGTTCCCGGCGGCGCGCAGAATTGCGATGTCCTGCACCACGCACTGCCGGCTCACGCGAAAGTGCCGCGCCAGCTCGCCGCCCTGAGCCGGTCCGCGCTGCGTCCCCAGCCACGCCAGCATCCGGCGGCGCCGTTTGTCGCCCGAATCAAGCCGGGAGAGTTTTGCGTCCGCGTTGTGGATTGAACGAGTTGCCATGGAGGTAATCGCTGTCTTGTCAGCTCTCTAGTCTAGCGTAAAGTCTAGCATAAGCCGGCGAGATCATGTGGGGCGACTGAGGGGGAAGTGAAGCTATCTGAAGACACGATACAGGGATAAGGTTGCTGGTGCCCGGGGCGGGAGTTGAACCCGCATAGCCCTAAGGCCAAGGGATTTTAAGTCCCCCGCGTATGCCATTCCGCCACCCGGGCAGCGCCTTTGCAAGGCTAAACTAACGAAAGACTTACTGCAATATCGTCTCCTGAGCCGATGTTTGCGTTGGACGCTCGGTGTCGGTAGTGGTGTCGGTTTGCCCGGCTGTGGTGTCGGCTTCCTCGGCTGTTGGGGCGTCCAAACGCTCCACGGCGGCCAGCGTGTGCTTCGGAGCAAGGTGAGAGTAGCGAACCGTCATGGCGATGGTCTTGTGACCCATTAGCTCCTGAACCGTGCGCAAGTCCACCCCGGCCATAGTCAGCTTGGAAGCGAACGTGTGCCGGAGATCGTGCCAGTGAAAGTCAGCAATCTTCGCCTTGCGGATAACCGGTTCGAACCACAGACGCGGCCCTGCCGCTCCCCCGCAAACGAAACCTGTCCTGCCCGTTCGTTCCCGCAGAGTTTCGAGCGAGCGGATCGCGGATTGATTCAGCGCGACGTGACGCGCGGAACCGTGTTTGCTTAGACGGATTGTGAGCACGCGGCGCCCAAAGGAAACATCGGTCCAAGTTAGCCCGTATTGTTCGCTCACGCGCATCCCGGTATGGAGGGCTAGGTCAAATTCGGGCACGCGCTCCGGGCAATCGGCCTCGATAGCCTTCCGTAGCGCCGTTTCCTCATCGGCCGAAAGGAACCGCACGCGCGCGTTGTTTTCGAGGCGGTGCTTCACAAGTCGGGCCGGATTCTCTTTCACCTTGCCAGCGCGAATGGCAAGCCGGTAGGTAAGGCTCAGTAGCGCGCGCATCCGGTTGCACGTTGCTGGCGACCATTCCCGTTGCGCGAATCGCCGCTCAACGTCCTGGGCGGTGAGGGCCTCGGCGGAATACTCGCGGAACCAAGCGAGCAAAGTTTCCATGCGCCC
>Ga0302324_100014945_pt1 | contig 15609 bp, 7 predicted proteins | sample Palsa_T0_1_FD_201949 | JGI IMG/M metagenome (GOLD analysis project Ga0302324, IMG submission 201949) | Peat permafrost microbial communities from Stordalen Mire near Abisko, Sweden - Palsa_T0_1 | ecosystem: Environmental > Terrestrial > Soil > Palsa > Peat permafrost | place: Sweden: Abisko...
ATAACTGTTCCCACCGCCGCCTTCAGGACCGGCGTTTACACCTACATCGGGCAGAGCGGCAGCCAGGCAGTCGATCTTACCAACCTAGCTAACAGCAACAACTACACTGGCCTGGGGCTGGATAACTTTGTCGCCAAGAACCTCTATCAAGCGTTCCCTTTGCCCCAAGTCTCGAACGGCGATGGCGTGAGCGGGTTGTACTTCTTCCCCTCTGAGTCGCGGCAGAACAGTTATTCGCTCACTGGCAAAATTGATCACCAGTTGACCAGCAGTGAACTGCTTTCTCTCCGATATATCTATGCACGTTTTGCTGACCCCGATCCTGATCACGACGAAGTGCTCCCTGGCGGCATCGGCGCTACCGGACAGACTGACACCTCGCATGCCGGCAATATCCAGCTGACCTCCACCATCACGCCAACCCTGGTCAATAGTGCCCGGGGTAGCTATACGCTGTTTACCGCGAGGTTCTACTGCGGTCAGTTGTCCAAGTTGGATACGATCACCGGTGGGACGGATGAATTCGGTAATTCAACCGTCTTTGGCCTTTCGTCCCCGTTTCAGAGCATTGGCTGCCTCGGTCTCGGCAACAGCCCGGGCCAAAACCGTCTTGCGAAAACCGGCGTCTTCACGGATGAACTGAGCTGGGTCAAGGGGCGACATTCCTTCAAGTTTGGTGGGGAGCTACGCCACATCAGCGAAGATGGCGACGACAACTTTTACGCGCAACAGGAACTTGAATTTCAGTTTTTGAACGATTCCGGTCAGTTTGCGGCGTACAACAGCCCTTTCGCAGTCGGTACGCCGGACTTTACCACTTTCCAGAACCAGATCTATCAGCAGGAAGGTGTTATCGACTCACAGAGCGAATCGCAGTTTTATAACAAAAGCGAGCAGCGGGTCGGCACCGACTACCGGCGCTTCCGTCAGCATGAATATGGCTTATTCGCCCAGGACAGCTGGAAAGCCCTGCCCAATTTAACACTGTCCTACGGCCTGCGTTGGGAGTTCAATGGAGTACCATTCGACGCGCAGAACAACCTTTCCAACCTGTTCGTACCGGCAAACGGCCCAGGACCCTTCACCTTCACCGTCGTGGGGCCGGGGACCGGGACTTTGTTTTATCAAAATAACTACGGGCTGATCGAGCCTCGCCTGGGCTTTTCGTACGATCCGTTCTCTGACGGAAAAACCGCGGTCCGCGGTGGTTTCGGGCTTTTCCATGATCGTATCTTCGGCAATCTCTTCGGCAATGTGCGGAGTTCCCCGCCATTCCAGCAATCGCCTTACAATACTCCCAACAACGATCCCAGCACCGGTCTGCCCATCTTCCCCAATCCGAACCCTGCTGGCGGCAATTCGGTCGTCGGCACAACAGCCGTTCCGGAAAACACTCCCTTCCTCCCCACCGTGGGAACCTCTGCTACTCTTTCGGAGCCTTTAACGCTGGCCGAGGAAGTAACCATCGACCCCAAACTCAAAATAGCCGGCAACGCAACATGGAACTTGGGCGTACAGCGTGAGATAACAAAGTCCGTCGTATTCGAAGCGAATTACGTTGGCAACCATGCCACTCATATTCTCAATGAAATCAACGCCAACCAGCCGCTGCCTGCCAATGTTGCGACCTTAGTCGCTTATTGCAATGCGGGCGTAGGCAATCCGAATATTTGCGGTGGCATTGGAGAGGCATACCTTCAGGGAGAAATTCTCTATTATGGCGGCGACTACGGCTTGTTGCCCATCGATGGGTCGGGTAACAGCATCTTCTCCGAAGTACTGGAGCAAACGTCGAGCGGCATGAGTAACTACAATGCCCTTCAGGTCCAGGTTACCAAACGCAGCAGTCATGGATACTCGCTTCACGCTGCGTACACCTGGTCGCATGCACTGGATAACAGCAATGATTCCATACTCCCTGGCGCAAACGGAATCAATCGTGGTCTGCCGCGCGATTCCTACCATCTGGAAAACGAGTACGGCAATGCGACCGACGACCAACGTCAGACCTTCACTGCTTATGGCACTTGGCAACTGCCCGTTGGCCGCGGAAGGTCTTATGCCAGCCATGGCCTGACGGGTCGTCTCTTTGAAGGAATCCAGATTTCCGGTATCACTAAGGCGGGCACGGGCCTGCCCTTTGAAATCTTCGGCACGATCGACAATCTTCATACCGGCCTGACCAATCGCGCCAGCTATTCCGGGTCCGATCCGTACCCAGCAGGTCAGTTGGCCACCGTGCCCGGCGGCAAGCGCACCGGTCCGGCCGAGTCGGCTTTCGTCAACCCCGCTTTCGATCAGGTGCCTACTGTCCGGAGAAACCAATTCTTCGGTCCGCGTCAAGTGGATACCGATGCTGTATTCGAAAAAGACCAGACCATTACCGAACGGTTCAAGCTGATTTTCCGTGCGGAGAGTTATAACGTATTCAACCATCCGCAGTTCCTGCAGCCGGCCAGCGGCATTTTGGGCGACGCCGATTTTGGTATCTCGACTGGTACTCAGACGCAAAACGACGGAACCACCACCGCCAGGCAGATTCAGGGCTCATTGAAGCTCGTTTTCTAACAGAGTTGAGGTGTTATCGCTGACGACGGGCTCCCTTAAGTTCGCGAGTGCGGCTTTGTGAAGAGAATGGTCTGTCCACCCCCTCCTATTGGCGGTCCTTCTGGGTTGCCGCCGGCTCTTTCTCGGTTGTCGACTGACCGCCAGTCGGAACAAACCCGTCTCGTGGGCAAAGCAGGCGGGCGACCGAGAAGAAGGCGTTTCCTGCCTGACCAGCTAGCGCACGTGGCTTGGGATCCCGATCAAGAGGTGGCCCCCGTGCTGGTACGAAAAAGTGGACTAATGGAATACGGTCTATGATTTATGAAATATTAACCATCTCAACCTCAAGCTACGAAGCCCTCCTACCGATATTAATTTACTGATTCGATGCGTTTTAGCGAAAATTTTGAGGCACCTGCAACCTTTGTGTTACTTAGGCGACCCAATTGCTAGTGTCCATTGCAATGACGTTCCGGTGCCGGGACCTACTCAATGCTGAAGGGATGCGCCCTGTCGGGACTCGCGTGTCCTTCGCTAGATGTGAAAACGAGCTATTTTGAGCCTACTTAGCATCTCGGGGCCATTCGGAATAACCAAATTCTTCACCTCGGCCCAGGTCGTCCGTGGACTAAGGGGATTGTGTGACAAGCGGCTTGCCGGTCGATGCGCCTCTCGGCACAGGAACTGTCAGGGGCGAAGGCCTGCATTCCGAGCTTGGTTGTGCGTCCCCGGAAGGTAACCTAAGCGGTCTAACCGCGCACTCGGTTCAGCGATAGAAAAGCCCAGCGGATGCGGGCCTCAGAAGGAGTACTACATGCAAGAAATCAAATCGTATCTGTTCGCCGTATTGCTCACGCTTTTCGGTGTCAGCCAAATAGCCAACGCGCAGGGCATTATCACCGGCGGGATCAGTGGAAGCGTCGCGGATCAGAGCGGCGCGATCGTCTCCGGCGCCACGGCTCAAGCTGTGAGTGAAACAACCGGGGCCACCTTCCAGGCGAAAACGAACGGCGCCGGGGAATTCCAGTTCTCGGATGTGCCTCTGGGGGCGTACACGGTCACCATAACGGCGCCCGGCTTTGGCACGGTTACGGTTAACCACGTGCATGTGGTGGCGGGAAATGTTACCAACGTTGGCACGCAGTCGCTTAAGTTGGGATCGGCCACCATGATGGTTGAGGTCGACGAAGGCAGTTCTCAAATGATCAACACCGAGTCCGCACAAGTCGAAACTACTATTGATAGCTCGCAGGTGCAGTCCGCTCCCGTCACTGGCGCTATCGACAATCTGGCTCTGATGGTGCCAGGCGTTGTCAACACTCATACGTTTATGTCCAACACCAACGGCATTAGTTATTCGGTGAACGGCCAGCGCGGACGGTCGAATAACTCGGAGATTGACGGACAGACGAACAACGACACCTCGATTGGCGGACCGAGTTTCTTTTTCGACAACCAGGATGCGATCCAGGAGGTCCAGGTCCTCACCACCCAAATGGGTGCGCAATATGGCCGCAATATGGGCGCGATCACCAACTACATCACCAAGAGCGGCAGCAACAGGTTTCATGGATCCGGATTCGAAATCTATACCGGTTCGTGGCTCTCTTCGCTGATGCAGTACCAGAAGGATCCGAATTTTGGTTTCTGCCCGCCGGGCGTGAGCCCATCGACCGGCTGCAGCGTCCCTAAGGTGCCGCGCTTTGTACAAAACAACTGGGGCGGAACTTTTGGTGGTCCGATTCTGAAGAATAAGCTCTTCTTCTTTGGAAGCACGATTTGGAGCCACACCTATGAGAGCGGCGTGGTCGATACTTCCTCGGGAGCTGTCTTTCCCGACCCGAACGGGTTGTCGCAGCTTGCATCGGCGTTTCCCAACAACCCTGGCGTGGCGGCTATGACGTTGAATGGACCGTATAGCAGCAAGGCCGGCAATCCAACCGCCATCGCTGGCACCGCTACGACCGTTCCGGTGACAGACGGCACCACGGTCGCGAATATCGAGGTCGCACAGTATGCGCGCACCTTCCCGAATGCGATTTTCGACCAGGAGCACCTGGGCCGGATCGATTATCAGATGACGGCGAATGACCGCTTCTATTTTCGCTATAACTACCAAAACAACCCGTACCAGCCTGCCTTTTACCTGGTCAGCGCTGCCACTGCTGCCGGAGGTGGTTACCCAGACGTTATCCCCGTCAGCCACGAGGCGGGTGGAGACTGGACCCACACTTTCACACCCAGCCTCCTCAACCAACTGCGCTACGCTTTTCAGCAATCCAACATTGCCTTTGAAGGCGGCGCGATACCCACTTGCGTCATTGCCAACTTCAACTCCTGCACCTCGACGATCACGCTCGGCGCGCCTTTTTCGTCTTACGGGTACGGCGCCGGCTTGCCTCAGGGCCGCTTCGTGAAAGTAAATCAAATACAGGACAACGCAACCTGGACCCGTGGACGGCACACAATTACGTTCGGCGGCGAGGTTGATTACCAGGACTCGCCGTGGGGCTTTTTGCCGAACTCCCCGGGCGCATTCAATTTCACGCCTGGCGCAGCTACCTACTCTTCAGGACCCAACGTGGGACAGGCGATTCCATTACGTATACCGGCAGGCACCTCAGCCAGTCAGACTGCCCTTCTCACGAACGGTCTCACCGGTATTGTGGAAGGTGTTTCTCAGACCTTGCTGGCGACAGGAAGCCCAACCATTCCCTTTAAAGAGACGGACTTTGCATTGTACTTCCAGGATGACTGGAAGGTGATGCCCAGCCTTACGCTGAACCTCGGCCTTCGTTATGAGTTCTTCGGTCAAGCCGTGAATTTTCTGCACAACGAGACTGTGAAACAGCAGACTGGTTCCAACCCGTTCTGGAGCACGAGCTTGCCGCTTTCGGCGACCACCGTTCCCAAGGTCAATTCGGTTTACCGGAATATAGAGCCGCGCATTGGCCTTGCCTATAAACCCAGTGTCCTGCCAAAGATGGTGGTGCACGCCGGGTTCTCCATCAATGTGGATCCGGAGTTTTACAATTTGTTCATCAACATGGCCACCTCCGCTCCGGTTGTGGCTTCTGGAACCTTCGGCTGCGATGGGTTGACCCTCAGTTGCGTGCCTAGTGGCGGCCTCACGTACGCCACCGTGCAGGCTGCGGACGCCCAGTACATAGCAAAAGGCGGCGATCCGCGCGTGTTTCCGGTCACGAATGTTCCGACCAACTTCCGCAACCCGATGGGCGAAACCTATACGCTCGGGTTCCAATACCAGTTGTTCCCATCTGCTGTGTTGGATGTTCGCTATGTTGGCAACCACACTTTCGGGCAGTTCCAGGCTCTCAATACCAACCCGGATATTGCTGATGTCCAGACTGTCTTTCCGAGTTATGGCGCGGGAATCACACTATGCACGGATGCGACGGCACCCGGCTACGGGAGGCCGAACTGCAATTACAGCCAAACGCAAACCTACGGTAACACCGCATTCTCCATCTACCAGGCATTGCAGAGCTCGCTCACTGTGCGCAATTTCCATGGTTGGACGGGAACGGCCTCGTATACATACAGCCGCGATGTTGACAACGCAAGTGAGTTTGCCAACACTAACCCTGGAGGCGGTACGATCAGCCCCTTCGCGCAGAACCCGCTCGATACGAATATCGGCGAACGCGGGGTAAGCGGCTACTCGTACCCTAGCATTTGGGGCATTCAGGCGACCTATAACGAGCCCTGGTTCTCGAGCCAAGGCGGCATCCTGGGCCGGGCACTCGGCGGCTTCTACCTCAACGGCTTCTACCAGTACAATGGCGGCCAGCCGTTCAACCCCATACAAAACTCGTATTCCGTAACGTCTACCCCTGTGCTCAACGTGATCGCCAGTAACGCAAACATTAACGCGAATGAGGCAACATACGGCTTCTGCGATGTCGGCTTTTCTTCAGCTTTCGGCGCAAATCCCTGCCGGCCCGTCCTGTCGAACCCGAAGGCGCCCCTCAACTCCATAGGAATCAACCTTGGACCAGGGGGGTATGTCGACTATGTCACCGGCGCCGCGACCTCGCCGTCGTCGGAGCACTGGACATGGAATAACCAATACCAAGCCATCGCGCAGAACAATCCGTTCCCCGGCGTCGGACGCAATGTCCTCCGCGGATCCACCTTTAGCGATCTCGATCTCAGCGCGGGCAAGAAAATTAACATCACAGAGGGAATCGCGTTGGACATCCGGATGAGCGTTTTCAACCTATTCAACCGCGCCTACTACGGTACGCCGGATCCCAACGTGGAAGACAGTGCGTTTGGCGGCTTTCTTAGCACCCAGTACGCTTACAACACAAGCCAAGGAAGCGGAGCCGGGGGCGGCTCATACCCTCAGGGGTTGGGTAACCGCAATATCCAACTCACCGGCAAGATCGTTTTCTAGATCTATCCAATCCTGCTCCCGGCTAGCCGGGAGCAGGATTACGGTGCCGATTTACGCTAAAAGTTGAACCGCAGATTCTTCCACCGTGCGTAGCCTGGTGGCAAGATCTGCGGTTCAATTTTTGGGCGGCAACAGGCAGCTATTTGTCTTCTTCCGGGCCTGGGTGCTTGCCCACAAAGGGAGAACAGCAGGGTTCCCTGGCGGGAGTGAATTCCATAAACTCCACCCGGGTAAAGTCGGGGTCGAAAAGGTTGAGCTGCACCTTGCCATCGCGGCCAACCTGGGTTTTGGTGCAGTTGGGCCCCTCACATTTGTTCCGCTCCAGAGCGGCAACGGCATCGGCCATGTGGGCCACACCCAGCGAGAAGTGGTCCATCACCCCGGTTTGTTTCAAGGTTGGGGTCGAAGACACGTTCAGCATGTATTCCAGCCAGTCCGTGCCATCGGGCACCTGGATGCTTTGGTAATCCGTCCGGGAATCGGCCTTGCCGCCATGCCAATAGGGGCGGAAGCCAAGCACGTCTCGCCAGAAGGCGTCCTCTTTTACAGCATCCCGCACAATAAAGCCAACGTGGATGACGCGCTTGCTGGTCGCGTCCGGCGAGGGCGGCGCGTTGGCAACCAGCTTATTGGAGCCGCGCTGCACGAAGATCACCAGATTGCCCTCGGGATCGCGCACTCCGAACTCCCCCGCTTTCAACGGCAACTCCGCCTTGATCCCGTGTGCCGCCAGGTAACGCTCCAATCCGGCCGCGTTGCGGGTCGTGAACGCGACCGCGGCCATGCGGACGTCCGCCTTTGGTGGCGGAGGCGAAGTGAGTATTTCGATCCATTGCGAGGAATTGACCGGATAGGTCCACACGCCGTTCGACTCCAGGCGCTTGTACCCCAAAGTGTCCCCGTAGAACTTTTGGGCTCCGGGCGGATCTGTGGTGTAGAAGCGCGCAAAAGCGATTCCGGTGATGGCGGGGCGCTTGACCGATTGCGCACCCAGTGGGGCAGCCGCGGCGGTAAGCAACACTAGCAAGAGAGCCCGTCTCATAAGCCGCAACTCTATTGGAACTGAACCGCTCCGGTCAAAAACGGCGCCCGCGCACCAGCGCCTGAGAGATTGCGTCTGTGCGCAATCCCCAATAAACTTCTCTCCGGACAATAATCCGGCTTTTGCAGGTTTGTAAGGAGATTGCGTGCGCCGTTTTCGGATCTTCCTCTTTGTTTCCCTGGCCCTGCTCAGTCCACAGTTCCTGATCCAGACCGGCAAAGTGCAGGCTCAGCAACCTGCAAACGACCTGGTGGCTCCGCCGCCACACGCCAAGCAAATCTACCTCAAGCACGTTCTAGTGATCGGTCAGACCAAGGGTTTCGAACATAACTCGATTTCGGCCGCCATGGCAGCCATTTACGATATGGGCAAGGAAAGCAGGCTCTGGGACACGATGCTGCGCACCGACACCGAGCTGCTCACCAAAAAAGAGTTGAAGAGCAACGCAAAAAACCTGAACTATTTCGACGCGGTCATCTTCTCCAGCACCACGGGCGAACTGGATATGGACGCGAGCCAGAAACAGGATTTAATGTCGTTCATCAAGGAAGACGGGAAAGGGTTTGTGGGAATCCACGCTGCGCTGGACACGAACTACACCTGGCCGGAATACGGCGAAATGATTGGCGGGTGGTTCGATCAGCATCCCTGGATGACGTTCAACGCGCCGATTATCAATGAAGATCCGGACTTTCCCGCAGTGCGCCATTTCCCCAAGGCATTCGTGAAATATGACGAAATCTATCAGCCTAAGAATTGGTCCCGAAGTGATGTGAACGTGCTGCTCAGTCTGGACCCAAGCAAGCTGAACTATGAGAACAACCCACGCATTCATCGCACGGACCATGACTTTCCGGTGGCGTGGAGCAAGATGTACGGTAAAGGGAGGGTCTTTTATTCCACGCTCGGCCACACGGAAGAGGCATGGGAAGATCCGGACATCCGGAAGATGTATTTCGAGGCGATCAAGTGGTCGTTAGGGATGACCGAGGGAAGCACGGCATCGCACCCGCGGCTGGCCGGTTCCGCTCCCAGTAAGTAAAGTAGGCAAGTGAAGTAGAACCCGATGGGGATGAAGGCGGTGTCACAAGGATGACGAGATTCCGGGATTTTGCCATGCTGGCGGCGATCGCAGGTTTGGCTGCCTACCAGGGTAGACAATTGCACATTTATGCAGCACAGACGCCGGCTGCACAGACGCAGAACGCCGGACCCAGCCACGGTGGGAATGCGCCGCCGGCACAAACTGCCGAGCTGGCTGCCGCGGGCGGTTCCCTCTTCCAGCAGAACTGTGCCTTCTGTCACGGCCGGGATGCCGGGGGCGGAGAAACAGGCCCCGATCTCACCCGGTCGAAGCTGGTGACGGCGGATGTAGGCGGAGACAAGATCGGGGATGTAGTTCTGCATGGACGAACCGACAAGGGGATGCCTGCTTTTCCGTTGTCTAATGACCAGATCGCGGAACTCGCCGCTTTTATCCATTCCCAGCAGACCAAAGCGATGGCGCAGAGCGGCAAGAGGAAAGGGGTCGATGTGTCCGACCTCCAGACCGGGAACGTGGAGGCCGGTAAAGCCTATTTCAATGGCGCGGGTGGGTGCGCGACCTGCCACTCGCCAACCGGGGACCTGGCCGGCGTTGCCTCACGCTACGAGGGGCTGCAGCTGGAGGAGCGAATGCTGTATCCCAAAGACGTGAAGAGCAAGGTGACGGTGACACTGGCTTCAGGAGAAAAGGTTACGGGGACCCTTGCCTACCAGGATGAATTCACAGTGGGATTGCGGGATGCCACAGGAACGTACCGGTCGTGGCCCACAAGCGCCGTGAAGGTCTCTGTGGACGCACCGGTCGAGGCGCATGTGGCCCTGTTCAGCAAATATACCGATGACGATATCCATAACCTGATGGCGTATATACAGACCCTGCGCTAGGAGCATTTTTTGACTGCTTTGAAAAGTACACTACTTCTTGCCGTAGGCGCGTTAGTGGCCTTTGCAAACTCACCACGTCCGCTGAAGGCGCAGAATGTGGATGCGGCCATGCTTCTCCACCCGCCTGCCGACAGCTGGCCTGGATACCATGGCGACTACTCGGGAAGACGGCACAGCAAACTGACGCAGATTACGCCGCAAAATGTGAGCAATCTAAGCCTGGCCTGGGCCTTTCAGACGAACCAACCGGCAGAGATCAAATCCACCCCGATATTGGTCGATGGCGTGCTGTACTTTACCGTCCCGGACAATGTTTGGGCAGTCGATGCGCGGTCCGGTCAGAAACTTTGGCAATACACCTATCCACCCAACAAAGGGGACCATATCGGCCAGCGCGGGGTAGCCATCTATAAGGACTGGCTGTTCTTCGTTTCCCCGGATGCACACCTGGTCTCCCTTAATGCCAAAGATGGCAAGGTGCGGTGGATTATTGAACTTGCGGACGTGAACAAAGGCTATTGGGCGACCGAGGCGCCGTTCATTGTGGGTAACCACGTCCTGGTGGGTGTCGGCGGCGATCTGGATAACATCCAGATGTTCCTGAAGTCGATCGATCCGGAGACGGGTCAAACGCAGTGGCAATGGAACGTCACGCCTCCGCCAGGCCCGGGCGTTACCACGGGCGGCACGACGTGGATGGCCGGGACCTACGATCCTGACCTGAACCTCATCTACTGGGGCACGGGGAATCCCACGCCTGTTTTGGACGGCAACGCCCGGCCGGGTGACGACGAACATACCTGCAGCATCGTGGCCCTGAATCCCGATACAGGCCAGTTAGTGTGGTCCTTTCAACCCTCGCCGCATGACACTCATGACTGGGATGCAGTCGAGATCCCAGTGCTGGTGGACGGAACGTTCCATGGACAGCCGCGCAAGATGCTCATGCAAAGTTCGCGCAACGGGTATTTCTTCGTTCTGGATCGAACCAACGGCAAGAGCCTGCTGACCGCTCCTTTCGGCCCGGTCAATTGGACATCGGGTGTGGACAAGCAAGGCCGCCCTATTCCAGATCCGGCCAAGGAACCCGCGCCGGACGGCCGCCTGATTGCTCCCGATGAGGGTGGACTTACTAACTACCGTTCGCCTAGCTTCGACCCTAAGACCGGCCTGTTTATTGTCGATGCTCACCCCGCCTACAGCCTCTATTTCAACAAGCCGGCGGACGGTTCCTATGGCTGGGCGGGTGCGGATTATGGGTTGTGGGGCAAGGGCGTGCTGGAGGCGATTGATTATCAAACCGGCAAGATCCGCTGGACCCACGAACTTGGCCCGGGCGGTTCCGGCGCGGGGGTTCTGACCACGGATTCCGGCCTTACCTTCACCGCGGATGCTCAAGGGAACTTTCTTGCACTGGATACCAGCACTGGCAAGACTCTTTGGCACTCTGGCTCAGGAGGGCGCGTGGGAAGCTCTCCGATTAGTTACGAACTCGATGGCCGCCAATACTTGCTGACGAGCAGCGGAAGTGTGTTGTTCGCGTTTGCGCTGCCGCAGAGTGCACTTGCTCTTAAACATCCCGCGGCAAAAGCACACTGAGCTGGGCGGGAACACTTTTGCAGGGGTCGGGCTAAAATCCGGGGGAAGCCCACCATAGCTTTTTGCGATGTTGACCAGCAACTCCAGGGCGGGGCTAGGAAAAGCAATCGAAACATATCATTTTCGGCCCAGGTACGCTTTGGCGAGGGGCACCCGTCCTGTTCCTGTTGGTCCTGCTATGACACAGACCTCCGCCGGGACTCAATTCAGGCCGCCAGGTTTTCACGCAGACTCTTTAACCGTCCTCTTCAATGTTGGGGAGATCCGCCCGGTTCTAAGTCGCCTGGAAAAGCTCTATGAAGATTACCGATGTTAAGACCATCGTCGTCAATGCAGAGATGCGCAACTGGATATTTGTAAAAGTCATCACCGACCAGGCGGGCCTGTTTGGCTGGGGAGAGGCATCGCTGGAGTGGAAGACCAGAGCCGTAACCGGCGCCATCGAAGATTTCACGCCTATGCTGATCGGCGAGGATCCACGCAATATCGAGCATATCTATCAGAAGCTCTATCGCCATTCATTTTTCCGCATGGGCGTAATTGGCATGAGCGCAATCAGCGGTTTGGAACAAGCGTGCTGGGATATCTTCGGCAAGTCGCTCGGTCTTCCGGTCTATCGACTGCTCGGCGGCGAAGTACGTAATCGAGTTCGCATGTACACGCACCTTGGCGGCGGAGATATGAAATCCGTTTACCAGACCTTCGATCCCCAGCCGCTCATCGATCTTGCCCATGAGGTGGTTGCCCGCGGTTATACTGCGCTGAAAGTTGTCTTTGTTCCCTATTCTGAGCCATTGATGGGGCGGCAGTACGTCCGTCAGTTTTCCCAGATGTTCGAGAAGCTGCGCATCGCTGTAGGAGACGGTATCGACATTATGATCGATTTCCACGGACGAACCACGCCGGCGATGGCGATCCAATATATCCACGCAATTGAAGAGTTCAGTCCGTACTTCTGTGAAGAACCAGTGCCTCCGGAGAATGTTCCGGCCTTGCGCCAGGTTCGTGAAGCGGTCCGCGTCCCCATCGCGACCGGTGAACGATTGGTTTCGCGCTACCAGTTTCGCGAGGTCTTCGAAGAACAAGCTTGCCACGTGATTCAGCCCGATCTATGCCATTGCGGCGGTCTTTATGAAGCCAAAAAGATTGCAGCAGCGGCAGAAACCTACTATATGGGCGTGGCGCCTCACAACCCTCTGGGTCCGATTGCCAATGCTGCCGCACTCCACTTCGCCCTTTCGACACCAAACTTTCTCATCCAGGAAGATATGCTCACGGATGTGCCCTGGCGTTGGGACGTAGTCAAGCATGGCTTGAAAATGGAGAACGGCTGTTGGTCGAAGAGCGAATCTCCGGGCCTGGGGATCGAAGTGGACGAGGCAGAAGCAGCGAAACATCCTTTCAAGCAAGAATCATTTGCTACTGCGGTAGCACGTGCGGCAGACGGCGCAATTCTGGATTGGTAGCTGGAAGGGATCGCATCGTATGGTCGATGGCCGCCTTCCCTTGCCCAGCAAACCTGGCTTGGCTTCGAAGGAAACGAAGCCGATTTAAAGAAGTATCCATTCGGCGGCACTGTTCCGATGACCCTCGTCTTCTATCAGGACGGTTCGGCCGCTGCACTATGAGGAGAGAAACCGTGAATCTGAATCGCTCGCGAAAAAAGTTCTTTCTCGCTGGGGCTCTTATCGTTCCCTGCTTGCTCATTGCGCTGCTATTGCACGGACAAACATTTCCCGACGCATCCGTCTACGCAAACGATCCCGTGGCCATGCTTGCAGGGTATCGCCACGTTGAGGTCTCTTCGGTTTCCGACGCGATTGAGCAGCTCACCGGGCAGCGCCAGTATATGACGCACCACATGCAGCCGATCTTCACCACTAAGTTTGCCGGCTATGCGGTCACTGTAAAGCTGGTAAAGGAAGAGAATCATGATCCCAATGCGCTCACCGGTATGCTCACCGCGATCGACCAGGGAGCCAAGGATTCGGTCTATGTGATGACAGTGCAGGATGGGGCGGATATTGCCGGGATGGGCGGGCTGATGGGCACGGCTATGTCTGCGCGCGAATTCGCGGGCGCAGTGATCGATGGAGGGGTGCGTGACGTAGCCTATCTGCGCAAGATTGGATTTCCCGTCTATGCGAGCGGCATCGTACCGGCAACTTCGGCTGGACACTATCGGGTTGCCGGCACCGGTATACCGGTGGTGTGCGACGGAATAAAGGTCAATGCCGGCGACATTGTTGCGGCCGATAGCGACGGGGTCGTAGTGGTGCCGCGAGAGATCGCGCCGAAGGTCCTGGTATTGTCACAGCAACTGGACTTTAAAGAACACAGCATGTACGCGTACATCGAGAACACGAAGTCGATTCAAGAAGCGGTTAGGAAGTTCGGCCGGCTGTAAGGATTTCTTTTCGCATCTCTCAACTTGAGATCGAGAATCAAGGCGCTTTGACGGAGACACGTGTCCCGGCGTAGCGGACGACCTGATCAATCCTGGATTCGATCGTTTCGCCTGTTCCATGATTTTCAGCTACCCAGACGATGTTAAATACGTGGCCCGCCGGCATCCCCGGGTAAGCCCCCTTACGCTCTTCAATCACCAGTGTTTTGGCAGCGTCATCCCAGCGCATCGGAATGATCGTGTAGGCGCCTTTCTCGTAGTTGTAGTTGTCACCTTCATCTTCATAGAGGTCAAAGGCGCCGTTTGCGCCGCGGTAAACGCGCAGTTCGATCGGGTCAGCCGGCTTTTGATCTGCGTACTCGATCTCCGGCCCAAGCGGCAGAATCGATCCCGCGCGAACATATAACGGAATGCGATTGAGGGGCGCACTCGCTTCTATCTCGCTCCCCCCTGCTATGCGTGCGCCGGACCAGAAGTCATACCAAGCCGGTGAGGCCGGCAGGTATACCGGGCGATGAGTGGCGTTCTGTTTCATCACCGGACTGACGAGAATGGAAGGCCCAAACATGAACTCATCGCCGATGTTCCAGGTGTTCGGGTCTTTACGCCAATCCATAACCAGGGGCCGTTGGATGGTGTCATCGTGGCTGGTGACCCGCCACGCAAGCGAGTAGATATAGGGCAACATGCGATAGCGTAGTTTGTCATAGAGCAGCAGGGTTGGCTCGACCTTGTCGTAGGTCCACAGCTCATTGTGAACGCGATGGCCGTGGGTACGGAAGATAGGGCAAAAGACGCTGAACTCGAACCAGCGTGCATAGAGCTCCTGATACGCGGGATCCGTCGGAGGACGATCAAATGGCTGCCAATAGCCGCCCGAATCGGTGGTCCAATAGGGGTTCCCGGAAAGAGCGAAGTTGAGGCCGGCAGTCACCTGGTGCTGCAGGCCCCAGTAAGTACTGTAAACATCGCCTGACCACACGGTCGCTCCATTCCGTTGTTGTCCGAGAAAGGCGGAGCGCGTGAGAAGAAAGACTCGCTTCTGATCGGTGGTCTGTCTCCAGTGCTCCTGGACACCACCGGTGTGCAACAGGGGAAAAATATTGGTGTAGCGGGCTCCATTGCCGATGGAAAGTAGCTTATTGAAAAGGATAGCGTCGCCCGTATGCGGCCAGTATTCTTCGGGTTCCGCACTGTCCAGCCAGAAAGCATCCCACCCTTGCGCGAAGAGCTTTCCGGCAAGGTTGTTCCAGTAAAAATCTCGCGCCGCGGGATTGGTGGCGTCATAGACATGGGCATCGGGAACATCGAAATGATGCTCCACCATGGTGGCGAAGTTTTTTGCTGCCGGATCAAAAAGTCCCCAGACGGATAGCATCGCGTGGACGTGCTCGTCGTGCAACGTCCTTAGTTCTGCGGGCACATCGGGGAAGTTTGGATTGAATATTGGATCGCCTTCATGCAGCCACCAGAACCAATCCTGAACAATCACGTCCATAGGGATATGTTGAGCGCGATAGCGATGGGCGATATCGAGCACTTCTTGCTGCGAAATATATCGATCTTTGGATTGGATAAATCCGTAAGCCCACTTTGCAAACATGGGCGTGTGACCCGTCATCGTTCTGTACTCGTGGATGATCTGATCGATTTCCGGCCCATAGA
>Ga0302324_100014946_pt1 | contig 15608 bp, 12 predicted proteins | sample Palsa_T0_1_FD_201949 | JGI IMG/M metagenome (GOLD analysis project Ga0302324, IMG submission 201949) | Peat permafrost microbial communities from Stordalen Mire near Abisko, Sweden - Palsa_T0_1 | ecosystem: Environmental > Terrestrial > Soil > Palsa > Peat permafrost | place: Sweden: Abisko...
CCGATGTTTCCACCGAGAAAAATTGGCGCGATCAGTATCGCGATCTCGCACTTCGGAATGGGATACGGGCCGCGTGGTCCGAGCCGATTCTCACTAAGAACAATGAGGTGTTAGGCACGTTCGCCCTGTATTCGCAGGAGTCGCGGGTCCCCGCTGAAGACGATCTCGCGCTCGTTCAAGGCGCGGGACGAATCGCGCTGACCGCAATTGAACGGCAACGCGCCCAGGCCGCGCTGGCCAAAGCACACGACGAACTCGAGTCGGAACGCGACCGGCTTCGCTTACTCGTGGAAGTCCAAAAAGCGTTGGTCACAAATCTTGATTTGCGAAGTCTGCTGACGGGGCTTACCGCGAGTCTGAGACGGGTCACAGAATGCGATTTCGTTGGTCTTGCCTTTCCCGACCTATCCAGCGAGGAACTGCGGCAACACTTTGCTTGTTACCTCGAGGGCCGAGGGACGGTTAAGGAAGGAATGACGATTCCGCTACAGGGAACTGCCTCCGGGAAAGCGTTCCGCACCCGCCAACTCGTGTGTCTAAACAACGCAAAAGCAGAGCATCCTGACCCTGAGATCTACGACACACGCGAAGGCCAGGAGTTTTATCGGCTCGTGTCATTAAACCAAGGCGTGCCTTCGGGGTATTTTCTGCCTCTGGTTCGTGGGACTGAAGTCATCGCCGTTTTGCAGCTTACAAAGCACGGCAGAAAACCCTTGAAAACCCAAGAGGCTGAATTTCTCTCTGCTTTGACTGGTCAACTCTCGGCCGCTGTGGCCAATGTGCTCGAGCATGCTGCCCTTGTGGCTTCACGAGAACGGCTGGCTAGTGAGCAGGTCTATCTAAGAGAAGAAGTCGTGCGTTCTTCAATGTTCGAGGAGATCGTCGGGTCATCGCAGGCGCTGAGCGAGATACAGTCGCAGATTTCTCAGGTAGCGCCGACCGATTCCACGGTGTTGATTCAGGGCGAGACTGGAACTGGCAAAGAGTTGATTGCCCGTGCGATCCACAATCGCTCAAAACGCGCCAATCGTGCTTTCATTTGCGTTAATTGCGCCGTGATTTCACCGTCGCTGATTGCCTCCGAATTATTCGGACATGAAAAGGGCGCTTTCACCGGTGCGGTCCAGAGGCGGCTCGGCCGGTTCGAATCGGCCGATGGGGGCACGATCTTCCTGGATGAGGTAGGAGAACTTCCGTCAGAGATGCAAACCTCGTTGCTTCGTGTTCTGCAGGAGCGGGAATTCGAAAGAGTTGGTGGAAATCAGTCAATTCATGTCGACGTGCGTGTACTGGCGGCGACAAACAAAGACTTGGATTCCGCAGTGAGCGACGGCAGCTTCCGTAAGGACCTCTTCTATCGTTTGAATGTGTTTCCTATCCAAGTTCCGACGCTGCGGGAAAGAGTCGATGACATTCCCTTGCTGGTTGAATATCTGGTCGATCGATACGCAAAGAAGGCTGGCAAACGGATTCGGAGCATCAGCAAACGGACGCTTCAATTGTTCCAAAGCTACGATTGGCCTGGCAACGTACGGGAACTGCAAAACGTTATCGAGCGCGCGGTCATCGTGTGTGAGGGCGAGATCTTCCAGGTTGATGCAAGCTGGTTGAAGCCGATTGTTCCCTTTGCCAAAGCAAGCGTCGCCTTTGCTGCCGACATTGCCGAGCGCGAAAAAGCCATGATCGAGAATGCGCTTCGCGACAGCAAAGGGATCGTGTCTGGTCCCGGCGGTGCGGCTGCGAGATTAGGTCTCCCGCGGCAAACCCTCGAATCAAAGATCCGGAAGCTCCGTATCAATCGCTATCGTTATAAGACGCCATAGGCCAGCCTTTTTTTACTCTTATTCTTTGCCCTCTTTTCCCCTTCACTTCCACCTAATTGCGCCGGCATGCTGAGTTTCTAGCAAATGCTCATTGTTCAGCCAGATGCGGAGGGCGCAAGTTGATAATTCAAGCGGTTACGAGTGGTCTTGAGATTGCAACCTCGCGTCTCTGGATTGCGAATTGGTCTCAGATGACTTGGAAGATCGAAAAACACTGCGATGGTCAAAGAACAACGATTCGCCTTATAGGCCGAATGCAGTTGCAGCATCTGCAGGGTTTGAAAATGCTGATCGACGAAAGCAGACCGCCGATAACCCTCGATCTGGACGAACTCATGTTGGTTGATCTGGAGGCTGTTTGCTTCTTGGGACGCTGTCAACAAGATGGCGTGTCGCTGCTCCATGGCTCGCGATACATCAGGAACTGGATCACGAAAGAGCAAGACAAAGTCAAACAGCCATAGCGCAGATGGCGCGGTGTGCCGGCATGGCCGGGAGATGTCGTCGGAGAGGAACTCGTGCGGAATCCCGACTTGGCCAATATTTCCTTTACCAGCTCGGCCGCCGTCGAAAGATCGATCATGCGCGACGGTGCTGCGACGATGAAGCGCGTCACGCTTGAGCTGGGCGGCAAATCGCCCAACATTTTGGTTGATGATGCCGGCCTCAAGAAGGCCATCCCGAATGCGTTCATCATCGGGTTTATGAACAACGGTCAAGCGTGCGTCGCGGGGACCGGGCTTCTTGGGCCGTAAAGTCGCTTCGAGGAGGTCAAACAGGCGATCGTGGACACTATGCCTGCCTTTCCAGTCGGCGATCCGGCCGATCCAAGAACCGCCTTCGGACCCATGGTGAACCAGAAGCAATATGAGCGAGTCATACATTCGCAAGGGCATTGAAGAAGGAGGTGCTTGTCGGAGGCGTGGGGCACCCGCCCGGCTTCGAGTCGGGCTGCTTCGTGAAAACCTACGGTATTTGTCAATGTGAAGAATGATATGACAATCACCGAGGAAGAGATATTCGGTCCCGTGCTTTCAGTCATCACCTACGAGGACGAAGAGGATGCGATCAGGATCGCCAACGACACGGGGCACGGCCTTCACCCTTACTTGAGTGGCACGTACATTCGGCGCGACCGTCGAGTCGCATCTCAGAGCCAAGCCGGCCGCTTAGCGATCAGCGGCCTGCAGACGACCAACAGGCACCGTTCGGCGGGTTTAACACTCGGGCGTAGGTCGTGAATTTGGCATCTACGGGATCGAGTCGTTCCTTGAGCCCAAGGCTATACTTGAGTGACCGCTCTTTGCCTAAACGAAACTAACCAAAGGACGAGTTCATGAGCAAGCACGTCAGCATTTCTCCAAACGAAGCCGCCGATCGACTCGCTATACACGAGCTCGTAGAAGCTTACGCACATTGTGCTGATCGCCGTGATGCGAAAGGTCAGATGGCGCTTTTTGCCGCAGACACTCACTTCGTCGTGTACATGAATGCAAAGGACCCGAAGCCTTCACAGGAGCTGAACTCCCGTGAGGCTTTGGCTCCAGTCTTCGCGGATCTGAACAAGTACGCCGCCACCATGCATTTCCTTGGGCAGACCACGATCCTCACGCTGACCAATGACCGAGGCACTGGGGAAACTTATTGCATGCCTCATCACCTCACTGTTGACGGTGCGAAGCGACAGCTCATGATCGCGGCGCTCCGCTATTACGATACATTCGTGAAGATCGATGGCTCGTGGCTGTTCGCGGAGCGCCTGCTTTACGTTGACTGGATCGAAGGACGCATTCTGTCATGACAGCGACTGACAAGGCGAGTTCGGAATCGTTGACGAGCGTTTCCGCCGTTGTCCAAAAACGTCTCGTGATTATCGGGGCTACTGGAATGGTCGGCGGGTACGCTCTTCGCTATGCGCTCAATAACTCTACCGTCGAATGCGTAACTTCGATTGGACGCAAGAAACTCGGCATCTCGCACCCCAAGTTGAAAGAGGTTTTACACCAGAGCTTCGCAGACTGTTCTGCGCTCGCGGATACACTCTTGGGCCAGGACGCGGCGGTTTATTGCCTAGGAACGTACACGGGGTCAGTGTCAGACGCGGAGCTCCACGCCATAACCGCCGACTATACGATTGAGTTCGCGCGAGTTCTGCGGAACAGCAGTCCGAATTCCGCCTTCTCGTTTTTGAGCGGGAAAGGTGCCGACCCGACGGGGCGAAGCCGGTTTCCCTTCGCACGCTACAAGGGAGAAGCCGAAAAAGCGTTACTCGCAGCCGGTTTCCCGCGGGTTTATCTTTTTCGGCCCGCCTACATCTACCCTGTGCTGCCGCGACAGGAGCCTAATTTCAGTTACCGGCTGCTACGCGCGCTCTACCCCGTGTTTCGCTTGCTATTTCCGAACCAGGTCATTCGTGCTGACGACTTGGGCTGGGCAATGGTGGAGGTTGAGCTTCGACAAACACAGGAGCGCCAAGGCTTGGTGTTCGAAAACCGAGATATACGAGCCATGGTCAAGTCGCAAATGCTCGTGCGGGATCGCGCTGCGTGATTCATAACACTTCAATAGGGATGTGCGATTGAATCAAAAAATGACGTACTGAATGAAAGAATCGTGATTATCGGCGCCGGTTTTGCAGGGCTCGCGGCCGCCACGGCCCTTTAGGCACGCGAACGCCGATATCTTGGTGATTGATCGGACGAATCACAACCTATTCAGCCTCTGTTCTATCAAGTGGCGACCACGGTCCTATCGCCAGCTCAAATCGCATCTCCCATCCGGGGACTCTTGAAAAATCAGCGAAACACAACCGTATTTCTTGGCGAAGTAAATGGAATCAATAAAGACGCGAGGTTTGTCTACGCTAGTGATGAGAACCATGAAGATGTTGCGCACCCTAACGACATCTTGGTGATCGCGACGGGCGTTTCACACAGTTACTTGGGGCACGATGAGTTGGCAGAGTTTGCGGCCGGTCTGAAGGGCTCGCTGACGCGGTCCGCATACGCAATAGGGTTTTGAAAGCGTTCGAACAGGCAGAAGCGGAGGACGATCCGAACCAGCGGCAGGATTTTCTGACTTTTGTTTTGGTCGGGGCCGGTCCAACTGGTGTAGAGCTTGCCTCATTGCTTGCAGTTCTGGTACGCACCAGTTTGAGAGCAGAGTTCCGCCTCATCAATTTAGCGGCGACACGCGTTGTGCTGGTTGACATGGCGCCCCGAGTCTTGGGGTACTTTCGCTTCCGAACTCTCCGAGGCGGCCAAGGACCGGGTGGAAAATCTTGGAGTGGAAGTGCGGTTGGGCACAGCGTTGATCGGATTGACGCGGACGGCGCGGTCATCGGGGGAAAGCGTATCGCAAGCAAGGTCGTGATCTGGACCGCAGGAGTGGCTCCTTCGCCAGTCTGGTGGGTGGCTGAACGTGGAGACGGACCGCGCCGGCCTCGTTGGCATTCAAAACGATCTCACGGTTCCCGGTCATCCCGACATATATGTAGTTGGAGATACGGCTTCGCTCCAGCAGGCGAGAAACCACTGCCGGGTGTCGCCCAAGTGGCGATTCAACAACGTCGGTATGCAGGTCGGCGTATCGCTCAAAGCTTGTTTGGAAAACCTTCCTCCAGGCCGTTTCGATATTTCGATAAAGGGAATATCGCGGTTATCGGAGCGGGGCTCGCAATCCTTCAAGCCGGGAGGGTCCGGCTGAGCGGGATCGTTGCCCGGCTCGCGTCGGAAGGGATTCACCTGCAGTTTCTCTCAACTACCAGTCTGCGTCTCAGTGTTTTATTGCAATGGACCTGGAGAGTTTTCTGACCGGCCAGACAGGCGTCCGATTGACTGTGAATCACGTTCCACGTTCTAAACAGAATAGGGGTACAGAAATGCCTGTGACTGGCTTGGGAGCGAAGGGAAAGGCATCTCGCGACAATCGTTGGGCCTGCTCGCGGCTTTCTACCTTTATCGAGTTCGCCAGCGTTATTCAGGCCAGCAGCCTCAGCTGGGCCTTTTCAATCCCGAGTGAGATTTGGTCGGTTTTCTCTGGCGCGTGGCTGAGAATCGCTCTTAGCATTTTCCCCGTTGCGACCATGCGATCGCGGCTGACTGCGTGGGTGTAGAACTGAAGCGTCAGCGCCGCGTCGCTGTGGCGAATACCTTTCGGAGTCCGGTATTCCGACTACATCACCATGGGATGGTTTCGTTTTCCCAGCGCGTGAACGTACCAGTGGGACCATCCGGGCCGAGCAGCGCAACCCGGACCACCTCGCGAGAGCCATCTTCGACCGAGGCTGTGCCCTCATATCCGTTGAGGTTCGTCTTAGTGAAGCCCGGGGTCACCAAGTTGACTTTGATCCTAGTCGATTCGAGTTCGATCATCATGGCCAGCGTTATAGCGTTGAGAGCCGTCTTGGACGCAGGATAAATGGGACTGAACATCGCGTGGAAGGGAAAGGCCGGATTGGCGTTCATCGTCAGAGAGCCCACTCCGCTCGAGACGTTGACGATACGGGCATCCGACGAGTGACGGAGAAGCGGCAGCATCGCCTGGTAAACGGCGAGGACACCGAATACGTTGGTTTCCCACACTGCGCGTATTTCATCGAGCGATGCGTTGCTCGCGAGGGTTATCTTTGCGTACTCCTGGAGAGATAAGTTGCCCTTGTTTGTATTCGAGATAGCCGCGTTATTGACCAGCAGGTCGAGACGGCCAAACTCCTTGCGGATGCGTTCCGCCGCGGCGGCGATCGAAGGCCGATCCGTTACGTCGAGCTGAAGGGCGATGGCGCCCCGTCCGATCGCCTTGGCCGCTGCCTCGCCGCGCTCGAAATTGCGCGACCCGACAAACACAGTGAGACCGTTCTCCACAAGTTCCTTTGCCACCTGAAACCCGACTCCTTGATTGGCCCCGGTGACCATCGCAACGCGTTTGCTCTGCATAGATATCCCCTTTTTAAGTTCAGGCCTGGAAATACAGCATATTCTCAAGATCGGCAACCTTGATCCACTTCGGCCCCGGCGACGATCAAAGACGGAGCGCCAGCCTCGCTACCAGCGAGGCCGAGTACCTGTGGCCAGCATTGATTAATTCCTCGGTGGTATTCCCGATAAAACCTGTAGCACCCGTAACAAATACCTTCATAAATGGTCGCTCCTGAATTGTTGTGACATGAATGACAGCGCGGACGCTACTGATCCCCTTGACCTCGACCGATTGCGTCGAGATCCGCAAGTACTTCAGCCGGGATCTGAAGCGTCGCAGCCTTCAAGTTCTCGCGGAGATGTGCCACGGAAGATGTTCCCGGGATCAATAAGATGTTGGGGGACCGATGGAGGAGCCAGGCTAATGCGACCTGCATTGGCGTGGCTTCGAGTGATGCCGCAGACGCGTCAAGTGCCGAAGACTGTAACGGGGTGAAGCCGCCCAGCGGGAAAAACGGAACGTAAGCGATCCCTCGAGCGGCCAGATCATCGATGAAGGCGTCATCGTTCCTACGGGCCACATTGTAGAAGTTCTGCACGCACACGATCTCGGTAATGGTTTGAGCCTCCGAGAGCTGCTTAGGAGTTATGTTGCTTAGTCCGATATGACGAATCAGGCCCTGACGCTTCAGCTCGGCAAGCACGGTCAGCGGTTCCTCGATGGCTTCCTCGCCGGGTTCCATGATTCCTCCAACCCGAAGATTGACGATATCCAGCGCATCGAGACCAAGATTTCTCAGGTTGTCATGGAGGCCGTCGATGAGTTCCTGGCGGGTGAGAGCATGAATCCAAGACTTGTCTGAACCGCGCCGAGCACCCAATTTGGTGACGATCACGAGACCATCCGGGTACGGATGGAGAGCCTGCTTGATGATCTGATTGGTCACATGCGGTCCGTAGTAGTCGCTGGTATCAATATGGTTCACGCCGGACTCTACTGCCTCGCGAAGAACAGCAATGGCGGCATCGACGTTCGGCGGCGGTCCCCAGACGCCGGGTCCGGCGAGTTGCATCGCACCGTATCCCATGCGGGTCATTTTCAACGATGTGGCCGGTGGAGTGAAACCGCCGGCAAGATCGGTCTTTTCAATCATTCCGTTCCTCCTTGCTACAATCATTTGATGAAGGATTCTTCAGGTTTGGAGTTCGCATATGCCGGCTGACGCCGTTGTTGCATTTGAGCCAAGAAAGACGCCCCTCCAAGCGAGGTCAACGGTCACGGTAGAGGCGATTTCTGAGGCGACTATTCAGGTTTTGCTCAGTCACGGGGCAGACCGATTGACGACGACACGGGTCGCCCAGCGTGCCGGCGTGTCGGTGGGCACGCTGTATCAGTACTATCCCAATAAGCAGTCGCTGCTGTTTGCAGTGCTGGAAAATCATCTTACTCACGTAATGGCAATGGTTGAGGCGGCTTGTCAGCGCGCCTGTCATAAACCGTTAGCCGAGATGATTCGAGAAATGGTGGAGGCGTTCGTCGACGCCAAGATGGACCGCGCAGACATCTCTGTGGCCCTTTACCAGGTCGCTGCCGACGTGGGTGGCCCCGCTTTGATCAAACGGATCAACCAGCGGTCTCGGAAAACTGTGGAGGAGATGCTGGAGACAGCGACCGACATCAAATCGTCGCCGGACAAATTCGCGATCGACATAATGCTTTCAGCCATGGCGGGCGCGATGCGTTCCTTGCTGGAGGCTGGACCGTCCCCGGCAACGGCCCGCAAAGCGCGAGAGCAACTGGTGCTCCTTTGTCTGTCGTACATGACGGCCGCGACGGCGAAACGCGTTTAGAGCACTCGCCGTGGTTGTTAGCAACAGCCCTTTTGAACATTAGCTGCCCAATTGTTGGTGATCCGGAAGGGGTCCAGAAAACGGGCTTCGGGAAGATGTCGGTTCGCGGTGCAGGGCTCGAAGCGGACTCGGGCCAGCGTCACTAAGATTCAACCTGTGAAGCCGTGGCCGCGTTTCGAGGGGTTGGGCAAGAATAGCCCTCTTACCGCTCTCCAGGTACGAGAAATTCTGTTCAGGTCAGTTTTCTCTTGCGAAAAGATATATCGTGAGATATAGTTTAATCATCGGCACGATATATCGTGCGATGTATCTAACAAGGAGAGAACAATGAACACACAGTGTTTCGGAATGAACAATGAAGGCCGGGGCCGTCGTTTCGCAGGACGAAGGGGACCTGGAACGGGAGCGCATGATTCGCAGGAGCATGGCCGTGGCGTAAGGGAAGTCGGAGGATTCGGGCATGGTTTCGGGGGCCATGGCCGGGGTGGGCGTGAGCGTGGTTTTGGCGGTCGCGGTCGCGGCGGCTTCGATCGTGGCTTCGGTGAAGGGCGAGGGCGCCTCTTCGATGCCGGCGATGTGAAGCTGGTCATTCTCAAGCTGCTTTCCGAGGAGCCCGCCTACGGCTATCAGCTCATCAAGACCATGGAGCAACGCCTTTCGGGCGGCTACACGCCGAGCGCCGGCGTTATCTATCCGACCTTGACAATGCTGGAGGAAGAGGGCCTTGCCATCTCTTCTGCGGAGAACAATAAGAAGGTCTACTCTCTCACCCCGGAAGGACTAGCGTACCTTGAGGCCAACCAGACCCAGGTTGGAGAGTTGTTTGCGCGCCTGGAGCAAGCAGGACGGAGCTTCGAGCGTGGCAGATCGCCGGAAATCATGAAGGCGTTCATGAACCTGCGGGGTGCCGTGGTGGCCCGTGTCTCGCGAGAGAACGTGAAACCAGAGCAAGTCAAGAAAATTACCGACGCCATCAACGCCGCGGCTAAAGCGATCGACGAGCTCTGAACCTGCCGTTGCGAACTTCTCGATCCGCAGGTAATGCACACACCAACACTTGTGTGTTGCCAACTGGCGACACACAAGGAGAATCGAATATGCAGAATGAACCAGTATCGGTCCGGCCGCAGAAAAAATCACCCGGCGGTCCGCCTGGGGACATTGGCAAGCCGCAGCGGAGTGATAGTTCTACACCGACGCTCAGGCGAACATCGGCGCTGGTCACAGAATGGCCCCAATAAGGGGGGTGACCAATTCAGTGATTGACTGAAAAAGGGTTTAGGCTCACAGAATCTAGCCCTGAAAAGGCTGGCGGCGGTTCAATTCCATCCCTGGCCACCATATTTTTCAATCACTTACGCAAGTGGATTTTTTTGAAGAATCCTGGCTATTACGATCAATCGCAACGGAAACTCTCGGTTACCATTAAGGACGTGCGCCTCCCCGTAAACCCGCCGTTGTTGCCGATGCTTGCCAAGCGTGTGGACGAACTTCCTGTCGGCGGCGATTGGATTTTCGAACCGAAGTGGGACGGTTTTCGGTCGCTGGTTTTCCGCGATGGAGATGAGATCCTAATCCAGAGTCGTGACGAAAAGCCGCTCGACCGCTACTTTCCTGAACTGCATGACCACTTGCTCTCGTCATTGCCTGCCCGCTGCGTCCTCGACGGAGAGATTGTCATTGTCAAGGATAATGAACTCGACTTCGATGCGCTGCAGTTACGACTTCATCCAGCAGCAAAGCGCGTAAAACTTCTGTCCCAGTTGACTCCATCTTCATTCGTCTTCTTCGATCTGATTTGCCTGGGTGACCGGGATCTTCGGGCGGAGCCGTTCCAGACCCGTCGCCGCGAGTTGGAAGTCTTGCTTTCATCGGCCGCGCCCCCCATCCATCTAACACCAGCAACTACTGATCGCGGCCTTGCCTCCGATTGGTTTCGCCGGTTTGAGGGCGCGGGCCTCGATGGTGTCATGGCCAAGGACGCTTCGGGAAGCTACGAACCGAACAAACGTTTGATGTTAAAGGTAAAGCACGAGCGCGACTGCGATTGTGTGGTAGCGGGCTTCCGCTGGTACAAAAAAGGCGATCGCACCCTTGTCGGTTCATTACTGCTCGGTCTTTTCGATGATGCGGGTACATTGCAACACGTTGGGGTCTGTGCAAGCTTCAGTGCCAAGAAGCGCCTAGAACTCGCAGAGTTTATCAAGCCGTATCGAAAAGATGCACTCGTAGCTCATCCGTGGAAGGACTGGGCCGATCATGGAAGCGTTTCCGAAGATGTTCCCAGTCGCATGCCGGGTGGCCAGAGCAGGTGGAGTCAAGGCAAAGACCTGTCGTGGGAACCGCTGCGACCTGAGCTGGTTGTGGAAGTCGCCTACGAGCACATGCAAGGAAGCCGCTTCCGTCACATGGCGCAGTTCCGCAGGTGGCGATTCGACAAAAGGCCCGCCGACTGTACTTACGCGCAGCTCGAGGTGGTTCCGCCGCAAGAGCTGGCAAAGATTTTTCGGCGCGGGCACTAGCAGCTGCGGTTGAGCTATTAATCCGTTTTTTTTCTGCGCATTTCACGCCATTGGCGAGTTGGATCATCATCCGGATCGGGAGTTTCCTGGGGCGGGCGCAAGTCTTCGGGCACGTGACGCAGGTTGACACGGATGCGCGTCCAAGTCGATGACCTGCCTCGCATGGAATCGACGAGGACGTCGTCAACGGCGAGGAAGCCGGCAATCTGTATGTGCTTATTCTTCCATCTTTCGAGACCCGCGAGCGCGGCGCTCTTGTCGGGAGAGTTCGCAACCACAATGAGCGGCATCTTCATCCGCGGCTTTTTTGCGACTGATTTCGCGCGGGATGGCATAACACGCGGCGCTTCCCCTTCCGTCTTGCGAAAATGGGGAGGCCACGGCGCGTCGGCAAGACCAGCGGCTTCATCTTTCGTCGCGAGCTCCAGCAATTTCTCAAGCGAACCGGGCGAGCTGTCCATTTCCGCGTGCGGATCACCAATTTTCGCGAAGCGCTGTGGAACCGTGAATAGCGTAAATTCGGCGGGATCGCATTCAGGTACTTCTCGCCAATGAAGCGGCGTCGAGACCCGGGCATCAGGCAGGGGACGCACAGAATACGCAGAGCACGTGGTTCGGTCCTTCGCATTCTGGTTGTAATCGAGGAATACGCCCTGACGCTCCTCTTTCCACCATTTCGAACTGGCCAAAGATGGTGCACGCCGCTCCACTGCGCGAGACAATGCTACCGCTGCCCGGCGTACTTCAGCGAAGGTCCAGCGCGGCTGGATACGCACATTAATGTGCATGCCACGCGAGCCGCTGGTTTTCGGCCAGCCGCGGAGTTCTACCTCTTCGAGCAGTCCCTGTACTTCAAGAGCGACGCGGCGCACATCGGCCCAGGGGACGCCCGGGATCGGATCGAGGTCGATCCGTAATTCATCGGGGTGCTCAAGATCGCTCGAATGAACTGGATGCGGGTGTAGTTCGATACAACCCAGATTTACGATCCAGGCAAGCCCCGCTGCATCATCGACAACGATCTCTTCGGCTGTTCGCCCCGATGGAAACGACAGGGTAACGGTTCGCAGCCAGGAGGGGCGCTGAGCGGGCGCTCGCTTTTGATAGAACGCTTCACCCTCGGCGCCGTTGACGAAACGCTTGAGAACGACAGGACGATCATGGATTCCGGCGAGCGCACCCGGGGCAACGGACATGTAGTAGCGGACAAGTTCGAGCTTAGAGATTCTTGCCTGCGATGAAAAATACAACTTATCGGGATGGGTTATAAGGACTTCGCGCCCATCGAACGAGAGCACTGTGCCGGCCGCTGCGTTTGCCACTAATCAGGCTACCATTCTCATGGCGCTGCTGTGTATCTGCCTATCCACACTTGCGATTCAGTGCGGGGCAAGTGGGAATTCAACCGCTTTCGTGTTCGAAGAACCGACTGTTGTTTTCCTTATCTGTCCTGTCCTGGCAAGCGAGTTTTAGTGAGACAATTGCCTCATCATCACTCTCGGGGAACAGGGCTAAAAGTTAACATGAACGAACCGCTCGCCATTATAGGCATCGGCTGCCGTTTTCCCGGCGGGGCTTCGCCGGAATCATTTTGGAACATGCTCTGCGCCGGCACCGATGCCATTCGCGAAGTCCCGTTGGACCGCTGGAGCATAGCAGCGCACTATGATCCCGCACCGGGCCGCGCGGGAAAGTCCGTTTCCAAGTGGGGCGGCTTTATTGAAAACATAGACAGGTTCGATTCGGGGTTTTTTGGAATTTCCGCACGTGAGGCCGACAGCATTGATCCGCAACAACGCCTGCTGCTCGAAGCGAGTTGGGAGGCGTTTGAGGACGGCGGACAGACGCTCGAAGAACTCCGCACTTCGAGCACTGGTGTCTTCGTCGGCATTTCAACGACTGATTACGCTGCGATGCAGGTTGATCGCGACGGGCTCAACCTGGCGGATGTTTATTCCGCCACCGGCTCGGCTAGTAGCATCGCAGCCAACCGGATTTCTTACTGTTTCGATCTGCGGGGTCCGAGCGTAGCGATGGATACCGCGTGTTCCTCCGCGCTGACAGCCTGCCATGTCGCCTGCCAAAGTCTTTGGCACGGCGATTGCACTATGGCCGTCGTTGCCGGCGTCAATGCGCTGCTCAACCATGATAACTACATCGCATTCAGCCGCATGTCGATGCTCTCGCCGGACGGACGGTGCAAGGCATTCGACGCGAGCGCGAATGGCTTTGTTCGCGCAGAAGGCGTCGGTGCCGTCGTTTTGAAGCCGCTATCCGCCGCGCAGGTGGAAGGCGATAGGATTTACGCCGTCATTCGCGGCACAGCGGCCAACCAAGATGGCCGCACCAACGGCATCACCCTTCCCAGCCAGCAAGCACAGGCAGCACTTATCCGCCAGGCGTGCCAATCTGCGAACATTTTGCCCGGGGAAATCAGCTACGTCGAAGCGCATGGTACAGGAACAGCCGTCGGTGACCCGATCGAAACCGCCGCGCTCGGTTCGGTCTTGTGCGAAGGCCGGAGACATCCTTGTCTCATCGGTTCGGTCAAGACTAACATCGGACACCTCGAGGCGGCGTCCGGCATCGCCAGCCTGATCAAAGCCGCTCTGATCCTCAAACACAAGACCGTCCCGCCCAGCCTGCATTTCAAGAATCCAAACCCAAACATCAATTTTGAGAAACTCAAGTTGCGCGTTGTCCACCAGCTCGAGAAGCTTCCCCAACGTTCCCGGGGGCTGTTTGCTGGAATCAATTCCTTTGGCTTCGGAGGAGCGAACGCACATGTCATCCTTGAAGCCGCGCCGGGGCCGCCGCGCAAGAAAGACTCACCGGCAGGAAAAGGCTTTCGCCAACACTTCTTACTACCAATTTCTGCGCACAGCCAGGAGGCAATGGAGGGCGCTGCAAGACAATATCGCGCGCTGCTGTCGGAAAACAAAGCCAACGCCGGGGCGGTTTGCGGCGCCGCCGCCACCCGCCGTTCCCATCTCGCACACAGGCTTTGCCTCGTCGGCAGTTCCCGCGAGGATTTCCTTGAGAGGCTCGACAATTATTTGGCTGGAGAAAGAAATCCAGCAGTTGTTGCCGGGGAGGCAGCAACGAACGCGACTCCGGTCTTCGTTTTCTCCGGCCAAGGCTCGCAATGGTGGGGCATGGGCCGCGAACTATTGCGGGAAGAGAAGGTGTTCCGCGAACGATTTGAAGAATGCGACAAAGTATTCCGCGAATTTGGAAACTGGTCTTTGATCGAAGAATTATCGAGCGGCGAAAAATCATCCCGGCTTCGACAAACGGAAATCGCACAAGCTGCTGTTTTTTCATTGCAAATCGCACTGGCGGCTTTGTGGCAATCGTGGGGCGTCAAGCCTTCGGCGGTTGTGGGCCATAGCGTCGGCGAAGTCGCTGCCGCACACACTGCCGGGATTTTGACTTTGCGCGAGGCGGCCCGCGTGACTTTTCATCGCGGCCGCAGTATGAAGTCCGCGCCCGAGACTGGACGCATGCTCGCTGCTGGCCTGGACTCGGCACAGGCGGAGGAGTTGGCTGCGCGCTTTCCCGGCGAGGTCGCCATCGCCGCGTTTAACGGCCCGAACTCGGTTACATTTTCCGGCGAAGCCGCACCGCTGGAAGAAGTTGCGCGCATACTGGAAACACGCGGCATCTTCAACCATTTCCTACAAGTCAACTACGCATTCCACAGCCATCACATGGACGTGGCGAAAGATGAATTGCTGCTTGCTTTGGGCAAACTGGAAACAGCGCCCGCGCAACTGAAGATGCTTTCCACGGTCACGGGGACGCTGGTCGACGGGCCCGATCTAACCTCCGATTACTGGTGGCGCAACATACGCCAGCCAGTACGTTTCGACGCAGCCATTGCGGCGCTGAGCGGGCAAGGCCACAATTTATTTCTGGAATTAAGCGCACATCCGGTGTTAACGGCTACGATTTCCGGAACCCTCGCGCGCCACTCGGTGGCCGGAAAAGCTTTCTTCTCGTTGCGGCGCAACCAGCCCGAACTGGCAACCATGTTCGCCAATCTGAGCGCGCTGCACGTCGCAGGTTCACCCGTGAAGTGGAAGGCCGTCTATCCCGACGTCGAATCTGAAGTTACGCTGCCCTCATATTCCTGGCAGCGAGAACGCCACTGGCGCGAAACGAGCACGATGCAGGCGGATCGGCTTGCTCCCCCGGCACACCCATTTTTGACCGCCAAAGTCCGCACCGCCGCGCCGGTTTGGAATGCCTGGCTGGATCTGAACGCGCACGCGTGGCTCAAGGATCATCGCGTCCAGGAACACATCGTTTTTCCCGGCGCGGGCTACATTGAAGCGGCACTGGGCATCGGCAGGGCGCTGTTCAATTCCCAACCCCTCGAAGTGGAGGACATCGAGTTTCACAAAGCACTCGTTTTGCCCGAGGGGAGAAATCCGATGCAGTTGCATTCCGTGTTTTCGCCGGCGGATGCGACCGTAAGGTTCTCCAGCCGTGGA
>Ga0302324_100014949_pt1 | contig 15607 bp, 10 predicted proteins | sample Palsa_T0_1_FD_201949 | JGI IMG/M metagenome (GOLD analysis project Ga0302324, IMG submission 201949) | Peat permafrost microbial communities from Stordalen Mire near Abisko, Sweden - Palsa_T0_1 | ecosystem: Environmental > Terrestrial > Soil > Palsa > Peat permafrost | place: Sweden: Abisko...
CCTCAGTACGATCATGGCGGCCCCCCGATCGACGTAGCCTTCCCCCAAATCGCCGTCGAGCGAGAGACCCTGATCGTAGTCTGCGAGCGCGCTGGTTGTGTCCTCGGTCCTGGACTCTAGAATGCCGCGATTGATGTAGGTGGCTGCGCGATCCTTCACGGGAAGCACGGTCTGGTCGATGGCATTGGTGCAGGCTTCGATACCGTCCTTGGGATTTCCGCCGAACTCGGCGTACTCGAAACAGCTTCGCGCCAGGCCATTGCCAAGGACCGTGACCGCGGCGGGCGACCCGGTGGCTGCCATGGCGGCAAAAGTCGCCAGGGCGATGCCGGCAACATATCGGATTTTCATCTGGTTGCTCCCTCCAGAACGGCTGGATTGTCGCACCGGGCGGCCTTACGGTCCATGCTGCGCAAGCGTCGGCAGGTGCGGTGCTTCCTGAGCGCCTTGGGCAAAAAGTCCCGGAAAGCCGCGTGTATCCGCACGTTGCAGGACGAGGCGCGTGACAGGCCCGTTTCAATTCCCTGTGATGAGGATGCCGCCGGCAGGCGGGGCGCCAAATCTTTCGCGCTTATTGCATCCAGGGGTCGCCGCTGAAATCCGAGACCGGACGTAGCGCAATACGGATGGAGGGATGCAAGCCGAGATACACCACCGCCGTCATGGTCTTTTGATCCGGATTCCATTCCAGTTGCGGAGCGACGCCCCCAGGCTTGCGGAATATGCGGCCGTCGAAGTCGAACTGCCGCGGCTGTACTTCGCCCCACGCGGCGGATAGGCCGTCGGCCAGTCTCCGCCGAATCGCTGCACGGTCTTGAGCCGCGGCAGTGCCGATGTCTGTCGCGTCTGGCGCGGAAAGGTAGATGTTGCCCTTCGAATCGATTTCCAGTCGCGTCACGACCATCGTGTCGCGGGACTCGTATGCGCCCTGCCAGCGGCCGCTCGGCGGCGGCGAATGCGAGCAAGCGAATGCGACTGCAAGGCAGAGTCCCGCCGCCAATGTCACGCCAGGAATACGCACGGCGCCATCTCCTCCCGGAGCCTGATCCGGCATCGTGATCTAAACCGCGAAATCTGAAAAAAGCGTAAGGTTGGGACCTTGGTCCACTTGCATCGCGCCGCGGCCGAGTCGATACCTCGCCCTCGCTTTGAGGTCGCAATGCATGAGCCCCCTGCCCAAAGGATTTCTCGCCGAAGCGCTTGGTCGCATCCAGCCGGCCCAGACCATCGCCGTTACGCAGAAAGCGCGCGATCTGAAGGCGGCTGGCCGCGATGTCATCGGGCTTGGGGCCGGCGAGCCTGATTTTGATACGCCGGACAACATCAAGGAGGCCGCTATCGCGGCGATTCGCCGGGGCGAAACCAAGTACACCGCCGTCGAAGGGGTCCCGGAACTGCGTCAGGCGATCTCGGCCAAGTTCGGGCGCGAGAATGGCCTCGAATATTCCCCCGAGCAGTGCTTTGTGGCCCCGGGCGGCAAGGCCGTCATCTACGCAGCGATGATGGCTACGCTCAACCCGGAAGACGAGGTCGTGATCCCCGCGCCGTATTGGGTCAGTTATCCCGACATCGTGCTGCTCGGAGGCGCAACGCCCAGGATCGTGGATACCAGGCTTGAAAACGGTTTCCGCCTGACGCCGGAAGCGTTGGCGCGTGCGATTACGCCGAAGACGAAATGGCTCATTTTCAATCAGCCATCAAATCCGACAGGTGCCTGCTACACGCCGGCTCAATTGAAGGCGCTGACGGATGTATTGATGCAGCATCCGCAGGTATGGGTGCTCACCGACGACATGTATGAACATCTCGTATATGGCGGGTTCAAGTTTTCGACTGTTCTGCAAATTGAGCCGCGCCTCTACGAGCGCACCCTGACGATGAACGGCGTTTCCAAGGCCTACGCGATGACGGGCTGGCGGATCGGGTATTGCGGCGGTCCGCATGCGCTCATCAGGGCGATGGCGAAGTTGCAGTCCCAAACCGTGTCGAGCGCCAGCTCCGTATCCCAATGGGCGAGCGTGGAAGCGCTTAACGGGCCGCAGGACTGCATACCGAAGTTTCAGCGCGCTTTTGAGGAGCGGCGCGATCTCGTGGTATCGATGCTTAACCAGGCACGTGGCATCGAGTGCCCCACACCCGAAGGGGCTTTCTACGTCTATCCGTCCATCAAAAAACTGATCGGTAAAAGGGCCCCGTCAGGCAAGACGATCGGGACCGACGAGGATTTTGCCGCAGAGCTTCTTGAGTCTGAAGGCGTCGCCGTCGTTCATGGCGCTGCGTTCGGGCTTTCGCCGTTCTTTCGCATTTCCTACGCGACATCGCATACCATTCTTGAAGATGCGTGCGCCCGCATCCAGAGATTTTGCGGCAATCTCGACTAGGGTTTGCGGTACGTAGTTTTGCCTAAGGGAAATCCCGGGCTATCGTCGCCGGCATGTTATGCGTCCCAATCCTGCCGGTCTCGGGGCACGAGCGAGCAGGCAAGATGGATATGGACAGACTTGGGAAGGCGCGGCATGCGCGCGATCTGGCGAGGTGGTTTCGTGGCCAGGTTCACGAAGGCAACGCCGGCGAGCATACGGACTTGATGGCGGCAACCGCCACTGCCCTTGACTCGGAGGCCTTTCGCCTCGAACGAGATGGCGGCGCAGCACGGCGTCCCGCAAGGCTTCACCTTGTTGCTGGACGAACCGCCTGACGACGGCCGAAGTTCTTCGCAACGCCCCCTTGCCTTCGCCCCACCAACGGCGCGAGCATCTCTTCCATAGCGGGGCGCGTGACGAGAGCCCGATCCTTGCAAAATGCCGGGAGGGCGCCGCCCGCCGCGCCTCGACCCTGCGCGAAAGCGGGGAATGGAGGCGCTCATGTCGAAAAAAAATGGAGGAAGTGGGCCACGTGCAGTGGCCCTGGTAGGACCCTACGGCAGCGGCAAGACCACGCTGCTGGAAAGCATTCTCGCGATTACGGGCGCGATCCAGCGCAAAGGATCAGTGCCGCAGGGAAATTCGGTCGGCGATTCCTCGGCCGAGGCGCGTGCTCGCCAGATGAGTGTCGAGGTCAATTGCGCAACCACAAAATATCTTGATGAAACCATCACGTTTCTCGATTGCCCCGGATCGATCGAATTTCTCCAGGAAACCCTGAACGTTCTGCCCGGTGTCGACGCGGCCGTCGTCGTTTGCGAGCCCGACCCGGTGAAGGTTCAGATGCTGAAGCCGTATCTCAAGCGGCTGGCCGATCTTGCAATTCCACATTTCCTGTTCGTCAACAAGATCGACAAGGCGAACGGCTCGCTGCGCGACCTGCTCACCAATCTGCAGGAAGCGAGCGACAAGCCGCTGCTTCTGCGCCAGTTGCCCATCTGGGAAAAAGGAATTGTCACCGGCTTCGTCGATCTCGCGCTCGAGCGGGCCTATGTATATCGCGAGCACGAAGAGTCCAAGATCGTCGACCTTTCGGCCGCGATTAAGGAGGAGGAAAGACAGGCGCGCTTTTCGATGCTCGAAAAGCTGGCCGATTACGACGAGCACCTGATGGAGGAGCTGCTTTCCGATGTGGAGCCGCCGCGCGACGAGGTGTTCGACGACCTTGCGAAGGAGCTGGCAGACGGTCTCGTGGTTCCGGCATTGATGGGATCAGCCGAAAAGGACAATGGCATCCGCAGGCTCTTGAAGGCCCTGCGCCACGAAGTCCCGGAGGCTGCGACCACTGCGAAGCGCAACGGCATCGAGCTGAACGGCAACACGGTCGTGCAGATCATGAAGACGTACAACGGCGCGCACGGAAAGCTGTCTCTCGCGCGCGTGTTCTCCGGAACGCTCAAGGACGGCGCAGTTCTGCATGCACGGGACGGTCGCGAGTCGCGGATCGCAGGAATATTTTCTCTCAAAGGCGAAGCACAGACAAAACTTGCCGAAGCCCGGGGCGGGGATACCGTTGCGCTCGGCAGGCTGGAAGGGATGGCCACCGGCGAGACGCTGTCCACCGCGAAAATGCAATTTTCCACAATTCCCGTGGAACAGCTCATACCCGTCTACGTGCTTGCTATCGAAACGACGGACCGCAAGGACGAGGTAAAGCTCACCGCGGCGATCCACAAGCTCCAGGAAGAGGACCCCTCACTCCATTTCCGCCAGAACGCAGAGCTGCAGGAGATGGCGCTGGCGGGGCAGGGCGAGATCCATCTGAAGGTCGCCGCGGAAAAGCTTGCAAGTAAATACGGGCTCAAGCTTTCGACGCATCAACCCAAAATCCCCTACAAGGAGACCATCCGGAAAGCGGCGAAGCAGCATGGACGCCACAAGCGCCAATCCGGCGGCCACGGGCAATTCGGCGATGTGCACATCGAGATCAAACCGCTGCCGCGCGGAACGAGCTTCGTGTTCGAGGATCAGGTCAAAGGAGGCGTGGTGCCGAGACAGTTCATTCCATCGGTCGAAAAGGGTGTCATTGAATATTTGAAGCAGGGGCCGCTCGGCTTTCCTGTCGTCGACGTGGGCGTCGCGCTCTTCGACGGGTCCTATCACACAGTGGATTCGTCCGACGCGGCGTTCCAGACGGCGGCGCGCATTGCGATGACGGAGGGAATGCCCAATTGCGCCCCCGTATTGCTGGAGCCGATCATGCGGGTGAGGATCCATGTGCCAAACGACGCAACCTCCAAGGTCAATCAGGTGGTGAGCGGACGGCGGGGACAACTCACAGGGTTTGACGCGCGACCCGGATGGAAGGGATGGGATACGGTGGAAGCACAGATGCCGCTATCCGAGCTGCACAATCTCATCATCGAGCTGCGCTCGCTCACTCAAGGGGTCGGCACCTTCGAGATGGACTTCGACCATCTTGCCGAGCTGACAGGCAGGTTGGCCGATCAGGCCGTTGCAACGCGTAAGGCAGCTGCCTGAAGGAGTATCCTGCCTGAGCAGCCCTTTGCCTTTTGGCAAGGGGCTGCTTGGCCCTTGGCAATGACGGGCGTGCGTGGCGCCATCTTGAATGTCCCCTGCAAGAAAAAACGGCCGGAGCGGGGGGGCGCTCCGGCCGCAGGCATTATACCTGGGTGCCCTCACGCCCGAGGGGGCGGGCGGAGGAAGGCGAAACTCCCGTTTCGCCGAGTCGCCGGTAAGGGGAGGGCCGGCGACACATGTGACATATGCAGGCTCTACGGATATTCAACGACATTGACGAAAATTTAGACGTCGATGGCGCAATTATTCGCGCTCCGCATGCTCCTCGCTGCCATGAAGTGCCCCAAAGTCGACCAGGCGCAGGCCCAGAAGGCCGCGCGCGATCGCCTTTGCAGGACCGCCCCCGCTGCCTTCCGGCATTGTCATTGCGTTAAGGCTGATCTGTTCGATGCCCTTGGCCTTGAGTTGCGCGTTGATGGCGGCCAGCTTGTCGTGCTGAAGCGCGGCAAAGGAATTTTCCACATCCTTCAGCTCGTGTTCGAGCGCATCGATGCGTGCAAGCTGGTACGGAGTCGGCCGGCTCTCCACCGACATGATCGCGCCGTAAACATAATCGAGATGTTCACGCAGGCGCTCTTCACCGGTGATGGCTCCGCCTTCCTTCGTGGCGACGATCAGCTTGCGCAGATCATCGGCATCGTCGGCTATTTTGAGCAGAGGGCCGCGCAGTGCGTCGTTCTCCGGCAGCGCCGCCGCGCGCGCCTGGGCGCCTTCGCGCACTTGAACGATCTTTGCTGCCAGCTCGCTCATACGTCCAAACAGGGCCGATACGCGTTTGGCCGCCGCGTACTGCATCTTGCGATCCGCGACGGTGAACGTAGCCCGGCGGTCAAGGCCGATCTCGAACGGCATCGTGTACGTGTGGCTGCCCTTGGTCAGGCGCACCGTATAGGCGCCGGGTGGTACGCGCGGCCCAATGACGGAATTAAACACGATCGTCGCGCCCGGTGGAGTCTGCGGCGGATCGTCATGCATCGACCAGACGACACGATTGAGTCCCTTGCGATTGGATGCGGGCAGCGTCGTCACGATCTTTCCCTGTGAATCGAGAATCTCGATCTTCAGCCGCCCGATCACCTGGCGTGTCTTCTGGAAATAGGTGATCACGACGCCGTCGGGCGGGTTCTGGCCCGAGTAGGACGCATCGCCATTCGCCCACCCGCCATTGCCTTCGATGCGCTGTTGCGCTTTGGGGCCCGGTATCAGCGTTGCATCGGCTTCCACAGTCGCAGGGCGGAGAGCGCGCAAAGGCGAGATGTCGTCGACGATCCAGATGCCGCGGCCATGCGTGGCGATGACGAGGTCATCGTCCCGGGTCTGGAATGCAAGATCGCGCACCGCGACCGGGGGGAAGTTGTTCGGATGGAACGCGGCCCAGCTCGCACCGTCGTCCAGCGAGACAAAGAGCCCGAATTCGGTGCCGACGAACACGATATGCGGCGATTTCGGGTCTTCCTTCACGACATGGGCGTACCCGCGCACGCCCTGCGTTCCAGGCGTGATCAATGGTGTCCATGTCTTGCCGTAATCCCGCGTGCGATAGATGTAGGTGCCCATGTCGCCGAAGGTGTGGCGATCGACGGCGACGTAGGCCGTTGCGGGATCGAAGCGACTCGCCTCGACCCAGCTGATCCAGTTGCCTTGCGGAAGACCGGGGACATTGGCGACGGTATTGGTCCATGATTTTGCGCCGTCGCGCGTGACCTGGATATTGCCGTCGTCCGTGCCGACCCAGATCACCTTGGGGTTCTTCGGGCTTTCCGAGATCGAATAGATCGTCGTGTGCGTCTCGGCGGCGGAATTGTCGACCGTGATGCCGCCCGACTCCTCCTGCTTCTGCATTTCCGGATCGTTGGTCGTCAGATCAGGCGAGATGCGGTCCCAGGTGAATCCGTGATCCCTGGAGCGGAAGAGGAATTGGGAGCCGATATAGATCGTGCCCCTGGCGTTAGGCGATAGCGCGATCGGTGTATTCCAGTTGAAGCGCAGTTTCTCGTGATAGTTGGCCTTGGGCTGGATGTCGCGCTGTTCGAGCGTCTTGCGGTTGATGCGTCCGATGAAGCCGCCCTGATATTCGGCATAGGCGAAATTCGGATCCGATGGATCGGGGAAGGCGAAGAAGCCGTCGCCGTTGAAAAGATTTTCCCAGCGGCTGTTGGTAATGCCGCCCGGATAGGCACTGTCGCCCACCCAGGCAGAATTGTCCTGCAGGCCGCCATAGACCTGGAACGGGTCCTTGTCGTCGACGCTCACATGGTAAAACTGGCTGATGGGAAGGTTTTCACTCTTCCACCATTTCACGCCGCCGTCGTAAGAGATCCATAGGCCCCCGTCATCGCCGCCGATGACGTGTTTCGGGTTGGTGGGGTCGATCCAGACGTCATGCCAGTCGCCATGACTGCCGCCGGTCGCATCGGTGAAGCTCTTGCCGCCATCTTCCGAAGCGATGAGATTCAAATTCATCTTGAAGAGACGATCGGGATTCGTCGGATCGACGACGATTCGCGAAAAATAGAACGGACGCCACACCATGTTGCGGCTGCGGTCGCGCTCTTCCCAGGTTGTGCCCCCGTCATCCGAAACATAGAGCGCCGAGCGTACATTTTCGATGAAGGCGTAAACGCGGCTCGCGTTCGAGGGCGCATAGATGACTTCGACGCGGCCCCAGGGCGTTGCTGGCAGGCCCTTGTTCGTTCCAGTCGTCATCGCAGCCCAGTTGGTGCCGCCATCCGTGGAATGGTAAAGCCCGCTTGCGGAGGGCGCGTTGGGGCCGTCGCCGCCGGAACGGAACGTCCATCCCTTGCGGCGGAAGTCCCACATCCCCGCAAAGAGCTCGTCGGGATTCTTGGGATTGAGCGTGACAGAAGAACATCCGGTCGAAAGATTGCCGCCCTTGAGAATCTGCGACCAGGTCTGGCCGCCGTCCTTCGTCTTGTAGAGGCCGCGATCGGGACTGTCGGAGAAAAGCTTTCCCGGAACGCAGGCATAAACGGTATTGCCGTCGCGCGGATCGACGACGATGCGCACGATCCGTTCGGAATTCGGCAGGCCCATATTCGTCCAGGATTCACCGCCATCCGTCGATTTGTAGATGCCATCGCCGATGGAGACGGAATTGCGCGTCCAGCTTTCGCCCGTTCCTACCCAGACCACCTTGGGGTTAGTGGGATCGAGCGTGATGGCGCCGATGGACTGCACCGGTTCGCGGTCGAACACCGGCTTGAAGGTCGTGCCGCCGTCCTGCGATTTCCAGACGCCTCCCGACGCTGCGCCGACGAACACGGTCACCTTCCCGTCCTTCTCCGTGCGCGCTGCTACCGCGGCGACGCGACCGCTCATCGCTGCAGAACCGATGTTGCGCACGCCGAGTCCGGAAATGGTGGAGCTTTCGACGCCCGCGGACGCGGGGATCGCAGCAGCTGCGGTCAGAGCCAGCAGGCCCGAGGCCAGAATGAACGCCGGAAAAATTCGCATGGTCATGAGATCACCGTGTTTGGCGAATCGAATGGGGAGCGTTGAAATCGCGGACGCAGTTGTCGCCGAGCATCATTTCGGCGGCGCCGCCGGCATTGCGAACAGCGTCGGCGCGATTTGCGTGTTCGCTTCCGCTGAGCTGATCGTGATCACCTGCTTGTCGCTGTCGGCCGAATCTTTCGGCCCAGAGGCAAGCGAGAAGGGAAAATAGACGCCAGAAACCTGCTCGTAATCGCCGAGATCGGTTTCGGTCTCCTTCTCGGCGCCACGGATGGTGCGCCGCTCGAGGATCCTGATTTCAAGATACGCGTCCGGATCGAGGTAATAGGTGAACACCGTTCCGTCGGTCTGCGTCACGCGCAGCTTATAGGCCTCGGTGCCGTCAATATCCTCTCGGCCGAGATAATCGACCTGCGAGCCTTTGACGTGGGCAGCGAGGAGCGCCCCGTCGATCGAGCCTTCATCGGCGAGTTCGCGCGTCTCGTCGGCCCCCATATGCTCGGCATCCTTGCGGCCTTCGAAGGGGTTGATGCGCCAGCCGTCCTTGCCGTCATAGGCCTGCACAAGGGTCAGGCCCTGGAGGGCGGCATCCACGCGCACCGCGTAATTTGCAGGGTCCAGACGCTCGCGCGTTTCCTTGTAGGCGAGCTTGAAGTCACCCGGAAACCGCAATTCGCCTTTGGTCACGATCACGTGAATGGCGGCGAGCTTGTCGGCGCCGCCCCGCGCGGCAAGGTTTTTTGCGATGAGGTCGTCGGCGGTTTGCGCGTTCGCGGAAGCGAATGCGCTCAACAGAAGCGGCAGCGAGGCCGCAATCAATCTGAGCTTCAATGGATGTTCCCTCGGCAGACCGGCGCCCGCAGTCCAACCCCGCGGTCCGGGGTGGCGCAGATTTGCCGAGAGCGGAGGGGCGGTCAATCCTGCGGAACCCTGCGGCAGGGTTGCGCGGGGCGCAGGCGTTGCCGAAGCTCCAGGAATGCAACCAGGCCAACACCCTTGCCGGATTTTTCGCTGACGACAGTCACCATCGCGACGATCATTGCAGCGCCCGTTGTGGGAAGCTTTCTGGGCGTGGTGATCGAGCGGCTTCCGGCGGGCCGGCCTTTCGTGGGCGGCCGGTCCGAATGCGACGCGTGCGGCCATGTGTTGGGACCGTTCGATCTCATCCCCTTCGCAAGCTGGATCATGGCGCGGGGCCGCTGCCGCTACTGCCGCGCGAGGCTTTCGGCGTTCTATCCCCTCATCGAGCTGGCGGCGCTTCTGGTGTCCGTATGGGCAGCGGCGGCGACGGGCGGATGGCGGTTCCTGGCGAGCTGTGCGCTGGGGTGGCTATTGGTGGTGGTTGCCATCATCGATTGGCGCAAGCGGAAGAGATTTGCTGTACCCGCGTTATGCGCAGCCGTCTGGCTCGCGTGGCTGTACGTCCCCGTGGTCCTCAGGATGTAGCCGGCTGCTCCGTCCCGGTTGGGACGATGCGGCCAAGAAGATCAGTATTTCCAGTCTTTGGCAGCGCGCACGAGGAAATCGCGGAAGGCGCCGACGCGTTTGGATTGCCTGAGCGCATCGCAATAAACGAGATGGACGTCGAAGCTCGGGCCTTCGATATCGGGCAGGATACGCTCAAGGCCCGGGCGCTGGGCGGCGACAAAATCGGGCAGCGCGGAGATACCAATACCTGCCTCGGCGGCATGGAGTATCCCGGTGATGTTGTTGATGCGCAGCAGGTGGCCGTATTCATTGGGCGCCAGGCGGCGCGTGGAATCCTGCAGCCAGTTGACGTCGCGGATCTCCGGCGCCGCGGTCTCGCCATAAACGATCAGCGTGTGCTTCACGAGATCTTCGATGCGTTCCGGCTTGCCCATGCGCGCCAGGTAGGAAGGCGCCGCATAGATATGGTAGTGGACGGTGAACAGCTTGCGCTGGATGAGGTCGGCCTGCACGGGCGCGCGCATGCGCAGAGCGATGTCGGCTTCGCGCTGCGCAAGATCGAGCTCGCGGTCCTCGAAGACCAGATGAAGCTGGAGCTCGGGGTAATCGCGCAGGAATTCGTGGACCTGCGGCAGCAGCCAATAGGTGCCGAGGCCGTGACTCGTGGTCACCTTGAGGGATCCGCGCGGCGCGGACTGCGCATTCTTGAGAGCCTCTTCGGCCTGTCCCAGCCGCGCCAGCACGTCGGAAACGGCGCTGTAGAGCACCTCGCCCTCGTCGGTGAGCGTCAGCCCGCGCGCATGGCGCTGAAAGAGCGGCGTGACGATCTCTTCTTCGAGCGCGCTGATCTGCCGGCTGACCGCGGACTGGCTGAGCGCGAGCATCTGACCCGCATGGGTGAAACTTCCCGCTGATGCCACTGCGTGAAAGATGCGAAGCTTGTCCCAGTCCATCGCCACTCCTCGGTGCGGACGTCAGTGTCCGCCTGCCAGAAACCTTTCCGCTTCGAGCGCCGCCATGCAGCCCATGCCCGCAGCGGTCACCGCCTGGCGGAAAATCCTGTCTTTGACGTCGCCGGCTGCAAACACGCCTGGAACGCTCGTGCGCGTGGAATCGGGGGCCGTGCGGATATAGCCTTCCGGGTCCATCTCGAGCTGACCTTTGAAGAGCTCGGTGGCAGGAGTGTGGCCGATGGCGACAAACAGCCCGTCGACGCTCAGCGTCTCCACCTTGTGGGACCCCAGATTGTGGATTCTGATGCCGGTGACGCCGAGCGGATTATCGCTGCCGAGCACTTCGTCGACGACGCTGTCGTAGATCACATCGATCTTGGGATGTTCGGCCAGGCGCATCTGGTTCGTCTTGTCGGCGCGGAGCACGGCGCGGCGATGGATGAGCGTTACGCGCTTGGCGAAATTGGTGAGGAACAGCGCTTCTTCGACGGCCGTGTTGCCGCCGCCAACCACCGCCACATCCTTGCCGCGGAAAAAGAAGCCATCACAGGTCGCACAGGCCGAGACGCCGAAGCCCTTGAATTTCTCTTCACTGGGAAGTCCGAGCCACCTGGCCTGCGCGCCCGTGGCGATGATCAGCGTGTCGGCGATGTAGCGCGCACCCGAATCGCCAATCAGCGTGAAAGGCCGTCGCGCGAGGTCGGCCGAGGAAATCGTGTCCTGGATCAGTTTGGTGCCGACATGCTCGGCCTGCGCCTGCATCTGCTCCATGAGCCAGGGGCCCTGGATGGCTCCGGCGAAGCCCGGATAGTTCTCGACTCCGGTGGTGATGGTCAGCTGTCCGCCCGGCTGGAGGCCCGCGATCATGACCGGCTCGAGCATGGCGCGCGCGGCGTAGATGGCAGCCGTGGCGCCCGCGGGTCCACTGCCGAGGATGACGACTTTGGCGTGGGTATCCGACATGGCGCTCCGCAAAAACTTAAGAAAGCGCCCGTCGCCCGTCCGGCGGCTCATCGCCCCTCGGCGCTCATATCGTCACACGAACTTCAAAGGTCAAGAATGCCTTGAAACCCCTGAGATTTGCCGGATTTTTGGGCAGCATCTCCGTCTGCGTTCGGCGCTCGGCGTGCTGATTCTGGCGGGTGAAGGGATCGGCCGACACGAACTGTCAGGTCTTGGTTATTTTATTGCGTCAGGAGGGGCGGCGGAGTTAAAAGGCACCGTCACATCCGCCCAGGACGGGAAACATGGAGCGCCATAAGCTCGATTCGATCGACATGCGCATTTTGGCCGAGCTGCAGGCCAATGGCCGTATCACCAATGTGGAGCTTTCGCGCCGGGCGAAGATCACCGCGCCGCCCTGCTTGAGACGCATGCGAACGCTGGAGAAGGCGGGCTATATCAAGGGCTATCACGCCGACCTCGATGCCAAATCGCTCGGCTATGAGGTGACGGGCTTTGCCTTTGTGGGACTCGCAAGCCAGGCGGAAGCCGATCTGAGGCGCTTCGAGGAGCAGGTGAAGAGCTGGCCCAATGTGCGCGAGTGCCACATGCTGTCGGGCGAAGTGGATTTCCTGCTCAAATGCGTGGCGAAGGATCTGTCGGCGTTCCAGTCCTTTATCACCGAGACGCTCACCGCGGCCAAGGAGGTGGCGAGCGTCAAGACCGCGCTCGTCATCCGCGCCAGCAAGCAGGAGCCCGGAGTGCCGCTGGAGGTGAAGTAGTGAGCAGTGGGGACGGTTGCTCTTTCCACTCACCATTCACTACTCACCTCACTCCTCGATGTCCCTCCTGCGCGTCTCCGGCAGAAACAGCAGCGTGATGACGAAGCCGATGCCGGCGACGATCACCGGATACCACAGGCCCGCGTAAATATTTCCCGTGGCCACGACGATCGCATAGGCCGTCACCGGCAAAAATCCGCCGAACCATCCCACGCCCACGTGATAGGGAAACGACAGCGCCGTATAGCGGATGCGGGTCGGGAACAATTCGACCAGCGCGGCCGCCTGCGGACCATAAAGCGCCGCGGCCGCAACGATGAACACAAGCAGCAGGGCAAGCGTACGCGGCACGTCGATGGCGCCAATGTCGGCCGTGAGCGGATAGCCGGCGCGTTTCAGCGCGGCCTTCAATGCCGATAGGAATCTGGCCTTGTCGGCGGTGAACGATTTCGCGTCGCGGCCACGCCCGTCGGGGCTTGATAGCGTGACGGCGCCGATCTTTATCGTGGCAGCGCTCCCTGCAGCTGCCGCATCGTTGCGATAGGGAATGCCTGCGCTTGCAAGCGCGCCTTTGGCGACATCGCAGGGCGATAGGAACTTCGTCTTCCCGATGGGATCGAACTGGACGGAGCAATCGCTGGGCGCCGCGGTCACGATCACCGGAGCGGCCGTTGCTGCGGCGACGAGGGCCGGGTTGGCCGCCTTCGCCAGCATCTGGAAACCGGGCACGAAGGTGATCACCGCGAGCGCCAGCCCGAACAGCATGACGGGCTTGCGGCCGGTCTTGTCGGAGAGCCAGGCGAAGAACATGTGCAGCGGCGCGCTTGCCGCAGCGATCACGAGGATGAGCGCGTTGACGGCGGCGCCGGGAACCTTGATCACGCCTTCGAGGAAGAACTGCGTGTAGAACTGCGCGGTGTACCAGACAACTCCCTGCGCCATCAGCAATCCGAACAGCGCGAGCAGCACGATCTTCAGATTCGACCAGCGCAGAAACGCTTCCGCGAGCGGCGCGTTCGAGTGTTCGCCCTCTTCCTGCAGGCGCAGGAACATGGGCGATTCCGAAAGCCTGAGCCGGATCCACAGCGAGATGGCAAGCAGCGCCGCCGAGACGAGGAACGGAACCCGCCAGCCCCAGCTCCTGAAGGCGTCTTCGCCGAGCGCCGTGCGGCAGGAGAGCGTGACGGCGAGCGCGAGGAACAGGCCTGCAGTCGCCGATGCCTGGATCCATCCGGTGGCCGCGCCGCGCCGGTCGGGTGCCGCGTGTTCGGCGACATAGATCGCCGCGCCGCCATATTCGCCGCCGATCGCGAAGCCCTGCAGCACCCGCAAGCTGATGAGCAGGCACGGTGCGGCGACGCCGATCGCGTTGTAGTCGGGAAGAAATCCCACGGCGACAGTCGCAAGTCCCATCACCGTGATGGTGACGAGGAAGGCGCGCTTCCGGCCGGCTCGGTCGCCGATGCCGCCGAACACCAGCGCGCCGAATGGGCGCACGGCGAAACCTACAGCGAAGGTGAGCAGCGCAAAGATATACGCTTGCGTCGCGCCGACGCCCGAATAGAAATGCGCGGCGATGATCGCGGCCAGCGAGCCGAAAATGAAGAAGTCGTACCATTCGAAAACGGTGCCGGCGGCGGAAGCGGCGACGACCAGCGTCATGCGCTGCGCGCGGCCGCCGGCTTTCGCAGCGATGTCCATGCCCCCTCCATGCCCGCGTCACGCCCGGGCTCAAGGAGAGGCTATGGGGAGTCCGCGCGCCCCGCAAATTCCCTGAAGCAGGGAATTTCTGAGGGAGATTTTGTTTTTTGCCCAGGTGACGACGCGGTTGCCGTTGCCGACCAAGCAAAAAGTCTAGCGGGTTCGGGTCGGCGTGTCAACCAGAATGGTTGATATCGAACCCGCACATTCGCCCGCACGCAAACCTCCCTCAAAGCCCCCGCGCCACGTCCCTGTTTCGGCAGAGATCGTTTTCGTTTTCATCGTCGTTGCCATGTCGCGGCGCTGCATACGATTTGCATCGGCCTTGTACATCTCTTGTCGTTTTCCTCCATTCCCGCTGTCATTCGACGTACACCGCATGACAACAGGCGCGAGCGCATGTTGAGGCAATCGCGTGTCGCTGTTCGCGAGCGAAAAATCGCGCGAGCCTGTCATCCCCGGCGAGCGCAACCGCGACAGCGGTTGCGCGAGGGAATGGGATCCAGAGGGCGGACATTCCGGACGGTCGAAGAAAAGCCGCGCGCGCAAACTTTCTTCACCGCGCCGCGCTGCCCCGCACAAAATCAGGCTCCTCCTCCATGTAGCGACAGCGCAGTGGGGGAGGGGGACCATGCGCAGCATGGTGGAGGGGGAGGCCACACACGCGATGTCTCGGATGCGCCCCCTCCGTCTCGCACGGACTTCGTCCGTGCGATCCACCTCCCTCCTCCTTCGCTGCTCCGCAGCTTCGGAGGACCTGTACGCAAACCCACCGAAGCCTTTGGCGCAGGTGGGCCATTCCGCTTCGCTCCGTGGAGCAGGAGCCATTGCGCCTCGCCCTATTTCGGCTGCGGCACGATCCGCAAATACGGCTTCGGCGATTTCCAGCCGCCGGGATAGATGGTCGCTGCTTCGTCGTTCGAGACCGAGCCCGCGATGATCACGTCGTCGCCCTGCTTCCAGTCGGCCGGCGTCGCCACGCGATGTTTGGCCGTCAGCTGCAGGCTGTCGATGACGCGGATGATCTCCTCGAAATTGCGCCCGGTCGTCATCGGATAGACGAGGATCAGCTTGATCTTCTTGTCCGGCCCGATGATGAAGACGTTGCGCACGGTCATGTTGTCGGCCGCCGTGCGGCCTTCCGAGCTGTTGCCGCTCGCGGCCGGCAGCATTCCGTAGAGCTTGGCGACCATGAGCGTCGGATCGCCGATCATGGGAAAGTTGGGCGCCGTGCCTTGCGTCTCGGCGATGTCGGCGGCCCATTTGCCATGCGCATCGACGGGATCGACGCTGATGCCGATGGGCTTGACATGGCGCTTGTCCCATTCGGGCTTCAGGCGCGCCACCGCGCCGAGCTCGGTGG
>Ga0302324_100014955_pt1 | contig 15603 bp, 11 predicted proteins | sample Palsa_T0_1_FD_201949 | JGI IMG/M metagenome (GOLD analysis project Ga0302324, IMG submission 201949) | Peat permafrost microbial communities from Stordalen Mire near Abisko, Sweden - Palsa_T0_1 | ecosystem: Environmental > Terrestrial > Soil > Palsa > Peat permafrost | place: Sweden: Abisko...
CATGAGCTGACGTAGTTGGTTCACAGAGAATCCTCCTTCTCTGCGAAACAAGCTATCCCGACAGCCTCAACAGCCAGTCAGATGCACGCACATGCGTCCGCCGCAAAGCGGCTTCGTTCATGTCGGCATGGCGACTGGAATTCTCGTGAGGGACCCTTTCCTCTGAATCGGCGTTGCCTAGGGTGTTCTTGGGACTAATCCTCTGAAACTCGCTGTCGGGTGAATTCATCAGCATCCCGAAGGAGGTCATTGGAGGCCAACAACTTGGAAAGACAAGTCTCGAGCAGTGCCAAAGGTCATTCGGCGTGGAGTGTCGTAATTGGATCGAGGCGCATGGCGCGCAGCGCAGGGACGTAACTGGCGGCGATGGCGACGGCGGTGAGCACGGCGGTTACGCCTGCGAAGGTGGAGAGATCGTAGGGCGAGACGCCGAAGAGCAGGCCGGCCATGAGATGAGAAACAATCAGCGCGCCAGCCAGGCCTACGCCAGCGCCGGCAGCGGCCAGAGTGAGGCCCTGGCGTAAAACCATCTTGAGGATATCGCGCCTTTGCGCGCCCAGCGCGAGGCGAATGGCGATCTCGCGCGATTGCTCATTGACCAGGAAGGAGATGGTTCCATAGATTCCCAGGCCCGCGAGGAGCAGGGCTGTGGCGGCAAACAGCGCCACCATTTCCATGGAGAACCGCCGCACGGAAAGCGAAGACGAGAGAACGTCGTCCAAGGACTCGGCGCGGAAGACGGGAAGTTCCGCATCGACAGCCTGGATTTGTGTGCGCACCTGCGCGGAGATGGTGGCGGGATCGACCTGTCCACGCAGGTAGAACGCAAGAAACTTGGTCGGGCGCTGATAGATGTCGAGGTAGATCTGCGGAATGCCGGCGTCCGCGAGCGATTCTGTGCGTGCATCGGCAAGGACGCCGACGATGGTGGTCCAGTCCGGCCTGGCACGGCCCAGACGGCCCATCAAACGGACTCGCTTGCCGACCGGATCCTCGCCCTTCCCATCTTTGCCTGGCCAGTACATGCGCGCGGCGGCCTGGTTGATGACTGCGACCAAGGGCGCAGCTTCAACATCCTGGTCGACGAAGAGGCGTCCACGCAAGAGAGTCATGCCGAGGACGTGGAAATATTCCGGTGAGACGGTGAATGTATCGATCAGCGGAGGCTGACTTCTCTGCAGGTCCTGGCCTTCGCGAACCAATGGAATCGCTTTGTGATCGCTCTGGCCATAGCCGAGGGGAATGGCCGCCCGATCGCTGACGGCGGTTTCTTCCACGCCCGGAATCGTCCGGTTGCGGCGCAGAACTTCGCGCAGCAACACGGCTTCCTGCGTGGCAGTTCGATAAATGTCGGTGCTGGGATCGTTGGGATTCGGCAGCGAGGTCTCGATTGCCATGACCCGCGTGGGATTGAAGCCGAGTTGCACCTTGAACAAGTCCCAGAAGCTACGCAGCAGAAGGCCGGCGGCGACCATCAGCACCAGGGAGAGGGCTAATTCACCCATCACCAGAGCATGGCGCAAGCGCGAGCGCCGTCGGGAACCGTTGGAGCCACGGCCTTCCTGCCGGAGCGTCTCCGTCAGATTAAGGCGGCTTGTGAGCCACGCGGGGGCAAGCCCGAAGATGGTTCCGGCGGCGACAGAGACGACGATGGCAAACGCCAGCACGCCCCAGCTGATGGATATGTCATTGAGGCGCGGCAGGCTTTCGGGAACAAATTGCAGCAGGAATTTCCGGGCGCAGAAGAGAACCGCGAAACCGGTGATGCCGCCAAGCACGAAGAGTAACAAGCTCTCGGTGAAGAGCTGACGAATGAGGCGCATTCTTGCGGCCCCCAATGCCTGGCGAACCGCCATCTCGCGGCCTCGCGCGCTGGCGCGAGCAAGGAGCAGATTGGCGACGTTGACGCTGGCGATCAGCAGGACCAGGCCCACCGCGCCGAACAGCAGAATGAGCGATTGGCGAACGTTGCCGACAAGAGTCTCGGCCAGGGGAGTGAGGTGGAGAGTCCATGCGGCCTGGGGCGGATAATCCGCCGGATATTGCTTCTTCAACGATGCAACCAGGGCATCGAGGCGTCCCTGCGCGGCCTCAGGCGAGAGACCAGGCTCGAGGCGCGCGATGGTCTCGAAGGGGAAACGCGTGCCGCGCATCGGCGGCGGGGCGGGGTCGTCGGCAAATCCGGCCGCCGCCCACAAATCGGTACTGCGCTCCTCGCTGGTTTGGCCCTGGTCGCGAAAGCTGGCGGGCATGACGCCGGCAACATGATAGACATCGTTGTCAACGCGCAGACTTTTGCCGAGAATGTGCGGGTCGGCGCCAAATGCGCGCTTCCAGAGCCCATCGCTGATGACGACTTCAGGGATGAAGCCGGGTGTGGCGTCGTGCGGATCCCAGGTGCTGCCAAACTCCGGGTCGACGCCGAGCACCGCGAAGTAGCCCGGTGAGACCGACTTTGAGGCGATGCTCGCGGGCTGGGCGCTGCCGGTGAGATTGTTGGTGCCGAAAAAAGATAGGGACACATATTGGAAGATTCCCGAGTTCTGAAGGTCTCTCAACTCAGGGATGGAGACGCCGATGTTGCGCGCGCCCACGCCGGGAAGGTTGGCTTCAATGTGCACCAGTTCGCTGGGGTGGGGGTAGGGCAAAGGATGCAGCAGGGTTGCGTCGATGACGCTGTAGATGGCGGTGGTGGCTCCGACGCCGAGGGCCATGGTGGCGATGGCAATGAGAGAAAATCCGGGAGACCTGTGCAGCATGCGAAACGCGTAACGGACATCAACGAGAAAATTCTCCGCAAGCGGCAGACTCTGCTCGGCGTTGTGTTGCTCGCGAATGGCCTGGGCCGCGCCAAGCTTCAGTGCGGCCTGCCTGCGCGCCTCCGCAGGCGGCATGCCGGCGCGCAGGTTCTCCTCAGTCTGCAGGGCGATATGTTCGGCCATCTCTTCACGGACACGCTGGTCGGCGCGTCTTCGGGTGGTAAAGTTCTTGAGCCGCGCCAGAAACCGCCTTAGAAATCTCATTTGAAGTCCTCCGTTTTTACCTCAATCCCCGGCGCACCGAGGGCTCCGCAAAACTACTCGTCCCTCAGTGCGATCATCGGGTCGACACGCATTGCCCGCCGCGCCGGAAGGTAACAGGCAAGCAGAGCGATACCGATCAGAAGAATGGCGACTCCCACAAACGTCAGAGGATCGGTCGGCCTCACACCATAAAGCAACCCTGCCATCAAGTGCGACACAATCAGCGCGCCAACCAATCCCAGGGCGGCGCCGGCAATGGCAAGTTCCAATCCCTGGCGCAGAATCATTTTCAGAATCTTCGTCCTTGTGGCTCCCAGCGCGAGGCGAATGCCAATCTCGTGGGTGCGCTCGTTGACCAGATACGAAATGGTTCCATAGATTCCAAGGGCCGCAAGCAACAGAGCCGTCAAGGCGAAAATCAAAACCATTTCCATTGAGAATCGTCTTTGCGACAGGGATCCCGACACGACGCCCGGCAGAGTCATTGCACCGAAGACAGGAAGCTCGGGGTTGATGGAATGCACCTGCAGGCGCACTTCTTCAGGAGTCGCGGCGGGGTCCAACCGCCCGCGCAGGAAGAGAACAAGCTCATCATCTGTTGTTTGAAACAAGCAATTGTAAATCTGCGGAACATCCGCTTCTTCGAGCGATTCAGTGCGCGCATCGGCGATGACACCCACCACCGTAGTCCAGGAAGTGGCTGCACTGAGACCGTTGAGTTTGACGCGCTTGCCTACGGGATTGTCGCTGGGCCACCAGGTTCGCGCAAATGCTTCGTTGATGATTGCGACCTGGGGCACATTCTCGTTGTCCTGGTCGCTGAATAAACGGCCGTGGACCAGCGGGATACCGAGCAGATGGAAATATCCCGGGCTTACGGTTGATGCTTCGACCAAAGGAGGGCCGCTGCCGCGAAAGCCGCGTCCTTCGAAGATGACCTGATTCAGATTTCGGCCATGATTCAACGGCACTGAGCCGATGCTTCCGACGGCTGCCTCTTCGACTCCGGGCAGAGTCCGGCCCCGGCGCAGCATCTCGCGCACAAGCACTGCCTCCTGGGCAGCGGTTCCATAGATATTGGTTTTGGGATCGTTGGGCACGGGTAGCCGGGTGCGCACAGCCATCACATTCTGCGGATTGAACCCCAACCCCACGGTGAACACGTCCCAGAAACTACGTAGCAGAAGCCCCGCCGCGATCATCAGCACCAGCGAGAGCGCGAATTCCGTCACCACCAGCACGCGCCGCGTGCGCGCCTGCTCGCCCGATCCGGTTGTCCCGCGCCCTTCCGCCTTGAGCTTGGCAGTGAGGTCAAGCCGGCTCGCCTGCAAAGCGGGAGCCAGCCCGAAGAGGATGCCTGCAACCACTGTGAGAAAGAGCGCAAACAGCAGGACGCTCCAGTTAATGGAGATGTCGCTGAGCCGCGGCAGGCTGTCCGGCACCATGCGCAGCAATAACCCCTTGGTTGCCAACAGAATGGCTATACCTGCCAACCCGCCGAGCAACGAAAGGAGAAGGCTCTCGGTGAGTAGTTGCCGAACCAGGCGGGATCTTGCCGCTCCCAGAGCCTGGCGAACGGCGATCTCGCGCCCCCTGGCGCTGGCGCGCGCCAGTAGGAGATTTGCGACGTTCACATAGCCGATCAGCAAAACCAATCCCACCGCGCCCAGCAGTAGCATCAGGGACTGACGAACATTTCCGACCACGCTCTCCTTCAGCGGCACCAGCCGGACCCTCCACGCACTTTGGATCGGATAGTCGGCGGGATATTGTTTTTGCAAGGATGCAACAAGCGCGTCCATCCGGCTCTGTGCGGCGGCCAGTGTCATGCCTGGAGCGATGCGCGCGATGGCTCCCGGAGCGAACCGTGAGTTGCGCACTGGCGGGGGGAAAGGAATGGCGGCGAACCCGGCTGCCGCCCACATGTCAGTGTTCCTTTCCTCCGTTGTTCTTCCCTCATCGCGAAAACCGGGAGGCAAGACGCCGATGACGTGATATTCGTCGTTGTCGAGTCGCAAACTCTTGCCCAGAATATGCGGGTCGCCGCCAAACCCCCGCTTCCACAGCCCATCGCTGATGACCACTTCGAGGGTGAATCCGGGGGTTTCATCCTGGGGATCGAAGGTGCGGCCCAGCTGTGGGTCCACACCCAGCAATGCGAAATAATTCGGCGCAACCATCTTGAGAGCGACGCGCAAAGGCTGGGACGATCCGGTCAGGTTGCCTGATGTGCTCCAGTCACCCGAGACATATTGGAAGATTCCCGAACGCTGAAAGTCCTTCCACTCCGGCACGGACAACCCAACATCCCGCGCACCTACTCCGGGAAGATCGTCCTCGATGCGCACCAACTGGTCCGGCTTTGGATAGGACAAGGGATGCAGGAGCGTTGCGTCGACCACGCTGAAGATCGCCGTCGTGGCGCCGATGCCCAGGGCCATGGTCAGAATCGCGGCAGCGGCGAAGCCCGGCGACCGGGCAAGCATGCGCAGGGCGTAGCGCGTGTCCTGCAGCAGATTCTCCATTAACGGCAGCCCCTGCTCGGCGTTGTGTTGCTCGCGTATGGCCTGGGCCGCACCAAGCTTCAGTGCGGCCTGCCTGCGCGCCTCGACGGGCGGCATGCCGGCGCGCAGGTTCTCCTCAGTCTGCAAGGCCACATGTTCGGCCATCTCCTCGCGGAGGCGCTGGTCGGCGCGCCTTCCGGTGGTGAAGTTCGAGAGGCGAACGAAAAAGCGGCGCAGGAATCTCATGGCAGGTCCTCTGCTTTGACTTTGAAAAAGCGCGCGATGATAGCCGAGGTTTGTTCCCAATCGTGGGTCTCTTCCCGGAGTTGTTTGCGGCCGGTCGCGGTAAGGCGATAGAAGCGGGCGCGGCGGTTGTTTTCCGAAGCCCCCCACTCAGAGGCAATCGAGCCTTCATGCTCCAGCTTGAGCAGTAAGGGATAAAGCGTGCCCTGATTGACCGCCAAAAGGTCTCCGCTGATCTGCTCGATGCGGCGGGCGATGCCGTAGCCGTGCTGCGGGCCCAGAACATCGAGGGTTTTGAGGACCATCAGCGCAAGCGTTCCTTGCAACACGTCCGGCTTTTCCTTCATGGAGGGACCAACCTTTAGGTTTCCTACAGGAAGGATTGCATGGTTCATTTTGGAAAGCAACAGGAGATTTTTGCGCGATCTTTCGAAGTCGAGTCCAGAAGATCTGTCAGGAAACTGCCGGGAGACTGTTTATTGAGGACGGCGTAGTTGTGATTTCTAATGAAAAGTCGGCATGTGTTGAGGATTCCCAGGCGTCGTCCATCTGCGGTTGCCCGCGACGATTTCAATTCGAACCGCTGATTGAAATGGGATGGAGGCGGGCGATGGCGGACGGACGCGAGGAGCGCGGGGAACAGGAGAAGCGCCGCGAAGAGGAAAGACGCCGGGATCTCGAAGATCGTCTTGAGCGCGCTCCCATCGATCCCTGGAAGCCTGAGCGGAACGAATCGTAGCTGGGCGCTTCTGGCCATACACAGTTAGGGGCACAGCTACGCAACTGCGGAAGCTCTTTCGCAGGGTCTGCCGCCTGAACAGCCGTTTTCCCGCGCGGCAGACACCTTGGCATGACCTGTGGATCTTCCCTCGATTCCAGCAGGGCCACTCGCACATCTTCACGCCGATCCGGTTTTTAGCAATAATGAAAGGCGATATGTCTAAGCAAGAATTCCAAACTGAAGTCAGCCAGCTCCTCCAGCTCATCGTCCATTCGCTTTATTCCCACCCGGAGATCTTCCTCCGCGAACTGATCTCCAACTCCTCCGACGCACTCGACAAGCTCCGGCTCCTGACTCTCGTCGATGACAAGTACAAGGCGCTGGTCGGCAATGGCATCGACCCGCCGCGCATCGACCTCACACTGGACGAAGAGAAGAAGACTCTCACCCTCTCCGACACCGGCATCGGCATGAACGAGGAAGACCTCGTTTCCAATCTCGGGACCATCGCCCGCTCCGGCACGAAGAACTTCCTTGCCCAACTCTCCGGGGACGCCAAGAAGGACTCCAACCTCATCGGACAATTCGGCGTCGGCTTCTACTCCGTTTTCATGGTGTCCGACAAGGTCGAGGTCATCTCCCGCAAGGCCGGCGAAGACAAGACGTTCAAGTGGACCTCTGACGGCAAGAACGGCTTCGACATCGAAGAGGTCGTGAATTCCGATGGCTCCGCGGGCGCCGAAGCGCGCAAGAGCGCAGGCACCACCGTTCTCATTCATTTCAACGAAGAGGGCGCGCAATACGCCAACAGCTGGCGCCTGCAGGAGATCGTCAAGAAGTATTCCAACCACATCTCCTTTCCCATCTTTCTCACCTACGACAAGAGCGAGTGGAACGCGGAGAAGAAGGAGTCCATCAAGTCCCGCGTTACCGAGCAGGTTAACGCGGCGAGCGCCATGTGGCAGCGCCCCAAGTCGGAGCTCAAAGACGAGGACTACAAGGAGCTCTACAAGGCGCTGACCGGCGACTGGGAAGATCCACTCTTCTGGTTCCACACCCGCGCCGAAGGCACGCTCGAGTACACCACCCTCTTCTACATTCCCTCCAAGGCTCCGCTCGATCTCTACCAGGCGGACTACAAAGGCGGCGTCAAGCTCTACGTCAAGCGGGTCTTCATCATGGACGACTCCAAGGACCTGCTCCCGCAGTACCTGCGCTTCGTCCGCGGCATTATCGACTCCGAAGACCTCCCGCTCAACGTCTCGCGCGAGATCCTGCAGCAGAACAAGGTGCTGACCAGCATCAAGACCGCGAGCGTGAAGAAGATTCTCTCCGAGCTGAAGAACATTGCCGAGAACGATCCCGAAAAGTACGCGAAGTTCATCGTCGAGTACAACCGCCCCCTCAAGGAAGGCTTGTACGGCGACTTCGCCAACCGCGAGACGCTGCTTGACCTCATTCGCGTCAAGTCGACGAAGGTCGAAGGGCTCACTTCGCTCGCCGAGGCCAAATCTCGTATGCAGCCTGAACAGAAGGCGCTCTACTACGTCACCGGCGGCTCCGAGAGCATGCTTCGCAACTCGCCCCTGTTGGAGATTTACAAGAAGAAGGGCATCGAGGTGCTCATCCTCGACGACGATATCGACGAGATTGTCTTTTCGTCCGTGCCCAAGTACGGCGAGATCGACCTCAAAGCTGTCCACAAGTCGACCAGCGGCGACGACTTGAAGGACGAGTCCACTCCCGAGAAGACCGAGGAACTCAAGCCTCTGCTCGAGAAGATTAAGGCCACGCTTGGCGAAGCCGTCAAGGAAGTCCGCGCCTCCTCGCGCCTCGCCGACAGCCCGTCCGTGATCGTCTCCGACGAGGACGAACCCAGCGCCCGCATGCGGCAAATGATGCGAGCCATGGGCCAGAAAGAGATCGATGAGCCAGTCCCGACACTCGAGATCAATCCCGACCACGAGATCATCAAGAAGCTGCTTGCTGACCCCAGCAACAGTCGGGTAGAAGACGCCGCATGGCTTCTCTTCGACCAGGCGCTGCTACTCGAAGGGGTGCCGCTGAAAGACCCCGCCACCTTCGTCCAGCGCCTGAATCGAGTGCTGAATCAATCCATCTCAACCGTTGCTTAAATGGGGGTAGAGGCGAGCCATGGCAGACGGACGCGAAGAGCGCGAGGAACAGGAGAATCGGCGCGAACAGGAGCGACGACGGGATCTCGAAGACCGCCTTGAGCGCGTTCCAATAGACCCACGGGAGCCGGAGCGGGACGAATCTTGAGCTAACAGATGAAAAAAAAGCCCCCGGCGAACCGGGGGCCTTTTTGCTGACTTTGGATCGAGTTAGGCGCTGAAAAGCAGAATGCCGGCTGCCTTTTCTTCAGTGCCGGTCTCATCGGCGCTCACCGGGCGATAGAAGAGCTGGTTGGCATCGAGGTAGACCTCGAGGAATGCGGGCCGGGCCGAAATATGCCCCGCGATCAAGGCCTCCGACAACGGGTCCTCGACGTAGCGCTGCAGTGCGCGGCGCAACGGGCGAGCCCCGTAGCTGCGGTCGACCAGCGTTTTGTCGAGAATCCACTTCTTGGCATCGTCGGTGACCGAGATGGTGATGGCCTTCTGCGCCAGGTTGAGGTTCAGCTGCTGTACGAGCAGCTCGACAATCTGGATCAGGTCGGCATCGTTGAGCGACTGGAACAGAATGATCTCGTCGAGACGGTTCAGGAACTCGGGGTTGAAGGTTTTCTTCACCTCGTTCTTGACCAGCTCTTCAATTTTGTCGCTGACGATATCTTCGCGGTCGCTCTGGAAGCCAAGGCCCTGCTTTTTCATCAGGTGCCGCGCGCCAATGTTCGACGTCATGATGAGGATGGTGTTTTTGAAGTCGACGGTGTTGCCGAGTCCGTCGGTCAATTGGCCATCTTCAAACACCTGCAGCAGCAGGTTGAAGACATCGGGATGCGCCTTTTCCACCTCGTCCAGCAGGACCACCGAATACGGCGAGCGCTTGACGCGTTCCGTCAACTGACCGCCTTCCTCGTAGCCCACATATCCCGGAGGCGAACCGATCAGCTTCGACACTGAATGCTTCTCCATGAACTCCGACATATCAAAGCGGATAAGCGCCTTGTCCGAACCGAAGAGGAAGTTGGCGAGCGTGCGCGCCATTTCCGTTTTGCCTACGCCGGTGGGTCCAAGAAAAAGGAAAGAACCGATGGGGCGATGCGGCGACTTGAGGCCCGCACGCGACCGTCGAATCGCTCGCGCCAGCGCGCTGATTGCCTTCTCCTGCGAGATGACGCGCTTGTGGAGTTCTTCTTCCACGCGCAGCAGCTTTTGCGTCTCCTCTTCCTTGATGCTGGTGACAGGAACGCCCGTCCAGCGGCTAACGACATCCTCGATGTCTTCGCGGCCCACAATTCCTGCCGCCGAGTCGTCGAGGTGGTACTTGTCGCGCAGGGCGCGCAGATTCTCGCGCTCCTTGCGCTCCTCATCGGAGTAGAAGCGCGCCTTCTCGAATTCATGATTCGCAATCGCCGAATCCATGCGGTGCACGATGAACTTGATCCGCTTCTGCACCTCGGTGATCTCCTCGGGCAGCGAAGTCTGGCGCAGCTTCACGCGCGCGCCGGCCTCGTCGATCAAGTCAATCGCCTTATCGGGCAGGAAGCGATCGGGGATATAGCGATTCGAATGCGACACCGCAAACTCAACGGCGGCATCGGTGTAGCTGACCGCGTGGAATTTCTCGTAGCGGTCTTTGATGCCGTTGATGATTTTGATCGCGTCGGCTTCGTTCGGCGGCGGCACCTTGACGGCCTGGAAGCGCCGTTCGAGCGAACGATCCTTCTCGATCGACTTGCGGTACTCGGCCGGGGTCGTAGCGCCAATGCACTGAATCTCGCCGCGCGATAGAGCCGGCTTCAGGATGTTGGCCGCGTCCAAAGAGCCTTCTGCAGAACCCGCGCCTACCAATGTGTGCAGCTCGTCGATAAAGATGATGGAGTTCTGATTCTCCATCAACTCTTTCATGATGGTCTTCAGCCGCTCTTCAAACTGCCCGCGATACTTGGTGCCCGCCACGATCAGCGAAAGGTCCAGACCCAGGACTCGCTTATCTGCGAGGAAGCTCGGCACTTCGCCATCGGCTATGCGCTGCGCAAGGCCCTCGACAATCGCCGTCTTGCCCACACCGGGCTCGCCGATCAGCACAGGATTGTTCTTGGTCCGGCGGCACAGAATCTGCACTACGCGCTCGAGCTCATTGTCGCGGCCTACCAGAGGATCGAGCTGCCCGTCCATAGCTGCTTGAGTGAGGTCACGGCTGAACTCCGCCAGCAAACTCGACTCACGCTGCCGCTGCTGCGCAGGCGCTTTCTCCTGCGTCACGCGGGCCAGCTCGTCGCGAATCTGCGCCAGCTTCAGGCCGCGCTCCTGCAGAATCTCCGACGCAAAGCACTTCTCTTCCCGCAGCAGGCCGAGTAACAGATGCTCAGTCCCAATGTGCTTGTGCCCCAGCCGCTCCGCTTCTTCGGCCGCGTAAGCCAACACCCTCTTGCATTCGTTCGAGAGCGGCAGGTCGACGCTGGTCGACACTTTTTCACGAATGGTGGTATGCGCCTCGATCTGCTTCCGAATGGATTCGACCGACGCATGCGAGCGCAGGAAACGGTTGGTTAACGCCTTGTCCTCGCGCAAAAGCCCGAGCAGCAAGTGCTCGGTCTCGATATAGGGCGAACCGAACTGGCTAGCCTCATACCGCGCGAAAAAAATCACGCGCCGTGCCTTTTCCGTATAGCGTTCGAACATTTTTCCCCCTTGCAGCAGGCTTTCGGTAAGGAGTAACCGTCCGGTGATCTTAACCGGCCTCGGCCCAACCCGCACGCGCCCTTCAGTAAAAGCCGCCGCCAGAGGCCCCTCTGGAAAAATCCCTTGCGCGCCCCCGAACAGCTCTTTTGGATGGTTCCGGAATGCTCTTCCATCCGAAGGTCCTCGGCCTTGCGTTACCGCCGACGACTACCACCCTGACCTCGTAGTCCTCGACGGGCTTTTTGTCCGTCGAAGACTTCTACCTTTATCAGACTCTCAAATCACCCGATTCGCAGCGTCATTTATCACACGTTTCCGGGACGGAGTCCAGTTTGGGAGGTTTGTCCCAAACGTGTCAGGCGCCCGCTCTCCAGGCGCAGAGTCCGCGTACATCGCGCGGCCAGATCGAGGTTGTGGGTCACCACAATCGACGTGAGACCGTGAGATACATGCAACCGCTCCAACAGGTCGAACACCCGCCCCGCCGTCGTTTCGTCCAGATCCCCTGTCGGCTCATCAGCCAGCAGCAACCGAGGGCCGCCCACCAGCGCGCGCGCCAATGCTACACGCTGTTGCTCGCCGCCCGATAACTCCCCGGGTCGATGGTCGCCGCGATCTTCCAGATCGACCTCTCTAAGCCAATTAGATGCAACAGCCAGCGATTCGCGTCTTGTTTCTCCGCGCGCCAGCAGCGGCATCGCCACGTTCTCCAGAGCCGTGAACTCCGGCAATAGATAATGAAACTGCCAAACATAGCCAATCTCGCGGTTGCGAAAGGCCGCAGCCTCCCGTGGGCTGAGACTCGCTACGTTGGTTGAGGCGCAGTGTACCGTTCCTGCGGTCGCGGTATCAAGAGCACCAAGGATATGCAACAGGGTACTTTTGCCTGCGCCGGACTGACCCACAATGGCCACAAGCTCACCCGGAAGTACCTCCAGGTCCAAACCATGGAAGAGCGTAAGCGAGCCGCGCGCGGTTTTGTACGTCTTTTCCAGGTTCCGCACGCGCACCAGAGGAGCCCGCGCGTCCGGTTCCCGCTGTGTGCGGGAAGCCTCGCTGGCAGCCGCTGGAATGGTTTGGTTCATCCGGTTGAACCATTCTATCGTGCTCGTCAAAGCGAATCTGCAAAACCGGGACCGAATTAGCGGCAATTCGACCAGGAACCTTTTATCACTTTGAGTCCTGCGCACGGTTAGATCGAATGGTTGCCGGATTCAGGCGCCCAATCCGCCCGTTCGGGCCCACGACGAAGGGCAGCGAAAGCGCGTTCCAGTTGCCGTTATCGAGCGGCTGCCAGGTGCGGCCGTCGTCCCAGCTGATATCGGAACCATTGGTCCCAACGGTAATCCAGACTTTAAGCGGCTCGGACCATTGGACGCCGGAGCGATAGCCGTGAGGCGGGTTTGTAGATGCGGTCCATGTCCAGCCGCCATCCGTCGACCATGCCGCTGTCTCGGCAGACTCGTTCGGCTTGGTGTAGTCCCCGCCCACCGCGACAAACCGTGAGTTCTCGTTGAAGCTGCAATCCACACACTCTCCAATCGTGACAGGATAACGATAGGCGACAGAAAATGCACCGGCACTGTCCGTCCCGGCGGCCACGGGAATCGAACTCGACTTCCACGGAGGCTCTTTCCGCACCAGCCGGTCAATCATGCCGTGCTGCTCCTCTTCCAATGTGAATGGGCGGCTGAAAAAGACGGAGCCGCTCTTACCGCCCGCTGCAAAACCCCGCGTAAAGAGCGCATTTCCGATAGGAATTGAGCTGTTGCTTGCGGCAAACGCCGCGAGAGACCGGCCATGAATCGAGAGTCCCGCATGCTCATCGCGTTTCCAGCTCTTGCCGCTATTCTCAGTAATAAAAACTGCGAACTGCTCCCGCACCGGGTCGCCGAGCAAGATGCCCCGTTGCCCGTTCAGCCAAAAGCCGTCAAAGAAACCATTTGGCGCATCGGGATTCTTAAAGAGCAGCAACCACGTCCTGCATCCGTCCGTCGTCTTGTAGAGTCGGCTCATCGCTCCCGGCCCCGAAGCCATCACAATCGCCGCACGCGCATCCCACGCCTGCACGCCGCGAAAATCCAGCGTTGTCACGGCATCCGGCACAGTGCACTTCTCCCAATGCGCGCCGCCGTCGATGGTCTTGAGCACCGTCCCGCCTGTCCCGCTCGCCCAGGCCACCGTGCCATCCACCGAATCGATTCCGCGCAGACCCGCCGTCGTTCCCGAATCCTGCATCTGCCATGGCGCATCGGACTGCGCCGATCCGCGCTCCGCGTACACTGCGACCAACACCCACAACGCACCCACCAGCACACATCGCATGGGTCGAAGTATATCCGTCGCTCTCTGGATTGCTGGAGCACCAAAACACTCCGTACTCTATCCTCTCAGCTTTTTTCTGCGGAAAGGATGGGAAACGACAGATGCGCGAATCAAAGGTTCAGTGCTCCGGGATCGCGGCCGGATTCAGCCGCCCAATCCTTCCATTCATCCCCACAACAAATGGCAGCGATACCGCATTCCAGTTTCCATCATCCAGCGACTGCCAGGTCTTGCCGTCGTCCCGACTGATATCGGATCCGTTCGTCCCCACCGTGATCCACGCTCTAAGCGATTCGCTCCATTCCACGGAGGAGCGGTAGCCATGCGGCAGATCCGACGAGGTCTCGCATTTGAAACTCGTCATGAACTGTGGAGAGTTTTCATTTCGAGAGCATCTGGCGGCTGTGCCCACCCGCACTTCCGCTTTCGAGTAGTCTCCGCCAACCACTACTAGTACTACTGTGTTATAAAATTGATTCCACTCTAGACGATTCCAGTATTTTTGTGCCGGTATAGCTGTACTTTGTCTCCATGAGCGCCAAGTCGGGAACCGCAGGCGCCCGGCAGCAACGGCTGACGGGCTATCTTGGTCGTCTGGCAGAAGCCGCTGGGCACGCCGATCGTGCTGTTCCGCTCAAGCTGTATTGCACCGGGTTGCTGTTGCCGGGAGAGCGGAAGTCGGTCGAGCCTATGGCGGCGCGGTTGGCTCCGGAGAACGTCCGGCGCATGCACCAGTCGTTGCATCATGTGGTGGCCGATGCTGCGTGGAGCGATGAGGCCCTGTTGGGCTGTATACGCGACTATGCGCTGGCGGCGATGACCAACGCCGGCCCTGTTACTGCCTGGATCGTCGATGATACTGGCCTGCCGAAAAAGGGCACCCATTCGGTAGGTGTTGCGCGACAGTATTGCGGGCAGACCGGGAAGCAGGATAACTGCCAGGTGGCCGTCAGTCTGTCGGTGGCTACATGGACAGCCAGTTTGCCCATCGCCTACCGTCTATATCTGCCGGAAGTTTGGGCCAACGACAGCCAACTCAGACAGCAGGCCAAGATTCCGAGCGACATTGCTTTTCAGACCAAGCTGGAGATAGCGCTGGACCAGATCCGCCAGGCAATTACCGACGGAATTGCCCAGGGAACCGTGTTAGCCGACCCGGCATACGGCAACGATACGAGCTTTCGTCATGCCATAGCAAAACTGGGACTGAGCTATGTGCTGGGCATCCAAAGCACCACCACCGTCTGGCCACCGGGAACACAGCCACTGCCCGCACCTGAATACTCAGGCCGCGGCCGGCCAGCCAATCGCGTGCGCCGCGATGCGGAACATGCACCGGTATCAGCCAAGCAACTGGCGTTCAACTTGCCGGCGAAGGCATGGAAAACCGTGACGTGGCGGGAAGGCACACGTCATCCCCTGCGCTCTCGCTTTGCCGCCGTACGCGTTCGCCCTGCACATCGCGACCACAAACTCCAACAACCGCGAGAGCAGCAGTGGCTCCTGATCGAGTGGCCTCGCGGAGAAACCGAACCGCGCAAATACTGGTTGTCGAATCTGGCGGCAAACATCCGATTGCGTGACTTGGTCGCTCTGGCGAAGCAACGCTGGATCATTGAACGCGACTACGAAGAACTCAAACAGGAACTTGGCCTGGGGCACTTCGAAGGCCGCGGTTGGCGCGGCTTTCATCATCACGCCACACTCTGTATCGCCGCCTATGGCTTCTTGGTGGCTGAGCGGAGTCGCTTTTCCCCCTCGGCCCGAAGCGGCCATCTTAGACTATCAGTCCCCGAATTCCCGCTTGACTTCCAACCCCGAGGGTCGCATCCGTCCGGAACGGCATAACCCCCGCTCCATCGCCACCCTACGCATCATCCTCGCCCGCTCCCTGCTCCGTCAGCTCTGCCAATGCCCGTTCTGCGGCGGTCTGCGTTTATAACACAGTAGTACTAGAGGCTGCTCATAGAATGCTG
>Ga0302324_100014957_pt1 | contig 15602 bp, 11 predicted proteins | sample Palsa_T0_1_FD_201949 | JGI IMG/M metagenome (GOLD analysis project Ga0302324, IMG submission 201949) | Peat permafrost microbial communities from Stordalen Mire near Abisko, Sweden - Palsa_T0_1 | ecosystem: Environmental > Terrestrial > Soil > Palsa > Peat permafrost | place: Sweden: Abisko...
CGAAGCAGTGGTGACGCCAGGATTAAGGCCACTCCCGATAGCTTTGTTACCTGAATTATTCTCTCCCTCGTCTATTGACCCTGCATCCGGAAGGCGCCTCCGATGTAGGGTCAGTTGAGCGAAGAGGAAGGTAGCAGACCCAACTCCGCCTACTCCTACGGTCGCCGCTAGTAGAAGTCCGAGCGTTGTAACCTGCAGCCAGGCGAGCACCGACGTGACAAGAATCGCCCAAGTCAGGCTGGCGGCCAGCACCGTAGTCGTGCGGGCCAACCGGTCCCTGGTCGTCAGCCAGCACGCCAAGGCGCACCCGGGAGTGACGCACAAGGTCACCAAGCCGACCGATACCGCCGCCGCTGTACCCCTCGCGAACAGCGCAACGGCCACGCCGGTCAGGGCACCGACGACACCTAGCGAGGCCGTAACCAGCCGATCACCCGGCGCCTCATCGGCGCCGTGCCGCCAGGCCGCCATGAACTGTGCCGGGCCACGGACCGGTGTACCGATCGGATGCTTCCCCGGGTTGACGAGAGCCGTCATCTTGGCTCCCCGCCTTTACGGCGAACAGTGTTCTGGTACTCGGCCCGGACATTACTATCAGAATGCCAAGGCGTTGAGCGGGGAACCTCTTGCTCTGTATCTGTACTGCGCGCCATGGCAGGTTTATTGCGCGCCATTATATTTTCGACTAGATAATCAACAAAGAACCCGGCCGCCGCGAACGACAGACCCGCTACAATAGCAAAGTTGCGGGCCATGCCTGAAGCTTCTCCACGAGCCGTTTCTCGAATGCCGCGCTTGATGGCATAAGGCAGTATGCGCCTGGTGTACCGGCGTTCTTCAGCTATGCTCTCCGTCCCACCGTTGAAGGAGACCAATGCCGCTTTGCCCTGGCCCTCGTAATAACACCTTCTGAGAAAATAGTGGAAAGTGCTGCGGCCCACCGGAATCCGGTGGCTGACAATCGCGCCAGGCTCGTAGATCCAAATCCCCCCGTCGTCGTATCCTGCGGCTCGCAAGCACAGGTCGGTATCTTCCGGCCGGGACCGGGAATCGACCTTTCCGAAGCCTTTGCGGAAGCCGTCGACCGCATTGAAAACGGTGCGGCGTATGACCATATTGCCGCTCCAGACATTCCGCACAGGGGTAGCGCTCTCAGGCATTCCCAGGTAGGAGCAGCCGACAGCCCAGTCGAACTCGGGCGGGAACCACCGCGGGCGATGTGTCTGCCACAAAGGCTCCAGTCGGCCGCCCACGCCTACCACCGCGGGGTTCTTAAAGTGACTCACTACAGATTCTAGCCAGCTGGGACAGGCGATAACGTCGTCATCCAGGAAAGCTAGTACCTCACCCCGCGAAACCGCCGCGCCGGTATTGCGCGCACCCGAGGCCCCGCGGATGCCCGCGTTAGCTACCACCGTGATCCCAGGCATCTCTCTGACGGCCTTGGCCATTAGTTCGGGATTGTGATCGATCACTACGACCGTCTCAACGGCCTGGACGGTCTGCGCGCGTACTGACGCCACAGTCTGACGCAGACCATCCCAGCGATCGCTCGAGAACGCTGGGATGATTACCGAGACTGCTGGCAAGCTCACCGCATCGGTCGAATGTGTGTCCATATCTCTATCTCCATCCGGGTTTACGGACGCACTAGTCCAGCTCGCCTGAAACGGCCGATGTGACGGGGTTCTCATGAAATGTGTTTGTAGCGGTGCCATACCGGGGCGGAACCGCTTCGGTGACATCCCCGAACGCAGGCCTCGTCCTCCTTGACCGGCGACGCTCGGTGAGGAGGATGCGGAGGACCCGGATACCATCGCCGAAGGCGCTCAGGTTGCTGACGCCGTGGATCCGCGGGTGCTCGAAGCTAGGGACCTCAGTTACAACTAGTCCCGCCTTGGCCATGCGGATGTGTATTAGCGTTTCGATCTCGAAGCCGTCACCCCACAACCGGCCGTCCGATCCTTCTGGTGGCGGCGATGTAACGTCGAGGTCAAGGACCGGAACGTGCCTGCGCCAGAAGACGTTAAATCCGTAGCATAGGTCCGTATAGTGCGCTCCGTAGCACATGTTGAATGCGGTGCTAAAAAAACGGTTTCCAAGGCGGCGTAGATGTGTGATGTCGGTGCTGCCACCCCCTTGAACGAACCGAGTTCCCTTCGCGAAGTCAGCTCCATCAAGGAGCGCATCGACGAACTGCGGGATCTCGGCCGGATCGGCTGAACCGTCGGCGTCGACCATCGCGATTATGTCCCCAGTCGCTACGGCAAAACCGCAGGCCAGGGCGTTGCCCTTACCGCGGCGATTCTGCATGACAATTCGGACAGCAGGCCACAACCGCTGGGCGGTCGCGAGCGTGTCATCAACGGAATGGCCGTCTACCACTATGACTTCGTGGAGCCCCGACGGCAGCCTGGAAAATACATGAGGCAGATTGCGTGCCTCGTTGAGGGTGGGAATGACCACCGATACTTTCGGCTTAACCAAAGCGGAAGCGGTTTGAAGCATTATTAGTTCCCCTGCGATCCCGGATCTAATAGGCGCGCACGTCGCACGTTGCCTCGTCACTGTACAGACCCATCGGATGGGTTGCCGTAAAGCACTATCGCGTCCGACGTGAAAACTGGACAGAAACTTAGCGAGTATACCGATTATGTTTGTAAGCCCAGGCCATGTCTGTAATCCACAGGCAGCCTTGATCTAGCAGCCACTTTAAAGTGGACCAGACGCGAACTAATGGGATATCCTGGCTGAGAAACCCATGGGCAAGGTGCAGACACTTCTTTAAGTTGCCTCGCGCTGGGTCAGCACGTACTTTAAACGCCGGAGAGCTATGTGGCGACGAGGCGCGCCGAGCTGCATCCGCGAGAAGAGCCGTATCCGAGACAGCGCCCAACCCGACCTGGTTGGCCGCGTGGGTAGTGATTCCATTGGTTCCCCCCCAATGAAAGATGAACGTCAGCTCATGTGGCGGAAGTGCCTAGCGTGAGGGCGCCGAACCGCGTTGAGCCGTATGTCGGAGCCGGATGTCAGTATGCCAGAGCCGCATGTCAGGTGTGGTTAGTCGCGAAAAATTGACGCCTCTTCCATGTCCGTGGTTTACCGGAACCTGAGAAAACCATGACTGGAGTAGAACTGGCACCGTAGCAGCTAGAAGTTCTTGCAGGTCAGCCCACATTTACCAAGCCCGGCAGTTATCACGGCGAGTTTACCTACGTACTGAACGAGGCTATGCCGCAGCACCTGGATTATCGAGGTTAGTGTGGTCTGATGGTAAAGATCCGGATTCTAAGTCTGGGTCTTACGAGACATAAGTCCGCCTTGCCCAATCCGTCCGCCTGGCTCATTCGCAACAAGGTCACCGGCTCAGGTCCTCGGCAAGTCGGACATTCCCGACGAATGGCAGCGCTCGACGCGGCTGGGGCCGCGGAAACTGCGGGCGCTGAGTGAGCCAGGCTAGAACGCTAGTTGTATTCGTGGACCCAGTTATGCCGACGGCTTGCCGGTGCGCTGCTCCGGATAATGGCCGAGGTGGACCGCCGACCCGACCTTCTTCCTACCCTCGCGTCAGGCAGTGGCTTGTCCCTGGTCCGGCTCAGCGAACGGCCCGGCTCGCACAGGGCGGATGGGCTTGAACCCGCAACCTTGGACTGCTCCCGCGTGTCCAAGTACTCCTGCCATCATCCGGCTTATCCGGGCTCGAAAATCTCATAGGCGACGATAGAGGTATCCGTGCCGCTGGAAGAGGTGATCGTGAACGACGTTCCCGCCGTCCGCGCTGATACCCGCAGAAACCCGGGAGTTCCGCCATCCGCCTGGCTGGTCAGGAAGATACGCGAGCTAGCCGTCGCTGCCGTATCCGCCATAGTCACCGTGCCCCGCACCAGGACCGCAGTGCCCTGCTTGCAGTTCGTCCCCTCTTTAACCTGGAGTCCCGCTCCGGCGACCTTGACATCTATGTTGCCGAATTGCGCACCGCCGGGAATCCCGCTGAAATCCGCGTTGAACGCGCCGGTCAGGAGGTAACCGCCACCCGAGACATAATGGAACGCCCCAGTACTGCCAGTAACCGTGTTGGCGAAAAACGTGGTACCGGTCTGCGTCCCGGTTACCTGCAGGCCATAGAGCTGTTGGCCGCCCGTTCGGTTGTCCCCGGTGCAGCCAATCACCGCGCAGTAGGTGGCACCGATGGTGTTGATCCCGACACCGGCGCCGCCGCCGGAGTTATTCGCGTCCGCGCAGCATCCCACCAGCGTGACGTTCGTGCAGTCGTTCAGGTCGAAGCCGTGCAGCGCCCCGTTCTGCGCCGAGCACGACGCGAAGGTGTTGTACCACCCGGTAACCTCCCACGCGTTATGCGCCGTGTCGAACGCCGATCCGTTGAACCCGGAGTAGAACCCCTTGCAGGAGGAAAAGAAGTTGTTCCACCCGACCACGTTGAAGCCGTGCCCGGCAGACGGTCCCGAGATGCAGCCGGTGAAGGCGTTGTCGGTGGCGGCGACCTCGATCCAGAACCCGGCGCCGGCCGCGTTGTACTGGCGGCAGTTCGTGACCCGCATCGACCTGGCGTTTGCCCCGAAATGGAATGCGTCGGCGCCTGCGTCCAGGATGTAGATGTTTTCCAGGGTGTGCTGCGGGTCGCTGCTGGTCCCGAACCCCGTGTTGCCGATAAGAATGCCGCCGAGGCCGGACACGTTCGCGTTCAGGGTGAAGTTCGCCAGGTAGACCTGGATGGTCGATGCGGGGGTCTTCAGCGCGATCGCGTACCCGCTGGTGCCGGAGACGGCTTGCAGGATGGTATTGGGGCCGGTGCCGACGATCGCCCCGTAGGAGCCGGGCAGCAGGTGCGTGACGTAGTAAGTCCCGTTTGTCAGCAGCGCGGTCCCTCCGGCTCCGGCGACCGCGTTGATCGCGGCGGTGTCGGCGGCTCCTGTCGTATCCGCGGACGGGCTGATCGCCATCTCGGACGTGGCGGCTGAGGTGGAACGGTCGCTGGTGCCTTTGCCGCTGAAGGTAAATCCCTCGAGCAACCCGCCGCCCCCGACGACGGCCACACTGGCGCCAGCTGCGCGCAGCAGGCCGCGTCGGCTGGCGCCCCCGGCACTCCTAGCTGGAGGGAACGTCCGCCCTGGACGTTCCCGCGAGGGCGTGGTGCTGTCGGGTTGCGCGGTCTGGTCGCTCACGTGAATCGATCTCCTTTGAGGTCGCGCCGAAGGCGAGGACCCCACTAGTCGCGACGGCCGCGCCCAGCGGATTGCTGTCTGGAATGGCTATCTCGCGATCTATTTCCACTTAAGCAGGGATTGCCTCTATTGTCAATTCAGCCTCACTAGTGCCATTCTTTCCTCATGTCCGGCTGTACCGTTTTGTGGTAGGCGGATAGGGTTTCGAGACCCATATAGGATTCCATTAGTGAATGCGAATTTTGGGATTTTTGTCATGGGTTATCTTTTAAGTGCACAGAAGGCAAACAGGCGAAATTGTCTCAGCACGGGGCAGATACCTCAGCGCTCTATGCCGCGTCGAGGGGGACGCGTTTCGCGCGGTACGTTGACGCGCATGCCTAAAGTGTCGGGCCTCGCCGAGGCGGGAGAGACCTGCCCGTCGCGCCGTCGCCAGCGCGGACCGGCTTTCGTGCGGGTGGGCCTTCTCACCGTGGGTTGGCTGGTCGTCGCCGTGCTCGGGCTAGTCGCGCTACTGCGACTCGTGGCCTGGGACTCGGCCGAGCCGCTGATCGTGCTCGACGCTCTCACTCTGGTCGTCTACCTGCCGGCCTGGGTGGTGACCGCCGGGGCGCTCATAGCGCGGCGCTGGTGGCTGGCCGCGGCCGCTGCCCTCATCGTCGCCGCCCAACTGGCGTTTGTCGCGCCGGAGCCACTCGCTGCGGCTCCCGTGCCTGCCTGGGCTCGGCATGCCCCGGCGATACGGGTATTCGACGCGAACGTTGACCAGAGCCTGCGTTTCGAGGCCGGTTACCTGCGAGCCATCGAGCAGGACCGCCCCGACCTCGTAACCCTCGAAGAATTCACGCCACCGGCGCTGCAGGCCATGGTGGCCTCGGGCGTGCTGACGAGCTTCCCCTACCGGTGCGCGGCGCCGGCCGACGGCGCGACCGGCTTCCTGATCGCATCCAGGCTGCGCCTGACCGGCTGCCGGGTACAGACCGTGTTCTCGGATGGTTCGTGGACGCCGTACATGGTCCAGGCCACCCTGTGGTCGCCCGGCGGGCCGGTTGCGCTGCGCCTGGTGCATACCCTGGCCCCGTTTCCCGTGTCCTGGCGGGAGTGGTCAGCGGCGCTGGCTGCTGTCGGCCGGTCCGTGCGCGCCAGCGGCGACAGTCGCATGCTGATGGTCGGGGATTTCAACGCCACCTGGGACAACAGCGGGTTCGCCGCCCTGCTGCACGACGGGCTGACCGACGGAGCCGCAGCACGAGGGGAGGCGGCCGACATGACGTGGCCCAATGGTGCCGTGGTGCCACCCTTCGTCCGCATTGATCACGTGCTGACCGGACCGGGTCTGGCCGTTACCGATATCACCGCCAGGCCGGGGTTCGGCAGCGACCACCGTTACCTTGTCGCGACGGTCGCAATCCGAACCTGAGCTCGGCGATGAGTGGAATGGGCTGACGAACAGCCCTAGGACCGCAACTGCTGGGCAAGCCGGTCAGCGAGGCGTACGGCGAAGACCACGATCATGAAGGTCGAGTTCGCTTCCCCGGAGGTGACGAAGGTCGAGCTGCTCGCCACGTACACATTCGGCACTCCGTGGACGGCCAGGTTCTGGTCCACCACCCCGTCAGCAGGTGACGTGGACATCCGAGTCGTCCCCGCCTGGTGGAATCCGCCGCCCAACCGCCGGTCGATGGCTTGCTCCAGATCCTCGTGCTGATACTCAAGCTGGCCTATGCCGAGCTTGCGGAAGTACTGATCCCAGTGCTCGTGCGCGCGGACGATGCCGTCGACATCTCGAGGAGCGAACTTCAAGTCGATGGCGAGCCGGCTGCGTCCGAGGCGGTCCGTTTCCCGGGTCAGACTGACCGTGCTGGCGGGATTGGGCATCTGCTCGCCGTGGTACTGGAAGGGATACAGGTTGTCCTTGTTGTACATAAAGAACCCGGGAGCGCGGCGCCCTCGGGTCAAGAAGCGGCGCGTCCCGAAGTCGGCCGCGAACCGGCCGGTGGCGAATGGGTGTCGAAGGATATTCCGCACGTGCGAAGCGTTCGACGTGATAGTCGCCCCGCCGTACGGGGTGCCAGGGATCTCAGCCCCGGTCATCGAGAGTCGCTGCACTTCCGGCGCCAGCTTCGAGCCGAGCGGTGAAGTCAGCGCGAGGTATATGAATGAGAGCTGACCATAGCCATGTTGCGCGTCCGGTAGCTCCCAGTTACCTAGCCAACTGACGACGTTGGGCAGGCGATGCTCGCGTTGGTATTCCTCCGCGAAGCTGAAGCGTCGCCTGATGTACACACCGTCGGTGTCGCGCTCATATCCGTAGATCGTCTCGCGCGGCGGGGTGGTGAACCGGATGTTGGCGATCGAACCCTCGACGTGGGCCATATACCAGCGGCCGAGATGGCCGCCTCTATTGCCCAGTTGCTCCCGCTCAGGTCCGGTGGAGGACATCAGCAGGCGGGTGCTCTCCAGACCACCGCAGGCAACGACGAACGCTTTCGCCGTGACGCGGACCCGGGCTCCTGCGTTTGTCCGGCATTCCAGGTGCCGGGCAATGCCGGATTCCGCGGGGCACACGATCTGCGTGCACGTGACGCCGGTAAGCAAACGTACCTGAGCCGACTGCTCCAGGCGCTTCCGGTACACCTGTCCGTAGTTGGTCGGCAGCGACCACCGCTCCAAGGCCGATCCGAGAACGCCGTCGTCGGTGAACCCTGGCACGATCACGCCCGGCAGGTGGGGCATTTCGGCGAGGTTGAACGCGGCGCGGCCGCACATCATCCAGTCGCAGGCGCGCTGGAAGTAGTGCTGGACGTCGGCATATCCGACCGGCCAGCGCGGCATGTCCAGGTAAGGACGAAACGCGAAGTCGACCGGGTCGAACGGTACGCAGCGCCCGCCCCACGTGTTGGACGTCCCGCCCACCTGCCGCCGGGTGGATAGCGAAAGCGGGGCGTGCCGTCTGTGATCCCACTCAGCCGCTTCCGACAGATCCTGCACGGCCGGATCGAAGGCGTGGCCTCCGCTTTCCAGCAGGATCACGGAGATGCCGTGCTTCGCGGCCTCGAGCGCGGTGACGATCCCGGCCGGCCCGGCGCCTATGACGGCAAGTTCCGCCTCGACGTTGATATCTTCGCTGACCGAGCTCAGGTCTTCCATCATGTCTCTCCCAGCCACTGTGACTGCGCTGCCCGGACCGCAGCAACCAACTCGCTGAATGCCGCGGTTTCGGTCGTTGACGTTGCGGAGTCCGCTGCGGCAGAGGCAGCCAGCACTGCCCGCTCGGGCCGAGTAGTCGTGAACAACAACGGTCCAGCGGTATTTCGCTGCAGTGCCGCCGTGAGCAGCAACCGCGGCAAGACCGACTCCGCCCGGAGATCCATCCCGAGTCGCTCGCACCATCGCGCAGAGTCGGCGGGAGAACGAGCGAGGAACTGGCGGAAGGCCGGAATGGCGCGGGCCAGGGCACCATAGGTGATGCGGGCGCCTGTTGGCAGTTCCCGGGCGGCTTCGTCGAAGACATCATCGCGGTACTGGACTACCGCGGGCCGCCGGAGCCGTTCCATGAGACCTATTAGCCGGGAGGGCTGCCCGGTCACACCCCAGCAGCGGATCCGGCCCGTCTTGCATTGCTCGTCTAGGTAGTCAGCTAGTCCGGACGGGTTCGTCACGAGGTCGCCATCTGGATCGTGCAGGAGGAAAACATCGACATAGTCGGTGCCTAGCCTGCGAAGGCTGCGCTCCAGGCTCTTCTGGGCGGCATGCGGGTGGTAGCCGGGCGCAGCGTAAAGCAGCCGCCCGACCGTTCCGGAATGGGGGTCTTTCCCTGCTGTCTTCAGCCCTTCAGTAACGTCGGGCCGCCTAGCGAGGAACGCGCGCGCCGGTTTCTGTACCGGTGCCAGCGTCCTGGTCAGTAATGTGGGGTCGATCCCGAACTTGGTTGTGACGGTCACGTCTTTCCGCCGGCGTTTCAGAAAGGCGCCCAGTTCCGCCTCAGCGAGGCCGAGGCCGTACATCGGAGCGGTGTCGAAGTGCCGGATCCCGGCATCGTAGGCCGCGTCCAGCATCACCATGCGAGCCTTGCGGTGAGTAATGCGAAACAAGCCTGCGCAGCCGAATCCGATGGCGGACGTTACCACGTCGGTATGGTGCAGTTCACGGACGGGAAGCAATAGTCAAAACCTTCCGCTGTGCGATGGATACGCCTTGGCGCCGGTTCCTGAGTGCCTCGTAGACATACATAGGAGCGCCACCCAGAAGCCCGCGACGCGCTGCCTTCAGCAAGTCGCCTGGAAAATCACTGGGCAGGTGCCCGGACCTCAGGGTTTCACTGCCGCCCCGCAGGTCACGGATTGTATTCGGGGCCAGCCTGAGGATATCGATGATCGTACTCGGCTTGGACCTGATCGTGCTCATATAGAAGGCTGTAGTTCCCGCACTATAGCCGTAAAACTGTTTCCGCAGCGCTGCCATCTCCCTGCGGTGCGTGTGCCAGGTAATCGCGGCAGGCCAGTGCATAATGACATGACCATCAGACAGCAGCGAGGACAGAACCCGCGTTTCCTCGCCACCGTGAGTGTGGGTCCCGGCACCGAGGCAAGGATCGAATCCGCCAACCGCGCGAAGCAATCCGGTACGGAAGGCCATGTTGCCACCAGGCCCCCACGCCGGAAGCGGATATAGCGGGCTTGTCACCGACGGGGTACCGGCCTTCAGCACTTCCGGCACTACACCCCGTCCTTTGTTGAAGCCACCGTACTGTTCGAACCGTACCTGCGCCTCGAATTCGAGCTCTGCCGGAAACATAGCCCCGCATACGGCGGCTGGCCTGGACTCGTGCGCGAAGCCTTCTTTGAGACGGCGCACCCAATCGGGATCGGCGACCTCGTCATCGTCAATCCAGGCAGTCAGGTCAGTGCGGACCGCTTCCAGCCCCCGATTCCGGGCACGCGACAATCCTGGCCGCGGCTCTAAGAGGTACTCCCAGTCCGGAAGGGCGAGCTCCGTCGTGACCGCAGCCGTCTCCGGCGAGCTCGAGCCGTTGTCCACCACGAGCAGCCGGAAGCCGGAGTCTGTCTGGCGCCGGAGGCTTTCCAAGGTGACGCGCAGCCCTTGCGGCCGGTCCCGCGTGCAGATGACCACCGTGATGTCGAACCCAGCCGCGGGTGTCGGGACGGGATTGTATTCAGGCTGCGGATCCGCATCGCTCTCGGCACGTAGCCGGTCGCGCAGATCCTCAAGGGAAACACTTGTGTCGGCAGCCACATCCCAGAACGAAATGGCACGAGGAGCCCCATTCACCCGCGATAGGCACCACGCGCTGCGGTAAGCCGCGACAGAAATGGCGCCTACCTTAGGCTGGCTAGCCGGGCTAAGTTCCAGATCTATTACCTGGGCGGGCGCCTGGAGTTCCCTCCGGCCGATCCGTAGCATTGCGTCCCTCTCGGTTTCAGCTTGTAACGTGTGCCACCCGGCCGCACGGGCGGGTGAGCGGCTGCGCAGTTGGTGCGGAACACCGATCCGGCTGTCATAAAACCGCTGAGCGACAGCCGAAGGTGGAAAAGATATAATGTTCGGCGGCATTTTGAGAAGCAATCTTTCTCTTTGTCCGGCGTTCGGTGAGAATGACCCGAAGCACCCGGATGTCATCACCGAATGCGCTAAGATTGCTCTCCCCATGGATCCGCCTATGCTCGAAGCTAAGGACTCTGGTAACAAGTAATCCAGAAGCGGACATACTTCACACAAAGGATGGAACGCTAATTCTAGCGACATCGCTACTGCCGATGCCGGAAACATCGAGCAGCAGCATAACAGGCCCGAGGCTCTGGTCAAATGTTCCGGCGCCTTCGCCGGAAGGCGAAGCGGTCGGCTAGCAGCTGGATAGCCCCAAGGGCTGGCCGGTAACGAGGGCAGCCTGAGCAGAGCGAGCACTCTGATCCGCTCCGATAGTGCTGGTGCGCGGCATATGGATGCCCGCAACGACAAAGACGAACGGACTTAGGGTCTGCTAGCACAATGCATTTATCGTACTGCTCCGCGCCCCGCCGTCCCAGTTGCAGGCCGAGAAGTCCGGCGCAGTAAATTTGTTGTCCAGGGCCAGGAAACCCGGCCCGACGAGCCAGCGGGCGGGGGGTCACGGGCCTGCCGGTGGCGGCTAGGGCGACCAAGCCCCACGTCATGCCTTACGTTTACGACGTGGACCTGTCGCCCGAAGTCATCTACATCATCCGGCATGCGGAGAAGCCGCTCAAGCCGCCGTCGTCTGGCGTGGACTTTGAGGGCGGCCAGAACGAGCACTCGCTGTTGCCGCGCGGATGGCAGCGCTCTGGTGCCCTCGCCGCGCTGTTCCACCCGGAGTTCGGTCCGATGCGGGCTGGCCTGCGGACTCCGACGGTGCTGGTGGCCCCCTCCTGGGGGCATCCGGGCAAGACGGCCGCGCACCGGTCTTACCAGACCATTCAGGGTCTGAGCGAGCAGCTGGGGGTGCCGGTAGCGACCCAGTTCGCCCAGGGTCAGGAGCAGCAGCTAGCCGACAGCCTGGTGCACAGCTCCGCCGGGGTGGTGCTCATCTGCTGGGAGCACAGCCACATTCCGGTGATCGCATCCTCGCTGCCGGTCGTCGGCGGCGCCGCCATCCCGCGGAAGTGGCCGCGCGACCGGTATGACGTGATCTGGTCGTTCACCCTCGTCCCGGGGCCCGGCCCGGCCCGCTACACCTTCGGTCAGATTCCCCAGCAGCTGCTCGCCGGAGACGCCGGGTCAGTGATCCCGGCGGACGTCGATGAGCCACAACATGGTGCCGGCCAGCACGAACACCACAAGGAGTGATCCGGCGGCGGTCGCGAGGGCCTTGACACCCCGCCCGGATTAGTTGGATATTGGTGGTTCTCGTGGATTGTTAGCGTTAACAATTATGACCGCTCGCGCCCGGTGTGGCATCCGCGGCGTCGTCGCCTAGCAGCCGGCTCGGGAGATGGCTCCCATGGTCCAGAAGCGATTTCCGAGTCTGAGAAAAGCACTGTGGAGTGCGTCCACCGTGGCCGCGGTGGTCCTCGCCGCGTTGGCCTGCACTCCCGGCACGGCGGGGTCGGCGCAGGCCGCCGCTCTCGCCTCCTCCGCGCGGCCCTGCGACATCTACGCCGCGGGAGGTACCCCCTGCGTCGCCGCTTACAGCACGGTGCGCGCGCTGTACCGGACCTACCGCGGTCCGCTCTACCAGGTCACGCGCGCGTCGGACGGCCAGACCGCCGACATCGGCGTGCTGGAAACGGGCGGCTACGCCGACGCCGCCGCCCAGAACTCCTTCTGCGCGGGCACGGTGTGCACCATCACGAGGATCTACGACCAGAGCCCTGACCACAACGACCTCGGCGTGGGGCCGATCGGCGGGAACGGCGGACCGGATGCCGCGGCGATCGCTAACGCGCTGCCGGTCACGGTCGGCGGCCACCAGGTCTACGGCGTCTCGGTGCAGGCCGGCGTGGGCTACCGCAACGATGTCACGCGGGGCGTCCCGGTTGGCAGCCAGGCGCAGGGCGCGCACATGGTGACCAGTGGCACGCACGTGGACGCCTTGTGCTGCTTTGACTTCGGCAACGCCGAGACGTCCGGCACCGACAACGGCAATGGCCACATGGATGCGATCAACTTCGGCACCGAGTGCTGGTTCACGCCCTGTACCGGGTCCGGGCCCTGGGACCAGGCGGACATGGAGAACGGCCTCTTCGCCGGGGGCAACGGCTCCGACCCCGGCAACCAGGGCAACTCCAGCACGTTCGTGACCGCCATGCTGAAGAACAACGGCACCACGACCTACGCGCTCAAGGACGCGAACGCCCAGTCGGGCAGCCTGACCACCGAGTACCACGGGCCACTTCCTGACCTCGGCGGATACACCCCGATGCACCAGGAGGGCGCCGTCATCCTGGGCACCGGCGGCGACAACAGCAACGAGTCCGACGGGTCCTTCTTTGAGGGCGTCATCACCGCCGGCTACCCGTCCGACGCGGCCGACGCCGCCGTCCAGGCCAACATCGTCGCGGTCGGCTACCAGCCGGTCGCCGCCGGCTTCCCGGCGACCGGCAGCCCCTACACCATCACCAACGTCAACAGCGGCACGGACGTGGCACCGGCGGGCTGCGCCACCGCCAACGGCACCGGCATCGAGCTGTCCTCGGCCGACACCACCTGCCAGCAGTGGACGTTCACCAGCGCGGGCCACGGCCGCTACATCATCACCAACGTCAACAGCGGCCAGGTCCTCGACTCGGTCAACTGCGGGACCGCAGACGGCACCCTCACCGACCTGTGGTCCTCGCTCCACAACCTCTGCCAGGAGTGGAACGTCACCCCCGCGGGGAGCCACTACACCATCAGCAACGTCGCCAACGGGATGGTCCTGGACGCGGAGGACTGCGAAACCGCCAACGGGACCACGGTTCGCCAGTGGGCCCAGCTCGACAACACCTGCCAGCAATGGGACATCAAGCCCTGACCGCGGTCTGGCTAGGCGTCCCGGGCGGGCTCGCCGTGGCTGGCGTTGGCGCGGCCACGGCCCCAGTAGGCCTTGGGTGACATCTGCTCCTGGCTAAGACCTCGCTCGGCCAGGACCTCCCGCAACCGGGACACCACCTTCGCCTCGCCGAACAGGTAAGCGTGGCCGCGGCCAGGCAGCAGCTCGATCTCGGCGGTCTCGACGGCGAGGGCCGCCGGGTCACCGGCGGGCGCGCCGAGACGGTGCAGCCAGGTGATACGGGTACTCGCTACGGCATCTGGGTCCTGCTCGTCGCTCTCCTCGGGGATCTCGAGGATGAGCGTGGCCGGGCGGTCGGGCGGCAGCGCCTCGGTCATCGCGAACGTCGCGGGCAGCGCCGACTCATCGCCGATGAACAGGTGCCAGTCGGCCGAAGCCGACGTGGTGATCTTCCCGCGCGGCCCGATGCCCTCGATCTTGTCGCCGGGCCGGGCCGACCGTACCCAGCGCTCGCCGGGACCGTCGCCGTGCAGCACGATGTCGAGCGTGAGGAGCCGCTCGGCCGCGTCGAGCTGGCGGATCGTGTAGCGCCGCCGTACCGGGCGGTTACCTTCGGCCGCGACGAGCAGCATTACATCCTGGCCGGGCAGGTAGCCGAACCCCTCGAGCTGCGGTGCCGTCAGCCTGAGCCGCTGCATGTGCGGGGTGAGCCGGGCTGAGTCGACGACCTCGAAATCCAGCCGCGTGGCGCTGGCCAGCGGCCCGGTCAGCTGCGCGAACGGATCGTCCAGCGCTGCGAGAGTCGATTCCGGCAGTGCGTCAGCCATGAGACGGCCAGCCCTTTCCTCTTGATGCTCGAGTTCTCGCCTGTGGAATCCTGACGGTCAGGAGTTTACGAAGGACGCCCGCAGCGTATCGGTCAGCAATGCGACCAGCGCCTCGAGCTGCACGTCGCCCGGCGTGGAGGCCTCCTCGCCCGCCCCGTCCAGCGCCCGGGCGGCCAGCCCCGCCTTGCCGTCGATCAGCCCGGCGATCCGGGCGTCGATGGTCTGCGCGGCGATGATCCGCCACGCGGTGACCGGTTCGGCCTGCCCGATGCGGTGGCTGCGGTCGATGGCCTGGGTCTGCTCCGCGTCGGTCCAGGACAACTCGGCCAGCACGATGTTCGAGGCAACCTGCAGATTCAGGCCGACGCCAGCTGCGGTCAGCGAGCACACCGCGACCGCGACGTCCGGGTCGTTCACGAAGGCGTCGATGTTCGCCTGCCGCACCGTGGGCGTCTGGCCGCCGCGGATCGACGAGAAGCGCACCCCCTGCCGGGCGAACATCTCTTCGGCGGCATCCATCACGTCGACGTGCTTGGCGAAGAAGACGACCTTGCCGGCGCTGCGGGCCAGCTGCGTCGCGTAGTCCGCGGCCAGTTCGGCTTTCGCCTGGCCGATGTGCCGCATCATGGTGAACACGTTCTCGCCGGACTGCGCGGTCTTCGCCTCTTTCAGCTCCGACCGGGCCACCCGGCGGACGAGGTCGTGGTCGATGCCGTCGAGGCCGACGTCGGAGGATCGCTTGGCGAGCGCGGTCTCGTACCGTGCCACCATCCGGCCGGCGAGGGCCCGTTCTGCCGCCCGGATCGACCGGCCGGCCTTTTCGTCCAGCTCAACGGGGAGGTCGGCGATACGGCGGGCGGGGATGTCGGCGGCCACGTCGATCTTGCGGCGGCGCACGATGCCGCGATCGATCACGCACTGGCGAGCCGCGGCGTAGAAACCCCGGTCGGCGGGCGTCAGGCCGGTGTCCTCAAGCGCGTTCATTAGCTCGCCGAGGGGCTTGCTGTCGTCGATCCAGCCGAGGAACTGCCAGATGGCCCGGAAGTCGTCGATGTCGTTGATCAGCGGGGTGCCGGTCAACGCCATCAGCAGGGGCCGCGCCGCGCGGGACCGGATGCGGTCGGA
>Ga0302324_100014958_pt1 | contig 15602 bp, 12 predicted proteins | sample Palsa_T0_1_FD_201949 | JGI IMG/M metagenome (GOLD analysis project Ga0302324, IMG submission 201949) | Peat permafrost microbial communities from Stordalen Mire near Abisko, Sweden - Palsa_T0_1 | ecosystem: Environmental > Terrestrial > Soil > Palsa > Peat permafrost | place: Sweden: Abisko...
GAACGAACCCGGCGCGACCACGTCCGGCTTGAACCGGCCAAACGCTCCTTCCGTGCCGATGCCCACGTTGCCGCGTGCCGAATAACCCGCCACCTCGTTGCCGGAATCCGTCGCATTCTGCCATACTGCGTTTGAACTGCCGTCAAGGCCGGTGACGACGTTGGTGATATTGCGCAACTGCTCCAGCGCGCCGACCGTGATCACGTCCTTGGCCGTGCCGGGCGACAAAATCGTGTCCGGGAAGCCGCCGCCGCCGTTGTCATCGCCGCCGCCATCGTTGCCCGCCGCGAACACGAACAGCACCGGCTGCGAACCGGTCACCAGCGGCAGCGCATCGCGCACCGCCGCGTCGTAGCTCGCCGCCGAGAGGCTGTAGGAATTGTCGTCCTCGTAATTCCAACTGTTGTTCGAGATGAGCGCGTTGTTAGTGGCCGGAACCAACTGCAATTCGTAATCGGAAATATCCAGGCCGCCCGCGTTGTCCAGTGCCGCAAACGAATACAAACTCGCCAGCGGGGCCTTGCCACGAAAATCCGCGTTCGTCACCGAACCTTGCGGCTCGTTGTTGTTTAGCGTGTATGACTCCGAACCATTGCCCGCGATGATGCCGGCCACATGCGTGCCGTGGCCATTGGTATCAACCAAACTCAATGGCGAGCCGGTGACACGAGTTGGCGGATTGGCACCCGGAGCTTCGGCGCTGCCAACCAGGCTGAAATCAGGATGCGCCGCATCAATGCCCGTGTCATTCACTTCCACGAGAACATTCTTGCCGGAAAGATTCATGTAATTTGTCGGCACCAACGTGTCGGTGGAGATGCCTAGCGTCACGCGCGACAAATCATTCGCCACTGCGCGCCGGTGCGCCAGCTCGACAATCTGCACGCCGGGCAAGGTCGCCAGCGCCGTCCAGTTGGCGGGCGGAATCACCCGCAAAACCGGTCCGAACGGCGAACGGTCCGTGCCCACCACCGTCCCGCCCAGGTTTTTTATCTGGTCAATCGTCGCCTGCGCGTTGTCTGCGAACAGGCCGAGGGTCAGGTCCGAATTGTCCGGCAGATTTTTTTTCTGCACCGCCACGCCGATCAGCGCGGAGCTGATTTTGTAATACGGCTCGTATGGAATGACGCTCTGCACCGGCGGCTGGCCGGCCAGTCCCGCCGCGCCACCCGACGAAATCCGCACCAGATATGCGTTGTTGGGGATGTAGGAAACAATCTGCGCGCCCGCCGCCGCCAGCGTCGCGCGGAACGAATTGTCAACCGGCCCGCGCGCCTGCACGATGTAGGCGCCCGGATCGCCGGGCGACTGCAAATTTTTTGGGATGGAAAAATTCAACGGGCGGCCGATGTCAATCAACGCGTTCTCCAGCAGGATTGCGTGCGGATCGTTCATCAACTGGCCGATGGTCCGGGGCGTGTTGCTCAAACGAAAGGCAAACGGGTTTGTCCGGGCCGCGCGGTTGGTGGCCGCACTGGCCGGCTTGCCGGCGAAGATCACCGGCGCGGTCGAGGCGGAGCGGGTGGACACAACCCCTGGCACGGCCGGCTTGTTTTTCTGCGCCGACGGGCGCGGAGCCGACGGCCAGAAGAGCCACACGCCGGCCAGAACCAGCAGGCCAGGCAAAATCCAATATGTTGAACGCGAACGCATAAGTTTAACCGCCAGGACGCGAAGCACGCCAGGCAGCGGAATTATTGTTGGTATAGACTACCCTTTGAATTCCGTTTTTCAAAACTGGAACATTAAAATTGATCAAAAGCCCAAGCTGGCGATGCATTTCGATCGCCGCGCCAATCACGGCGTGAGCCAGCCCGTCAGTGTTTTTGTGCGGTTCAATGAATGTTTGCATCTTGGCGGCCTTGGCGTCTTGGCGGTTAATAATTAATCCGGTGGTAAAACGTTGAACTGCTCGATCTTCGTGCTGTAGTTCGTGTTCAGCGTGCCGTCCGGATTGGTCGTGACAACCGGGATCACCCGCACCACGGTGCGCGTGGCGGTTTCCGCCACGACCTGATAATTCGTGACCATGCCAAACGGGCTGGTTCCGTTGGCGAGGTTGGGTCCGCCCGTCACCACGCCGTTTGGCGCGGGCTGGAGCGTCTGGCCGTAGCTGTAGATGACATAGCGCATCGGCGATTGCGACGTGCCGGTGACCCGCAGCAGCGACAACGTCTGCTGCGGCAGCCATTCATAAACCTCGTCGTTGATGCCATATTGCGTCTGCTGCCCGCCCAGCACCGTTATATTAGTGTTCAGAAAAGGTGATTTTTCCGTGAGTTGCGGCGTGGATAGGATGTCTCCGACATGTTCAAAGACGCCGGTCAACCCGTCAGGATTTTTGAATTGCGCCCGCATGGTGTTGATATTAGTCACCAATTGTCCCACAACCGAGTTGTTTCCGGCCGGGCCGGCCGGATTAATCGTCTGCCAGCCGTTGGTGAGCGGCTTGTATTGGGGAAAAGCGGTCGTGTTCGTGAGCGCCACCACGCCGCTCAACACGGCGGACCACGCCGCGAGGCTTGGGCGGCCGTTCGCACCCATGTTGACCGACAACTGCCCGCGCGTGGCATTGTCGTTCAAGGCGGTGCTGAAATTATCGAACAACAACCGGTCTTGAACCGGCGCGGCATTCACCGCATCAAAGTAACTGGCGTCGCCTGTCCAGACGGCCCAGGTGTTGGTGCCGACGTTCCCCAAAGCCGGGTTGACCGGATTTAATTCCGGTAAAATGTCCGACGCCTTGAGATAGACCGTCTGCCACGGCGTGCCGCGATGCACCCGCCCCAGCCAGCCCACCGTCGGGAGTTTGTTCGTCGGAAAATCCCAGTTGTCCGACCGCGCCATCAGCGGATCCTTAAACGCAAGATTGTAGGGGTATTCATCGTACGTCGCCTGCGAAACCCCTGTCTGACCATTCGGCGGAGCCTTGCCCCAAGGTTGATAACGGGCATTGCCTGTGCCAAGATCAGGCAACACAGGAAAATTTGCAATGTTTACAGGCTCTGAGTGAACACCCGTCTGCAACAACGAGTTGTTGTTAGGATCATAACCCGAATAATTCAAATCGCTTTTCAGATAATGCACCAGCGGGTCGTTGGCCTGATACGTGTCATATTCATAGGTGGTCGCGCTGGGCGCATAAGGCGACTGCACGGCCAGGTTCGTCGAATACATGAAATTTTTTTGCGTGCCATAAATCGGCGAGAGTCCCAGGAAATGACGGAACCCATCAATTTCAGTCTTTGCGTTCGGATCGTTCCAAAAAATAGAATTCAATGGGATGCTGCCATCGGAGATGCCGATTTGTGTCGCCACCCCCAAAGGCAGGCTCGTATTGTTAAGCGCCGTGCTCCAGACCAGGTTGGTGTAATAGGGTGCCGAGCCACCAGAACCAACCGTCGTGTTCGTGTTTTGAAACTCCGAATTCAGATTGCGGCTCGTGCCCGGCCCGGTGAAGTGGACGTAGTCAATGACATGGTTGTTACCATTAACATCCTTGTCCAGGATGAACGCCTGCAACCGGTTGGTGACATTCAGCAACATTTGCGGCAGCGACGGAAAGGGCGGCGTGGTCGCGAGAAATTGCGGGTTGGGATTGTCGCCCACAAAATAAAAACCCGGATTCCCAAAATTATAGGCCGAATTCATGAGCGCCGGATAGTTGGTGGCGAACGGAACCAGAATTGCCTCCGGCGGCCAGACGCTGAAACTGTTTTGCGTGTAGGAAGGGTATGGGAAATTATATCCCAGCTGGCGGCCATCGGCCAACATAAGGGTCCCGTTGGTCAGCGCCAGTTGCATCGAAAGAAAATCGTTCACAACGACCTGGATGCCGGAGGCCGACCAAGTGTTGGTGTAGCCGTTGGTGTAGGCGTTCCAGAATTCAACGCCGAGGGAATTGGTGACGCTGAACACATACATCTGGTTGGTGCCGGTCGGCAGCGAGTTGGTGTCTGGCCGCGTGAGTTGGAGCTTACGCGTGACCTGCACCACATCCTGCATCGAAAATTCATTGAAGTTCGGCAAACCCTTCTTCGCGCCGATGATCCACGGCACGCCATAGACATTGCCGTAAAAATCTGTGGTTCTTGTCGGATTAGGCGGAGTAAAACCGGTCTTCAATGTATAGACATCCCCCAAAATTGGATCCGGCGGATCGAGGGGCGGAGAGTATTGCAGTCCCGGAATCGTGGCCGGAACCGAAGCGAAGTATTGAAAGCCCACAATCGTCACATTGGTCACTCCGGAATTTGAAATTGTCTTGTATAAAACCGGCCGGAACACCGACGGATAATCTTTGCCCAGGTAGGCCGACTGGTTGGTCGTCGCGTCATAAATGTTCGCGGCCAGTTGCAACACGCGATTGATGGCCGACGAATAAACAAACTGGCCGTTCTCCAGCACCGGAATGTTCGTGATGCCAAAGGAAGGAATCTGATTGACCAGTTTGGTTTGGCCCGCGTATTGGACATTGGTCACGCCATAGCCGCTGCCATCCACATAATAGGTCGGCGTGATGCCGTAATAGTTGATGAGATAATTGGTCGGGTCGGACTGGAACCAGACGGTCGAGTATTCGCGCAGCAGCCGGTCGGCGGTGATGGTGAAGAACTGGAGCGGCTGCCACGGCACCAAGTTCGTCTGCGCATTCGGAAAATACGCGACGCTGGTGAGCATGCCGTTGGCGTTGAAATAGGCGGCGGCGTTGGAATAGTTGAGGTTGATCTGGTTCTGCGCCGGCGCGGAATCCGTCCCAAGCTGAGCAAGCATCCGGTAAAAGGTATAGCGGTCATAGGTGGAGACGCCGTTGACTGCGCTCAAAAGATGGTTGGTGAATGCGTTGGAGGTCTTGTTCGGGTTGAACAAATCTGATGACAGGGAAAAGAAATGGTTGGTGTTGTCCGCCCCGGGCCACGAGTTGTTCAGGTTGTTAATGTAATAGGGCATTGCGGTATTGATCATCGCCGGGCCGGACGGGAAGATGTCAACCGAACTTGTCAGCGTGTTGGCCGCCAAAACCGAAGAAGCTAATGGCAGCAGGTTGTAATTGTAGTCATAACGATAAGCCAGCAATGCCCGCGCATCTTCAAACGCCACGCTGCCGCCGACCATCGCCGGATATTGGTAAGGCTCCATCAAAGAATTTTCGAAGGTTGGCGGGTCCCATTGATTGGTGTTCAAGTCCGCCAGAAACGCGGCCAGGTTGATTTCCCAGGAGCCGACGCCCTGGTTTCGGAAAAATCCGTCCGGGGTATTGACCGCAGGATTAACCGTCAGGGGGACACCTGCAGCCTGATTGTAAATGGCGTTCAAATCCAGGGAGCCGTCGGCGGGCACGGCCACGAAGGCGTAGCGCGAAACAAAATGATTGTTCGGCCCATGCGTCACATCCGGCCGTTCGAGAACACCCACCCATTCGGGATCGCCGACTTCAAAATTAGTTGCGCCGGTCGGGTTGCCGGCATTGTTGGTTTCCGGCACCAGACCATTCGCATCGAACTGCCCGTTGCGGTTGAGGTCGAGGTAGAAACGGAATTCGCTCCCGCCGGTCTGCTGGTTGGTGGTGACGAACACCGGCGGCCGCGGCAGGTAAAGCAGGTTGGCGACGTTCTGTTCGAAGTCGGCGACATTGTTCAACGGGTTGCCATTGGCATAGACATAATTGACATTGGTCGGGTCGGCGATGCCGGCACCGGTGTTCTTGAACCCGTTCGCGTTGATGAAATTGGTCGAAACAATCAGGCCGGAGCTGTAGGCGGCGGCATTGGTGGCGAGAATGGAGGCGATGATCTGCGCCTGGGCGTTCGCGAGCGCGGCGTCGGCGGCCAGCCGCGCGGTGACGATGTCGGTCGAGGTAGTGACGGAGCCGCGTTCGCGGCGGCTGATGGCGAGGAACGCGATGGCCATGACGAGCGTCACCGAAAGCAGGATCAGCGTGATGACCAGCGCGATGCCGCGCTCGGAGCGACGGTTCGCGTCACCCGCCACCGGCAACATGTCATTTTTCGTTTTCATTGATACACCGAGGAATCAACATTCGGGATGGCCACGCGCTGGCGGAAGACGTGGACCTTGCCGGACTGCTGTGAAAGATAGTTGCTTTGCGCGAGGGAACTGTCCGGCCAGGTCGAGGCGCGTTGCAGGGTGTAGTCCTCGAGCGTGGCCATCTCGATCTCCACTGCGGCGGGCAATGCGTTGCTGAAAAAATAAATGCTGTTGCCTGCATAAAAGATTTGGCCCGGAGTGGCGCTGTGACCCACCACGTTAGTGTAGATGTTCACCCGGTTGGTGAGAATCAGCCCGCCATTGGCGTCGAACGCCCGGACTTGGAAAGTCACCACGCCGTCGAGCAGGTGGCTGTAATTGCCGTTGTTCGGATACGCGATGAAATTTTGGAAGTCCACCCAGAACAGATTGGAGGACGCCACCGCCTGCGCCACCGGCCGGTTGGTGGAAAAACGGTAGAGCGAGTAGGCGTTGCTGGGCGACAGGCAGACCGCGTAACCCGTGCCATACCAGGTCGGCACGCCATCCAGATTGCCCTGGCTCAAGATAAAAACGTCCTGCTGTAGATTCGTCCGGGAGTAGCCGCTGGCGACCAGGCTCTGGATCAGCGGCGGGTTTTGGTAATAATTTGTCCCGGCATAAAAATTCACCGGGCCGGGGCCATCGTAACCTTTCACGTAAATCACTTCGTTGCTTATGCCAAGCGACGGCGTCATCGCCCGCAAATCACTGGTGATCAAATCCATCGCCGCGCGGCCGCCCTCCAGCACGTCGGTCTGCGTGACGCTCGCGCGGAAGGCGGACTGCGTGCTGTTGAAGACGGCCATGAGCGCGAGCACGATGAACGACAGCAGGACCACCACCACCATCACCTCGATGAGGGTGAAGGCGCGGCGAAGCTTGAACGAAGCAAGCACCATCAAATCCCGGTTGGGGATTTGACATTCAAACCTGGCGGATTGGAATTTCTGGTTCACGGCGCGTTGGTGAAGGACTGCGACTGGTAAAAATAAAGCGGCTGGAGGAGGGAGTTGGTCTGCCCAATTTGTCCCGCGATGAGCGCGCGATACGTCTGCCGCCCGTTGCCGAGCTTCCCGTTGGGCTGCACCGGCCAGAGAAAGGTCAGGCGCAGCTCGTGCAGGTTCACGGCGAGCTGCCTGCTATAGGCCTGCTGGTTGAGTGACAGGTTGAAAATATTCGTATCCGACGCCACCGGCGCGTTGACGCAATAGATGCGGTAGTTAAAAGCATCGGCCTGGATGATCTGGTTGTCCTGGGGCGGCTTTTCCACCGCCGGCCCGCTGATGGAACGGACGGAGACGACGACGTGGTTGCTGTAACCGCCGCTGAAAAGGTTGTTGGTCGGATTAAAATACAAATCCGTAAATTCCGGCGTGCTCAACAGTCCGACGATGCGCAGGCCATTGGTCAGGGGAAAAAAGGGCGGCGAGGAAATTTTTGTGATGGCGGACCCCTGGGAACTGTAGCCATCCGCATTTATGTTCTGAACAACTGCGTTGGGGCCAAATTTCATCCAAGTATTGGTGATGGCATAAACGTAGTTCGTCAGGTCGTCCAGGCCGAGCGAGCCGTTGCGGATGGCCTCGATGAAAACGGTCGCGTCCTGGTTGATGACGGTGGCCTCGCGGTTGTCGCGCTGCACGTTCATGCCCAGCGGCAGCACGCCGATGATCGCCACGAGCGCGATGCCGATGATCGCCAGGCTGATGGCGACCTCGACCATCGTGAAGCCCGACTCCTGAAAATGTTGCGCGCGAAATTTCATGGAATTTTGTAAAACTCCAGCGACGCGCGGCCGGTCAACGGGTCAATGTCAACGAGGTTGTAGGAAATGCTGGTGTCGTTGCCGGACGGAATCAACTGGACCGACGGCGATGAGGCCGCGGCGTTGCCCAACTGCAATTGTTTATTGCCGTTCAGCGCGGGATAAACGCTGCCCTGCGCCAGCGGAATCAGCTCGTGATACGTCACCACGTCAACGCCGTTCGTGGTGAGCTGGCCCTGGTAATTGAACGCAATCCACGGCAGCGAAACCACGTTGTTATAGTTGGTGGACTGCTCGGTGGGAAATGGGATGTCGTTGCGCGTGAGGAACTGGCTGATGCTGAAGGTCTGGCCTCCGGCAACCGGGGTAAATTGAAGCGGCTGCACCGGCCAGTAAAATTTTTTGGGGGAAATGAAGGTGCCTTGCGGCAGCGATTGCCACGTTGAGAGATAATGCCACGCGTGCTGCCCGGGCTGGTCGCCCACCTTGCCATAGGATATGAAATTGTAGCCGCTCAACTGCTGGTCGGCCAGATTGGTCACGGCGGTCTGCTGGGCAACCGTCAGATTTTGCCACCATTGCGAAGTGTTGAGAAAATTTCCACCGTTACCCGTCCAAAAATTCGTCGGCACAAAAACCATGTAAACGGTCGCATGGTTGGCGATGGCCAGTTGCCGGGCGCGGCCGACATCGTCGAGCAACTGGCGCGCGGCGCTGACGGTGACGTTCGACTTGCCGAGATTTTTAAGCGCCGGCACGGCCAGCCCCGCCAGGATGGCGAGGATCGAGATGACGACGAGCATCTCGATGAGCGTGAACCCAGATTGGCGGCGGGCGGCTTTCACAACAACAGCTTTCAAAAAACATTACTGCCAGCTCAGGACGTTATTCTTGTTCTCCCAGTCGTTGGCGGGATCGCCGGGGTCAATTTTCCCGTCTTGCCCGGCCGACCAGACCATGACCTTGCCGTGATATTGGAAATTGTTTCCATTGCCGCCGACATCGGTTGTGTTGACCAGTCCATTGTAGCCTGTCTGGCCATTTTGCAGGGATACGGCTCTCAAACAATAAAACGCATCATTGCAGACATCGTCGTAATTCAAGTCCATCGTGATGATGTAAGGATTGCCCCACGGGTCGCGATAGACGAGGTCGTTGCCCACGCCCGGCTGCGGCGTGCCGAGCTGCGAAGGATCCCAGCCGGACATCTTGGCGTTGAGGAAAATGGTCTTCTGCGGATTCTTCTGGTAATTGACGTTGGCGGTCGCGCCCAACAAGACGTTGGGATAATTGGTCAGGTTCATCAGGATCGCGATCACCTCGGAATTATTGGTGGTGTAAATTGAGTAGCCCGACGGATAAGCCGAAGGATTCTGAACCATGGAATTGGAGAGCACGCTGCCGCCGTAGGTGAAATCGCCCGTGGGACCGGTGGCCGCCGCAGTTTGCACGGCGCTCGAAACCGGGAAGCGGCCATAGGCGGAATCGTATTGCTCGATGGCGGTGGCGATGGCCTGCGCCTCCAGCCTGGCCTTGGTCTTCTTGCCGGCGTTCGTGACGGCCGGCACGACGGCCAGCAACATCGCCGCCAAAATGCCGATGATGGCGATGACGACCAGCAGTTCAATGAGGGTGAAGCCCGCCCGCGGACGGCGAGCGGAGAACGAAAACGTTTTCATGGTTTTGAATGAGGTTGAGCGGCGAAGGCCAGCCGGCAAAATCGGCAGGGACGCAGGCAACGGTTTTGCCGGCCGGCGACGGTCAGGCGGCGAGTGCACAACGATGGGCGGCACCCACGTGCAATCGTGCCAGTCCACGGCCAGCGAACTGGCGGGCGGCGCGGTTTTGAATTTGGTCTGCTGGCACATAAAAAAATCAAGGCAGCGGGCTGTTCACCTGCACTTGCTTGCTCCAGTTGCAGATCAAGTTCGTCTTTCCGCTAATCACCAGTTGAACCCACAAATCATACGAGCTGGGGTTGTTGACGCCGGGTGAAACATAACGCCACGGATTCACTCCAGCGGCGTTCAAGGGCTGATAATTTTGATCCGGTCCGCCCACCGCCGCCAGCAGCAGCGTCACCGGATTTGAAGTATCGGCGGCGTTGGTGATACCCAGCCCGATCCGGTTCGGCGTCAGACCCGGCAGAAAATTCTTGGCGGCCGCGGCATCCTCGCCCGCGCCGGGCTTGGTGCAGTTGATGAAACCGCTGACGCCCAAAAGAGCGGGCGTTGCGGTCAGTGCTGAAATTTTGATTGAAGCGCTGCCATCCAGCGTTTGATAAAGACCATTGTTATTGGTCGTAGTTGTGCCGAGCAGTTCGAAATAAAGCGGGTTGAACAGCGCGTCGTTCGCAGTGGCCGGATAGCCCGGATTGCTTGGCGGATAAAAACCATAGGCCGCCTTGTAGCTGTCAATGGCCGTCTCAATCTGCGCCATTTCCCCCGTGGTCCGGTCCAGGATTTTTTTCCGGGCGACGGTATGCAAGACCGGGATGGTGAACGCCGCCAGGATCGCGATGATGGAGATGACGACGAGCAGTTCGATGAGGGTGAAGGCGCGCCGGGGGTTGAACGCGGAAAATTGCGGACCGGCGTTGCGCGACGCGGAAACCCGCTTTTCTTCAACGCCCAAAATCCGGCTCCCGCTGTTCTGGTCATTTTTCATGGCTAATTATTTTTCGCGTATTTCCTGCTCCATCCGCTCGCTCAACCACTGCTTGATCATGCTCTGATAATTCAGATAGCGCGACCGGGCGAGCCGCTTGATCCGCGCCAGCATCCGCGGGTCAATCCGCAGCGTGATCGTGACGGACTCCGAGGCTTCGGAACTGTCGGACGTGGCCGCCTCCATCAGCCTCAGGTCCGGGCGGTGCTCCAGCCAGAAATCCGACTCGGCCGCCTCGCTGTCGAACAGCGGCACCTCTTCCCAGCTGGCAAAAGTTCGCATTGTTCAAAAAATGGTTTGACCTGGTTTAACCAGGTTTGACTCTCGTTGACAGTCCATGCCTGTTCAGGCCAGCGTCTGATTCATTTTTTTCTGGTAAAAAAATCTTTCTTCCGGCTCGAACGCCCGGGCGTGCAAAACACGGACAGATTTTCCGTTCGTGCGATAGACGCTGAAAATTCCCAGGCCACCCGCCGACATGCCAAGGTTAAAGAACCGCGCCTGGACGCCGAACCTCGGCGAGTCAGGCAGCAGCCGGACGGCAAACGGATCTTCAAAGGACTCTTCAATTTCCCGCTGATTCAAAGAACCACCCAACTCAAACGACGGATTGTTCCAATCAAATTCCATAGCGGGTTAAATAACACGTCCATGCAATGTGATTACAATGTATTTACACTTTGACAGCATAATTGTCAATGGTTTTTTGCAGGATTCGTCAAAAAAGCCGAAATTGAACGATTATTAGTCGCCACCACCACCGCCGCCGCCAGTATCGCCAATATGGTTGATCATGGCAATCAAGGGCAGGAACATCGCGATGACGATGCTGCCGACGATGACGGCCAGAAGAACAATCATGATGGGTTCGAGCAATGAAGTCATCGCCGCGACGGCGTTGTCCACCTCTTCGTCGTAGTTGTCGGCGATTTTCAGGAGCATTTCCGGCATGGCGCCGGTCTGCTCGCCGACATCCACCATGCTGACCACCATCGGCGGAAATGCGCCAGAGGCTTCCAGCGGCGCGGTGATGGTTTCGCCTTCCTTGACGCTTTCGTGAACTTTGCCAATCGCGTTGCTGATGATGACATTGCCGGATGTCTCCTTCACGATGGTCAGCGCCTGCAAAATGGGAACGCCGCTGCTGACCAGCGTGCCAAGCGTGCGCGTGAAACGGGAGATGGCGACCTTGCTGATGACGGGGCCGAGCGCGGGCATCTTGAGTTTGAACTTGTCCCACAAGAAACGGCCCAGCTTGGTCTTGTTGATGATGAGCAGGAAGATGACCACGAAAACCGCCACCCCGCCCAGCGTCGCCAAAATATTATTTTTGATGATGTCGCTGATGCCCAGCACCAGCAGGGTGAATCCCGGCAACGGAAAACCCATGCCGCCGAACACGTCCTTGAACTTGGGCACGACAAAACACATCAACAGAATCATGATGCCCACGGCGACGATCAAGACCGCCACGGGATAAAACAGCGCGGCCTTGACCTTGCCCTTGATTTTCTGCGCCTTTTCGGAAAATTCTGCGAGCCGCTTCAGCACGACTTCGAGCACGCCGCCCAGTTCGCCGGCCTTGACCATGTTCACGAACAGCTTGTTGAACACTTTCGGATGCTGCGCCAGCCCTTCGGAAAAAGTGCTGCCGCCCTCGATGGACATCGAAAGCTCGCCCAGGATTTTTTTCAGGTTGGCATTGCGCTCCTGTTTTTCCAGCACGCGCAAACCGCGCAGCAGCGGCAGGCCGGCGTCCACGAGCGTCGCGAGCTGCCGGGTAAAGGTGGTCAGCACTTTTGGCTTCACCCCGCCACCAAGGCCGGGGATGCGGATGTTGATGCTCATCGCCCCGCCCTTTTTGCCGCCTTTGGCCGGGGCCTTGGCCCTGGCTTTTTTGCCGGCGGCCTTTTTGTCCTGCACCTTGTCGGCCTCCACAATTTTCGTGGGAAAGAATCCCATCTCCTTTACGCGGCCGATGGCCTCGTTCTGGCTGGCGCCTTCGATCGAGCCCTTGGTCTCGTTGCCCTTCTGGTCGAGCGCCACATAATCGTATTTTGGCATAGGGTTAGGTATATTTGACGATTTCTTCGATGGTTGTGTCGCCCTCGAAAATACTACGCAAACCGTCTTCGCGCAAGGTGACCATGCCCAGCTCGACCGCTTTCTGCCGGACCACGACTGTCGGGGCGCGTTCGTTGATGAGCGTGCGGATGGCTTCGCTGACGACGAGCAGTTCAAAAATGCCCTTGCGGCCCTTGTAGCCGGTGTCGTTGCAGACGGAGCAGCCGCGGCCGTAATGAAAAACCTTGTCGCCCAGATCGTGCGGCGAAAGATTGAGCAGCCCCAGCTGGTCTTCCGTCGGCTCGAACGGCGTCCGGCAATTTTTGCAGACCGACCGCACCAGCCGTTGGCCCAGGACGCCCATTAACGTCGAGGAAATCAAGAACGGTTCCACGCCCATGTCCACGAGACGCGTGACCGCGCCGGGCGAGTCGTTCGTGTGCAGCGTGCTCAAGACCAGGTGACCGGTCAGCGACGCCTGCACGGAAATCTGCGCCGTTTCCAGGTCGCGCATTTCCCCGACCATGATGATGTCCGGATCCTGGCGCAAAAAAGAACGAAGCGCCTTGCCAAACGTCATGCCGGCGGCCTCGTTGATGGCCACCTGCATGATGCCTTCGATGTCAAATTCCACCGGGTCCTCGGCGGTGAGCAGTTTGGAGTCAATCGTGTTGACCCGGCGCAGGCAGGAATAAAGCGTCGTCGTCTTGCCGCAACCGGTCGGGCCGGTGACGACGAAAATGCCGTTGGGCCGCAGGATGACTTCCGCGACAAAATCATAAACCGTCTTCGGCAGGCCGAGCGATTCCAGCTCCAGACTCACCGACGAACGGTCCAGCACGCGCAGCACGACGGATTCGCCGAACTGCGTCGGCAGCGTGGACATGCGCAAGTCCACCTGCTTGCCAAGCACCGTGTGGGTGATGCGACCGTCCTGCGGCATCCGGCGCTCGGAGATGTTCAGGTTCGCCATGATCTTCAAACGGGAAATCACTGGCAACGCCAGATGCTTTGGCGGCGGCGCCATTTCATAGAGCGCGCCATCCACGCGGTAACGGATGCGGAATTCCGTCTCGAACGGCTCGAAGTGGATGTCGCTCGCTCGGTCCTGCACGGCCTGTTGCAGGACAAGATTCACAAATTTTACGATCGGCACCTCGTTGGCCAGGTCGGCCATGAGCCGTTCATCGTCGGCATCTTCAACTTCGCGGGCGAGCTTGGCGTCCTGCCCCATTTCCTTCAGGATTTCCGAAAAATTTTCCGATTCGGCCTGCCCGTAAAGCCGGTCAACGGCCTTGTCAATATCAGCCGGATCGGCCACGACGACCTGCACGTCGCGCTTGGCGGCAAAGTGAATTTCATCCGCGCGCGCCGGGTCGAGCGGCTCGGCCACCGCGACCTGCAGCGTGTCGCCGTTCAACGCGACCGGCACGCAGCGATACATCCGCGCGACGTTCGCCGGGATGGTCTTGAGTAGCTCGGGCGAAATTTCCCGGTCACGCAGCGAGACCACCTCCGTGCCGAGGTAGTTCGCCTCGACGTGCAGGATGTCGTCCAGCTTCATGATGTCGAAGTCCTGCAAGACCTGGATCGCCGGCGCGTTGCTGCGCTTCATCTCGGCGACAACATCCTCGTATTGGAGATCGTCCAGCAGGCCCTGCTTATTGATGAGCGACAGCAGCGGATTTGAGATTTCTTCCGACATTTGAAAATTATTTCGGTGGAGTTTTGCCCTGGTTCACGGACTGTGCCAGGTCTAGTTCCTGCAGCTTCGCCTGGATGGTCGTCGAATCCTGCGCCTTGGTGATGACTTCCTCGCGCGCAATCATGCCCTGCTGGTATTTATCAATCAAAAAACTGTCCAGCGTCACCATGCCGTATTTCGAGCCGGTCTGGATATCGGACTGGATGCGGAACGTTTTATTGTCGCGGATCAGCGCGGCGATGGACGGCGTGTTCACCATGATTTCAAAGACCGCCACGCGGCCCGGCTTGTCAATGCGCGGAATCAAGAGCTGCGAAATCACCGCCTGCATGACGGTCGAAAGCTGGATGCGCACCATCTCCTGCTGGTTGGTGGGGAAGGCGTTCGTGATGCGGTCAATCGTCTTGGCCGCGCCCGTGGTGTGCAGCGTGCCGAACACCAGGTGACCGGTTTCCGCCGCCGTGATGGCCGCCTCGATCGTTTCCAGGTCGCGCATTTCACCGACCAGGATGATGTCCGGGTCCTGGCGCAGCGCGCGGCGCAAAGCCTCGGCGAAATTGGGCACGTCCACGCCGATCTCACGCTGGGTGATCAGCGCTTTTTTATGTTTGTGATAATACTCGATCGGGTCTTCGACGGTGATGATGTGCGCCTCTTCGCGCTCCTCGTTGATGATGTTGATCATCGAGGCCAGCGTCGTCGTTTTACCCGAACCGGTCGGGCCGGTCACCAGCACCAGGCCGCGCGGCTTGTAAAGCAGCTCCTTCGCGCTGGGCGGAATCCCGATCTGCTCCATCGTCAGCATCTTGCTGGGAATCTGCCGGAGCACCATGCCGAAATTCCCCTTTTCCTTGAAAACACTGACGCGGAAACGCGCGGCTTCGCCGAACGCAAAACCGAAGTCCGCGCCGCCGCGTTCGCGCGTGCTCTGGATGTGTTCCTCCGACGTGATGCTGCGCATCAGCTCCTCGGTGTCCTCCGGCTTGAGCATCGGGCCTTCCACCCGGTGCAAAATGCCGTGCACGCGGATCACCGGCGGCACGCCCACGCGGATGTGCAGGTCGGACGCACCTTCGGACACCACCAGCTGCAGCAAATCTGACATCGAATAGGACATAAAATTATTCCTCGTCGCCCACCGTCGAACGGATGACTTCCTCGGGCGTGGTCAGGCCGGCGAGAATCTTGCGGATGCCGTCTTCGCGCAATGTGCGCATGCCCATCTCGCGCGCCCGCGCCCGCAGAACCGAGGTCGGCGCGCGGTCATAGATCAATTTCCGCGCCTCGTCATCAATGACAAAAATTTCAAACACTCCGAAACGCCCGCGGTTGCCGGTGTTGTTGCAGTTGTTGCAACCGCGGCCTTTCATC
>Ga0302324_100014959_pt1 | contig 15600 bp, 14 predicted proteins | sample Palsa_T0_1_FD_201949 | JGI IMG/M metagenome (GOLD analysis project Ga0302324, IMG submission 201949) | Peat permafrost microbial communities from Stordalen Mire near Abisko, Sweden - Palsa_T0_1 | ecosystem: Environmental > Terrestrial > Soil > Palsa > Peat permafrost | place: Sweden: Abisko...
CTGTTTTGGTACCAGTACTATTTCGCTACCCCAGTCGGCAAGGCCGGCTATGCGAAATACCTCGACCAGTTCAATAAGTTCATCTGGCACCAGGCTTCGCCAAAGTGGAATTTCGACGATGCTACTTACGACCGCACAGCAGCGTCCTTCAACAACCCCGACCACGTTGACATCGTGATGCACGACTATCGGTGGCGGCTTGGCCTGGCCGACGGCGAGCCGAAATATGACGACCTGGAAAAGCGGCTGGCCGCACTTCCTCCCATCATCGTGCCCACGATCACCATGGAAGGCGACGCCAACGGTGCCATCCACGCGCCCAGCGCGGCGTATCGGAACAGGTTTTCGGGCAAATATGAGTACCGCCTCATCACCGGCGGCGTCGGCCACAACCTGCCGCAAGAGGCTCCGCAAGCCTTCGCCCAGGCGGTAGTCGATGTGGACAAACTTTGAAGCGCAGAGTGGACAAGTTACTGACGCCGCATTGGCCCAAGTAGAGGAGACATTGAGATGACCATTACACCAGACGGTGTCCGGGAAATGTTCAAGGGACTCGAGAACGGCGAGGGCTCTGCTTTCTTCAAGCGCGTAGCCGACGACGTCGACTGGACAGTCATGGGTACCCACCCTCTGGCCGGTCACTACCTGAGCAAGAAGGCCTTCATAGAAGGCACTTTCACAAAGCTGGCCCAGGTTCTACCGAACGGGACGCAACTTCATGTCGAGCATTTGATTGTGCAAGATGACCAGGCGGTGGTGGAGCTTCGTTCGTTAGCGACCGCCAGGAATGGTATGCGTTTCGATAATCGCTATTGTTGGGTACTGAATTTCCGGGATGGGTTGATCGTGCGTGTCCGCGCTTACCTTGACTCAGCACTGGTTGCCAGATTATTCGAAGAAAATCCGATCGAGTTCGAGGAAAGCGTAACACGGTGAAGACCGTCGCAGCCCGATTACCCGACGCCAGCCGGCCGAGCGATTCGGCCGACGCGCGCCGGTCTCCCACATCCGCCGAAGGTTCCGGTTACGACCTCTTCTTCTAGTCTTCCAGTAGAAGGCGGCAGGTCATAAACTCGGACAACAACCACAGGCGCTGCTGCCAGGCGCTGCTGCCTGCAAACGAAAGCACTAGCTTCAGCGAAGCCAGATTTCGGGAATGAGGGCCCCCACCCGCCCGATTGCGCTGGCGCGCACGCCAGGCATCGACACCTAAATAAACTCCCAATAGCCACCGTCTTCCTTCGCTGTTACCATCGAAATTGTAAAGCAGAACATTTCTTGTAAGCGCCGAGCCTGAGCAGCAATATAGCGTGCATGGACCGCGATTCCTGAGCCTGGGGAGGCGATCGCGAAGCTGCCCACAATGGCGCGGCCGCGGTAGTTGGCAGGCGTCACGTAGCTACAGCCAGGCTGGGCCTGCTCATCCTCCCGCATATGCTTCATGAGGCTGGCAGTCGTGTGCGGCCCAGGCTGCCGCCTTCTATTGTTTGGAACGATCCGCGACGCGGTCCGCCCGGACAATGAAGCGCTGGGGAGCCGGACCTACGAAATAGAAGGGATAGCAGGTGACTAACGTTAGGACCTCTTGCTTGGTTGGGAAGAGGACTTGAATCGGTCCAGGCTGAACGATCTGGGCTGACGTAACCCGATAGGTAGACTTTCCGCGATGAGTGGTGACAGCGATCTCGTCATTCTTGCGAATGAGCCGCAGGGCGCGGAAAACCGTATCGCGATGTCCAGCGATTCCACTGTTTCCGGGTTCGCCAGGGAATGCGGTCTCGGGAACATGGCCCGCGGCGAGCTCAAGCTGTTTCTCTCCATCTCCTTCGACGACGATCGACGACAGCGCGATTCGAGGTATTTCGATGGTCCCGATTGCCAAACCGACAGTCGGCCGAGCGGCCGGCGCTCCGCGCTCCTCAGGGGCAATCGAACCTGAGAACTGCCGCCGCTCGACAACCTCGTATATGCTTGCTCGCACAACTTCGGCGATGCCAAGAGCGAGCAGCAGAAAGCCGGCGACCACCAGCACGCATTTACTCGTCCTTGCGGCATCTTTAATGGAATGCAACCGACTTCCTCCGAACGTGGAAAAGCGAGGGTGCCATCGCAACCTCGCTCTTCCGCCAGAACTAACTTTCGATCACAGCAGTCTCGTTCTGATAATCCTGGCGCCGCTAGCAACAACGAGGGACATCAATCCTACGAGCACAAAAAACGGTAAGCTGCTCGCGGTCTTGGGTAGTTCTGTTGGCGGATCCGGCAACTCGGGTGGGGGCGCCTGTAGGAATACTTCTGTGATTTCTACTTCCTCCTCGGTCGGCTTTTGGGCTTTCAGCGGAGCGGTCTTCATCGCAACGACATGCGGTTCCTGCATCGTCTTGGCCGGCATCGTCGTGTTCGGTTCGAGTTCCGCCGGCATAGACGGTACCGGGGCCTTGTTCACCTTGGCCAACGCAACCGCTTTCGGCTTGGGATAAACGAAATCGTGGCCGTAGTTCTCCCCAGGATAGAACCAGCCTTTAACGGCCTCCGGCGAGTCCGCCAGGCGCTCGTCGAATGTGATGATGGGTTTGCCCAACGGCTTGGCGCGATGGTCCGGGATGGCGAGGAACGTCCCGTACAACTCGGTTTCGCTTTTGTTAAACACTTGAACGATGTTTCGATCCGAGGCGGAGTCGGCGAGCTTGAACACGTACGTTCCCGGCAGCAGCACTTTGCCGGGAATCTCGACGGGCGCAACTGAACGTGAAGATGGTTTTCTGATCCCATTCGTCAGCCTTCGCCACGCACGCCATTGATCCGAGAATGGCTACTCCTAAAAACAGAACTCGATTCGCTTTCATTATTTTCTCCTTTTTGACAATCTGGCGCAGGCCGGACGATGAATAGTGGGACCGACCTTCTTGTTGCACAACGAAGAAAGCACTTCGCGCACCACTTACTATCGCGCGTTCCCAATAGTTAGAAGGCTGCTCAGCGGATTGCGGACTGTCTTACGCCCGCCACACTGTCGACTTGACGCCGCCGGCGCTTAGAGCCGGTTAATGGTCACCCTATCGCTCACTGATTTCAGGCTTATGGACCGCGGATTGCTGCATTTACAAAAGAACGACTATCAAAGTAATCGGATATAGGCAGGCGTTTCCTATCGCGAATCCAAACTCTTTGCTCGATTTCGAACGTCCCGTCCCAACAGCGTCGGGACAGGACTTTCTCGTGGAGGTGAGGCAAGTATCCATCAACTCCATGAAGACCCAAGTTTGCAGTAGCACTCAGCCGGCAAGCGGCTGTCAGTAGGTTGGAGATTTCGTAATGACACACATCTTAGTCGCTGTCTTCGGCGTGGTGCTTCTCTTCCTGATCCTGCGATCCATGATCCGCATCGCCCTAATGAATTGCCACAGTCAGGACTTATTTGCCGAGTTTACGGGCCGAACCGTTTATACGGCTGCTGCTCTGAGACTCCGAGGAAACCGGGACGCAAAGGCGACCCACAGGGTCCTGCTGTGGTTCTTCCCGGTTTATATCCTCTCTCTGATTGTCGTGTATTTCCTGGGCGCAATGACCGCCTTCGCCTTCTTATATTGGGGAATTCGCGCCGTCGGAACCTGGCATCAGGCATTTATTTCTTCCGGATCGGGACTCAATACCCTTGGCTTTGCCACCCCAACCACCATCACCGGACAATGGCTTGCGATTCCAGAGGGCGCCCTGGGACTCGGACTCGTGGTGTTTCTCTTTACTTTCATTCCGGGCTACCAGACCGTGATCCGCGCCAGAGAGGACAGGACGTCTTGGTTGTACATGCGCATCGGTGGTCCCCCCACGAGTGGTAGGTTCCTCGAATGGTGTCAGCTTGCGGGCAGTGCGACGGATATGAGAGACATCTGGGAAGCATGGGAAGATTGGTTCCGAATGCTCGGCGACACGCACTCGGTCCTGCCGATGCTCACAATGTCGCCCTCGGTACAGAGCGGTCAGTCCTGGGTTTTAACCGCGGCTGCGGTGCTTGATGCCGCAGCCTTCACGGCTTCCTCGATCGAAGGGCGAGATGCGGTAACAGCTAAGGTGTGCGTCCGGACCGGCGCGCGTGCATTCTTGGCGATCGCCGACGCTCTCGGGCGGGTCCGCCCACTTGCTGATGAGGAAAGACATCGTCCAACCAGGGAACAGCATGATGCCCTACGCGACCGGCTCTCCTCGGCCGGGATACCGTTGAGAGCGGCCTCCGAGCGAGAGGCCCAATGGAAGGAATTCCAATCGCTGCGAGACCAGTATGAGGATGCACTGCTGTTCGTTGCGTCTCGGACATTCACACCGACAGACGGAATTAATCTAATCTGCCGCACTGCGCCCGCACCTTGTCAGACTGTTGCTGGCGACTGATGCTACCGCCCGCGTCGCAGTAAAGATGAAAACTGCGGCGTTGTTCCATTCCACCGACCACCGAGCCTTCCTACCTGAGCGCCTCAATCGCGTGGGCGCGCTCCACTTCTACAAGAGCCTGCGGTGGCTGCAGTCGTAGCGAAGACGCCACGACTAGGTCCGGTGTGTGAAGCGCATCGAGCGAAAGCTGCAAGACCTGCCCGTGGTAGTATGACGGCGCGCTCGACCACATTCTGAAGTTCTAGTGCGCTGCATGGCGAATCAGATCGTCTTTCTCATCAGCTGAAAGATGGGCCCGAACGAGCAGTTGAATGAGCAAAGGAATATCGTCAGAGCGATGGCAAAACCGGCAGTGCAATTGGAAATACATTCAGTCGATAGAAGAGGGCTATGCGTAACTGCTTCGATGCACGCAGCGTCCCCGGCCTCTGGTTTCGTGGCCGCAATTACGCGCCGATCGGCGTCCGGTGCAAACTTCCTAGCCGTTCCATCTGACTTACCTGAAGCGCCCGCAGCAGGTTCGCCTGGAGATCCAACCGGGGTGTTGGGGGGATATTCTGGCGCGGTCAGCCGCATCGGCTATCTGCCCGCCCTTCTTCGTCGCCCGCAACTGCTGGGGGTCGCCCAATGGAATGGCATGTCACCGATCTCGTCGAGAAGGGGTGTCCCATTTTAGCCTCGGACATGCCGAGCCTTCTTGCCAAGGCGCCGGTAGACGCACCCCGGCCATGCCCGAACAACTCGCTTTCACGCAGACCTGCAAATCGGGGTTAAATAGGACAAAACTAATTTGCGAGTTTCCAAGTAGGGTCGGGGTCGTACCGTATGATCAGGGGCACTGCGACGCCGGGTATCGGGGCGATGTCCTTCTGATAGATTTCGCCGTCTTGATTTACCATGAACGTTAGGATTCCGGTCACTCCATATTGGGCCGGCCAAGCAACCAACCCAAACCCGCCCATAAGCTTGTTCTTAACGCGATAGTTGTGCGCTCCTCCGGGCGCATGGGGACCCTGCCCGTCGAGGATGCGGAAGAAGTAACCGTGGTATGGCGTCAGGGCTTTCTTCTGTCCGTCCCAGGTCGCGTCTGCAAGACCACGCGGCACCAGCGGCACCAGGCCGTCCGAAGCGCCCATCATATGAGAGGCGTAGTGCAACACTCGGTTCTGGCCGTGATCGTCGGCAGCGTACTTCTGCTGTGCTTCGACATATCCGGAGCAGATTTCGATCACATCCAGTTCATGGGCGCCCATACTCCGCGCCTGCATCTCGACCATGGCTTGGGACGCATCGAAGCTCCACTTCTCGTTTGAACGCACGATGGGGACCGGGAACGGCCAATCTTCGTCGCCGATCGAGAGAATGACCCGGTTGGAGTTTCTCGGGTCGACGATCAGCCGATGCTTCGTGGCGACGAGCCGCGAGAATTCGGTTTGCTCCGCGCGATCCTGGGCGGGATTGCCCGAGGTCAGAATCGCGTTTCCCTGCGGACCGAAGATGCCAGCCAGCCTCGCGCCATCGTGCTGTGCGGCGCCATCGATCACCGCCTGCGCAGCGCCATCCGCCGAGTCAAAGCGTTGTTGCGCAAACGATGGCACCGCCAACGCGAACACCATCGAAGTGTAAGCCAGAAGAATACCGTTCGTCATTACCGCCTCCCCCCGCCCCCATGGAAACCGCCGCCGCCGAAACCTCCACCGTGGAAGCCTCCGCCGCCAAACCCACCAATACGGCCTGCACCCAGGCTCGAAAATCCGTGATCGCTTTCGAGGCGGGTGGCCTCGCCACCGTGATAGCCGCCAAAGACGCTGTGATTACCGGTATAGCCTCGTTGTTCAAATCCCGGAGACCCCAGGCGCTCCAGAGAGCCGGCTCGCGGCGGCCCACCAAAGGCGGCGCGGTTTCTCGACTGTGCGGCGAAGCGGCTCGCCACATCGCTATTCGCATACGGCACGCCGATTCGATGTGCCCGGTCATGTGCCCAAGTTGATGTGGCCTGCCCGTTACCATGAAAATGGTGAAAGCCATAACGGTGAAAGAACGACTGATTCACGATGATGCCGCCGCCGTACCAGTCGGGCGACCATCCCCAACCTCCCCAGCCCCAGCCTCCCCAGCCGCCGAAATACAGCCCCAGATCGATGCCTGGATACCAGCCAAACCCAACATCGAGTCCAGGATAAAGAAGCGCCGGGTAGTAACCAAAGGCCGGCGGGCCCCACACATACGACGGATTATAGTTGGGGACGTACCAGACATCCGGGTCGGCCGGTTCGATGTCGATCACACTGTTCCCGCCCCGATTGCTCGCAGTTACCGATTCCTGTGGCGTCGATTGAAGTTTGCCATTGGCTTGCGCCTGCACTCGCATACGCTGAACCGACTGCATGACGTCCGATTGTTGGGCAAGAAATGCGTCGCCCAGTGCCGTCGTCCAAGCCGTGTCCTGACTTAGATGCGCCAGTACCTGCGGGAAGGCAACGAGTCCCTGGATACTGGGATCCCAGCTTTGCTTTTTCGCTTCGTCCATCAGTTTCGACGGCTTCCATTTCAAGTGGTCGTGGACCCACTGCTCTGCCTCCGCGATCCCAAACGGGTAAGTAGAAGCAGCGAGCACTTCGTCCAGTAGTGGATCCGGATACAGCGCGACTGGAGCAACCAAATCATCAAGCTGTTGCGCGGTTAGTCGTTGCGCGGACCCAGTGCTTGGAGGCGCGGGCGTGTCTGGCGCGGGTTGCCCCAGCGCCACCCAAACGAATACAAGGGTAGCGAGTGCTGCGGCGCCACGGCCGAAATTCTTATTTCCGTTTTTTGACATATTGCTCCCGAAGCCAGCTGCCGATCGACCGACCTCCCCTTCAGACAGGCCGGTCGCGGACCGTGGCCCGCACACGGCTGGCCATTGTGACTCGGGCTGATATTGCCCCGCCCGCGACCGGAGTATCGGAACTAGTAGTGGAGAACCCTAGCTTAGCTACTGCCTTACCGCGATGGCCGAAATCTCGACTTTCGCTCCGCCAATCAAACCCGCCACAAGAACAGCGGCCCGCGCCGGTTTGGGGTCTGGCATGAGCTCCCTGTAAACTTCGTTCATTTTCGGGACATCATTCAGGTCAGTGACATAGACTGTGACTGAGACGATGTCAGCCATCTGGAAGCCCGCTTCTTCAGCAACCTTTTTCACAGCACCGATCGCATTTGTCGTTTGAAGTGCGATATCCACGCCCGCCACCCTGCCGCTTGAATCAGGACCCTGTTGCCCGGCGACGTAGAGCGCGTCGCCGACGACGTAGCCATTACTGAACTGCGTGCCCTTGGTAAAACCGATAGCTCGCTTTTGGGAATTCATCGATTGATCTCCTTTACTGTTTTGGAATCTGTCCAACTCGTGGGCACGGTTGCCAGTCTACTTTCCCGTCACCTCGCGAATCACGCGCAGATAATTCTCGCCCAAGATCTTCTTCACATCGCGCTCTGTGTATCCCCGTTCCAGCAGGACCTCAATCAGCGCCGGCATTCTTGAGACATCGTCCAGTCCGTTCGGCGGCCCCGAAACCCCGTCATAATCACTGCCGATGCCCACGTGATCGATACCCGCGATCTTTACCGCGTGGTCGATGTGATTGGCTACGTCTTCCACCGTCGCCGCCACCTTCACCCGAGTTCCGAACAACTTCCGCACGTCCTCCGCCGCATAGTCATCCAGTGCTCTCCCGGTCATCAGCGGAGCGGTCGTCTCAGTTTCGATCGCCGATCGCAACGCTTCCGCATCCGCCGGGTTGACGAACCCTTCGCCAAAACAGATCCCAACCACGCCCCCGTTCTTGGCGAGCGCCCACAGCATTTCGTCCGTAACATTGCGCGGAACATTCGAGAGCGCACGCATCGACGAGTGCGAAATGATCACGGGCTTGTTCGTCACTGCCAGCGCGTCGAAGAACGACTTGTCGGAAACGTGCGAAACATCTACCACCATCCCCAACCGGTTCATCTCCCGCACGACTTCTTTGCCGAAATCCGTCAGTCCGTTGTGTGCCGGCTGATCGGTCGCCGAATCGGCCCAGTTGTTGTTGCGGGAATGCGTCAGCGTCATCGACCGTATCCCCAACTGGTAGTACATCCGCAACACCCGCAGATCATCGTCGATCGTGTGCCCGCCCTCGACCGTCAGAAATACCGCGATCTTGTGCTGCTTTACGATCCTCCTGATATCGGCCGCCGTCGTCGCCAGCTCCATCTGGTCCGGGTGTGCGTCCAGCATCGATTGCATCGCATCGCGCAGGTCCAGTGTGCGGCGTACTGCCTCGGCACCGGGAAAGTACACGGGAACCCACAACGCGAAAAACGGCGCATGCGTTCCGCCTTCACGCAGCCGCGGAAGGTCTACGTGACCTACGTCCCAGCGTTTGCCCAGGTCTTCCCCCATCACCAACACGCGCTGCACCGTGTCGATATGGCTGTCAATTCCGATTGCCTCGGCCGCCAGTTTGAGCGCCCGGGGCGAAAGCTTTCCGTGTGCCCGTAGTTCAGAGTTATCGATGGTTTCGAGAGTCATTGTCTTCATGCTGAAACTCCTTTTCTATTTGTTCATCTCAGAAGGCTCGGCCGCCAAGTCACACAATGCTGCTTTCGTGTGCACTTTCGAACAACTTCACGCTTTCGCTATAGTCGACGTGCACTCCGATGAGCACGGGGCCTGGGGTGTCGAAAGCTTTGTGTAGCGTCGGTGCGATCTCGTCCGGGTGGTTAATCTCGAGGCCGGTTGCACCGAAAGCCTCGGCATACTTTACGTAATCCACCGGGCCAAGGCTAACCCCCGAAGTGCGATGGTACTTAAGCTGTTCCTGCGCGGCGACCATATCATAGGTCCCATCGATCCAGATCATGTGAACAATGTGAGAGCGCAACCGCACCGCCGTCTCCAGCTCATTGGCCGAGAATAAGAAACCGCCGTCCCCCGATATTGAGAGCACTTTCTCATGCGGGCGGACCAGCGATGCCGCAATGGCCCACGGCAGCGCCACCCCCAAAGTCTGCTGACCATTGGTGATCAGGAACTGACGGGCCCGAAAACTGAAAAGATAGCGGCATAGGTACATGCTGACTGTCCCCATGTCCGAACAAACCGTGACGTCTGGTGTCAATATCTTTTGAAGCTCGCTAATCAGACGCATTGGATGCACGGGAACGCCGGACTTTGCGGCTGCCTCGGCCATCAACCGCCCTCTGTCACGAACAATCATCTGCAGCAAGTCCGCTGAGACCGGCGCTAGCACTGGCCGGTGCAACAACGATGCTAGCGCCGTGAGTGTCTCTTCAATGCTGCCAATCAGCTCAACGGCTGGAGAATAGTCGTTTTCGATCTTCGCCGGGGTAACGTCGATATGGACGATCGGCCGGCTCAGGCCCTTGTTCCAGAGAGATGGCCAATATTCAACCGCGTCGTATCCGATCGTGATGACGACGTCGCCGGAGTCGAGCAACGCATCCGCAGGTTGATTGGCAAGCTGTCCGACGCGCCCGCCAAAAATCGGAAACATTTCCCGCGAAATGGCGCCGGCAGCCTGGAATGTACCAACGACCGGCAGCGTCGTGGTCTTTAGCAGAGTCCGGATCGCATCGGCACATTTTGGCTTACTCGCCATCAATCCCAGTAAAATCACCGGAGACTGTGCCAAGTTAATCAGGCGGGCGGCTTCCTGGAGAGACCGCTCGGCTGCACGGCCCTGCTCTGCGAAAGCGAAAAGTTGAATCGGTCTACACGCTGCTTCCCCGTTTACCACGTCCAAAGGAAGACTTACGAAGGCCGCACCGGGGCGGTCGGACTCGGCGGCGCGAAACGCTGCCGAAAGCACTTCCGCCGTAGCCGCGGGAGAATCGATTTCCGCGGAATACTTGGTGACCGGCCGGCATAATCCTACCGAATCCAAGCTTTGGTGGAGGGACTTGAGCCGATCGGAGACCGCCACGGCGCCTCCTAAAGCAACAAGTGGGTCGCCCTCTGTGTTTGCCGTGGCCAGGCCGGTAACAAGATTCGAGACGCCTGGTCCTGAGGTTACCAGCGCGACACCGGCCTTTCCGGTCAAGCGTCCAATTCCGCCGGCAATGAAAGCAGCGTTCTGTTCGTGACGACAGACCACCGTCTGAATGTTGGAATCGAGCAGCCGGTCAAAGATCTTATCGATCTTCGCTCCGGAGACGCCGAATACGTATTGAGTACCCCGGGCTTCAAGCGTCTTCACAACCACGTCCGCCCCGGTCATAATCCTTGGCGCCTCGCGTGTTTCGACAGGTGCAGCGGCGCAATTTATAGCTTCAGTCGCAAGATTCATGTTTTTCATCCTTTTAAGCGTGATTTATTCAACCTCTGCAAGCACAGCGGCCGGGTCCTTACCAAGGGAGGCCGTCAGAAACGATCCCCTATCAGGCAGGCGCACGTCGTATTCGCAAAGCGTTTGCAGCCCAAACCGCAATTTGTTTGCAGAGCATTCCAATACATGGCCACCTCTTGTGCGGTCTTTAGACAGGAAGTGGAAGTGATAACCGGGCACGTTGAAGGTGCTCGAATAGCTCGGAGACCAGAGGCCGATTAGTGTTCCCTCGATATCTCGGAACCGAAACTCTTTTTGCTGTGCGGCCGCATCGACGAGCGCGGTCCCTGGAGCCATCCTCCTTACCGCGCGAGCGTGCACCTGATCGAAGTAGCCCTCCACTTTCAGCGCGTAGAAGAGATTAGGGGACTCGCGATGCAAATCGCAAAGCCGCTCCACGTCAGCCATACATCGGAGGTTCTTGGCCTCAAACATAACTTCCTCATGGAACCGGGCCACTACTGCAAACGGGATTTGAAATTGATCGTCGCGACGCGTCACACTTCCATCGCCCCGGACCTGATAGATGGCCCCGTCCAGAATCACCATCTCGCCATCCAGGTTTTCGAACGTACCCAGACCGAAGTCGCCCTGAGCGAGCAGGAAGCCGGAGGAGACCGCGCCCTCGTTAACTCCTTCCACTAACGCTGTTGAAGTGGAGATTTGGTACATACGATGGCGGTGCGAGTTAAGATATTCGCCGAGCGCCGCGCTAACCACACTGTCACGCGAGGTGCCGCGCTGGCGGGCCAAATCTTCGACTGCTGCATCCAGGGATCGAGGTATCGCAACGGTGAGTATTGGCATACGTTGTCTCCTTGCCTTTCAAGCCATAGCCCAAGTAGTCGATTCTCTTTTAAGTAAATAAGGACGCCGGCAGGCATCATCGTGGGATGGCTGACCACTTTCGGAGGCGAACTCTTTCGGCGAAGCTTCACATTGTGAAGTTGGGCAGTACGCTTTGGGATGATAGAAAGAGTTCGTTCCCACGTTGTATTTCCTTACGCGATGAGAAGAAGCAATCGTGATGCCAGGCTTCCAAGTGCGAAAATTTCGCAGTTTGTTGACATTGGAAGCTTGCTGCCGACTTCAGGTGTCGATGGTTGGACTTTATGTCGCGGCTGAGTCTTGGAACCATGCGGGCTCGGTGATGTGGAGATCACCGAAAGCTTGTTCAGCACAGTTCTCTTCATACTGACCATTGGTGCTTCCATGTGTCTGACCCGATGAGTGAATGATTTGTTTAGAGGCCACATACCGAGGAGAACATGCAATCCGTTCGCGCTATGACGTATCAACTGTTGCGCGAGCTTGCCCTGACAACAACCTGCGTACGTTTGATAGCGCAGTGAGCCTTGCCAGATCGCCTCATCTACTGACACTCCGACCGGTAAGATACTCCCTACTTTCTCAGAAGATAAATACCCACGGTCGGCGCTCTGGTCGGCCCTTTCAATGGACATTCCCAGCTTTCGCAGTCTGGAACGGACGGCCAATTGCTCTACATAGGTGGATGAAGCGCCGCCCCCACAACACGCGCCGACGACAGAAGCGTTCTTGTGACGTGCTCGATGCGACAGCCTTGCCGTCGGCCGAGAAGCACGCGCGGGAAGTCGCACAGCCCGGCGTCTTAATCCTATTGATTGGCTTCGCCACACACTTGTCGACGAGCCTCTCACGAATGGCAAGGCGGTTTCTGGTTGTTTTAGCGGCAGTGCCGGTGTTTGCTCAGAGTCCGCCCGCCGTCCCCGAACGTCCGTGGCACTCGCGTCAGGAAGAGCAAATCGGTCGCGAGGCACAGCGCTCCCGGCAACCCGGATTTCACATCGACGGCGACAAGATCTATTCATTAGCGGAATTGGTCGATCTGGCTGAAGCGCACAATCCCCAGACGCGCGTTGCCTGGGAGAATGCTCGGGCGCAGGCTGCGGCGCTCGGCATCGCTCGGAGTGAGCTATATCCTACGTTATCCGCGGTGGCTCTTTCCGGCGTGGACCGCGTCGAGGCAGGATCTGGGAGCCGGTTTTATCGCCAGACCATGCCTGATTCTCAGGTAGAGTTGGATCTCAACTACACAATCTTTGACTTTGGCGCCCGCCGTGGACGCATCGACGCGGCGGCAGCGCGTCTTCTCGCAACGAATTTCAGCTTTAACGACGTTCATCGGCAACTTATCTACCAGGTGCAGCAGGCATTCTATCGTCTGTTGAATGCGTCCGCTCAGGAGACTGCCGCGCGCGCAAGTTTGGCCAACGCGCAGGCGGATCAACAGGCTGCCGAAGAACGCCTGAATAACGGCCTCGCCACGCTGCCGGACGTATTGGAGGCGCGAAGCGCGACTGCTCAGGCGCAATATGATGTTCAGGCTCTTTTAGGAGCCGAGCAGATCGCACACGGCGACCTGGCAACCGCATTGGGAACGTCTGCCGACACGATGATTCGGGTGCAGCCCTTCAGCGAAGTGTCTGCTCCGGAAGCCGTCGAGGATACCGTTAACCGGGTGATCGATCGCGCAATAGATCAGCGGCCTGACCTGCAGGCGGAAGTAGCCGGCGTTCACGAGGCAAGCGCTCAGCGGATGGAAGCACGAGCGGCCTTCTATCCAACGGTAGGCCTGACAGCCAGCCCAACCGGGGAATTGTTGTACCTGCAGCAGCAAAACCTTCCCTGGGGGCACACGTCGGATTTGACCGGCGGAGTAGCACTAAGTCTGAACTGGACAGTATTCGACGGAGGGGCGCGCAGAAGCCGACTAGCGCAGTCTGAAGCCCAGATCAGGCAGGCCGAAGCGCAAGTTCAGGTGACACGCAACCAAATCGAAAACGAGGTTTGGACGGCTTACTCGAACCTGAACACCGCCTTCCGGCGGCGCGAAGCTGCTACAGCGCTGTTAGACGCGGCCGCCCAGTCCTACGCTGCCGCACTTGAATCCTACAACTACGGCGTTCGCAACTTGCTCGATGTCACCGCTGCCCAAAAGGTCCTTGCGCATGCCCGCTCGGCGGACATCCTGGCGCGCACCCAGGTACTCGCGACACTCTCCGATCTGGCTTTCCGGGCTGGCGACTTGATCCAAACCAGCAATAAAAGGCGAAACCCATGACGCGAGCTCCTTCGTTTGACATCCTCGGTTCCTTCTTCCCGGCATGGCTCGTGTGCCTGGCATTGGCCGTGCTACTCACGATAGTCACCCGATGGCTTCTGTTGCGCGTTCATGTTGTGCTTTGGTTTCCGATCTTAGCCTATCCGAGCCTGACCGTTCTGTTTACGTTATCCCTGTGGCTGGCGTTTTTTAGATAGTAAGGAGACTCCCTATGGATCCCACCGAAACGAAACCTGGAAAGCTAATTGGAAGAATTCTCAGCGTTGCAATCGTGATGGGCGCGTTGGCACTGGGGCTAGTGGTGGTTCAACGCACCGGCCAGTTTCCACGAACTGACGATTCCGAAATCCTCGCCAATTTCATCGGAATTGCACCTCAGGTGGAGGGTCCCATCCTGCGGTTGAACGTGCAGGACAATCAACTCGTGAAGCAAGGGGACTTACTCTTCGAAATCGATGACCGCCCGTATCGGTATGCCCTGGAGAGGGCCATCTCAGAGCAGGCGACTCTCGAAGGACAGATCGAGGACGAGCGAAGAAAGATCTCGGCTTTGGTAAGCGCGGTCTCCGTTTCCGAGGCCAACATTCAAGGCACCGAAGCCGACATAACACGCTCGGCCGCGGCTGTCGATCAAGCGGGTGCGGATGTAGCCAACGCTGAACAAGGCGTTAGCCGTGCTCAAGCGGAGTGGGCATACGCGAACAACAGCCTGCATCGAATTGAGCCGCTGTTGGCAAAGCAGTTTGTCACCTTCGATCAACTGGACCGGGCCAGGACATCCGAAGTAACACAGGCGCAAGCTCTCAAGCAGGCCGAATCGCAATTGCGGCTGTCGCAGGCAGGTTTACAGTCTACATTGGCGCAACAGGAGCGATCCAAGGCCATGCTGCAACAAAGCCAGGCGCAGCACGAGCAGGCGCAGAATGCAGTGACTACCCTCGAACCACTGATCAACCAGCGCGGCGCACGAACTTCAGCAATAGAAACCGCCCGATACAACCTCAATAACTGTCGTGTCTACTCGCCCTTTACCGCGCGCGTCACCAACCTCACGATTTCCGAAGGCGCCTATTCGCATATCGGCCAGCAGGTGTTCACGCTCATTGACTCGCGTACCTGGTGGGCGGTCGCCAACTTCCGCGAGGGCGAACTGCAACACATCACGCCTGGCATGCCGGCCGACGTTTACGTCATGTCGCAACCCAATGTCCGCTTTTCGGGTGTTGTCGATGGAATCGGCTTCGGCGTCACCCCGGATGAGGACGTCATTGGCCGTTTAACACCTGGCCTGCCCGATGTTCAGCGCACCCTCAACTGGGTGCATCTCGCCTCCCGATATCCGGTCCGCGTCCGGGTGGAGAACCCACCGCCCGAGCTGTTTCGTGTCAGCGAGTCGGCTGTGGTCGTCATTCGAGGCCGTTGAAGTGGCTTCCATCGCGCAAAGTCTCGACGGTGCAGCGGGGAGTTTCACGTGGCTGAGGGAATTTCTCAGACAGGAACTGGCGCCATACCGGGGAAGGGCTTCCCTGGTCACCCGCATGGTCGCGGCATCAACCCTGACGATGATCATCGGCGTGACCTTTCAGATTCCCTATACAGCGTTTGCTGCCATATTTGCGCTCGTTATATCGCGGGAAAGTCTTGAGGGAACCACGAAGGCGGCCTCTGCATTAGTCGTGGGCTCGGTGCTGGGGGGCGTATACGTAGTCGTCGGAGCAATGCTCGTTCTGGCTAACC
>Ga0302324_100014966_pt1 | contig 15596 bp, 10 predicted proteins | sample Palsa_T0_1_FD_201949 | JGI IMG/M metagenome (GOLD analysis project Ga0302324, IMG submission 201949) | Peat permafrost microbial communities from Stordalen Mire near Abisko, Sweden - Palsa_T0_1 | ecosystem: Environmental > Terrestrial > Soil > Palsa > Peat permafrost | place: Sweden: Abisko...
TCGATCTTTCGCTGGTAGCGGCACAGACCGGCGACTCGAAGAAGAGTCACGCTGCGGATGTGGATGGCGAGGATAATCGAATCTGTCATCAGGTCCGCGACAAGGGCAATCAGATATTCGCGCGGCCCGCGCCTTCGGCACGGCATGACATTGTGATTGTCGGCGGCGGCGTGAGCGGGTTGGCGGCGGCTTACCGTTTGCAGCAACACGATTTCCTTCTTCTGGAAAAAGAGCCGCACTGGGGCGGGAATGCGTATGCGATGGAGTATGAGGGCAGCACCTATGCCACAGGATCGGCCTTCTTGACAAAGGACGAATACTCTTACCAGTTCGCCAAGGAGATTGGGATGGAGCTGTTGCCGGTCAACAGCCCGGACGCCAGCATCATTCGAGGGGAGTTGGTCCCCGACACCTGGGGCGACGGTCTCAACAAGCTGCCCTATTCTTCGGCGGTTCGCGAGAGCTTCAAGAAGTTCAAGAAAGAAATGCTTGCGATTGACGTGGAGAAGCGTGGTAAAGAGCTCTACAACAAACCGTTCTCGGATTTCTTAAAGGGATATCCGGGAGAACTCAAGCAGTGGTGGGATAACTTCGGGCCATCGAACTGGGGGGCAACCAGCGAGGAGACGGCGGCAGGTTTAGGCATTCTCGCGTTACAGGAGATGGTCGAAGAGAGCCACGCGGACGATCGCTACACCTGGCCCGGAGGTTTGGGCGCGATCACGAAAAAGCTGGCGGAGATTCTGCAGCCGAAATACAAAGATCGCATGCAGACCGGCGCGACGACCGTGGCCGTGGCGCCCGAGAAAGAAGAAGTGCATGTGACCTACATGCTGGGCGGCGAATTGAAGACGGTCGCGGCCAAGGCCGTCATCATGGCAACGCCCAAGTTCATCACGCGGCGCATCGTTGAGGGCCTGCCCGACAAGCAGAGCGAGGCCATGCATCAGATTCGCTATATTCCGTATCCCGTGGTGAATCTGATTTTCGACAAACCGGTATTCAATCATGGCTACGACACCTGGTGCCCGGGCAATACATTTACCGACTTTGTGGTCGCCGACTGGGTCATTCAGAAGCAAGCGGGCTACCGGCAGAAGTTCAACATTCTCAGTTGCTACACACCGATGGCAGAAGAGAATCGTGGCTACCTGTTGAACGAGATCGGGGCGCGCAAGATTGCCGCCAACGTACTCGCCGACTTCCAGAAGCTGATGCCGGGATTGAATGTCGATCCGGTCGAGGTACACATTTACCGGCGGGGACATCCTTTGTATATGTCGACGCCGGGACTTTATACGCAGGTTCAGCCGCTGGCGCGGCATCCCATGGATCGCGTCTTCTTCGCCAACACGGACTCCGAGGGTCCGGAATCGACCACTAACGCGGGAATCCTTGCGGCGCAGCGTGCAGTGAAGGAAGTGGAAGCACGGCTGGCGGGAAAGCCCGCGCCGTAAGAGCACGCGGTCGCTGGCTAGAGTTATAATCTGCAAAGGAGATCGCCATGAACCGGTTCTGGCCCTTTATCCTCCTCCTCCTCTCTGCAGCTTCCTTGACTCTGGCTTGCGGAAGCAGTAGCAGCAATCGACAGCTTCAATCCATCACAATTAATTCAACCGTGAGCGGTCAGCAAGTTCAGTTCACCGCGACCGGCACTTTTTCCTCCGCGCCGACGACGGTCAGCCCGCTCCCGGTCGACTGGGGCATTGGACCTTTTGCGCCGCCCCCGGCGAGCGTGCAGTATACGTTGACGACCCAGCCGTACGTGTTCGACTGCACCGGTTCGGGACCCTACTTGCCAGTCAGCACTCTCGCTCCCTCGGATCCGAATGCACCGACTACTGGTTCATTACCGTTCGCGAACGTGGTTACGGCAGTGGCGCCTATTCCCTGCCAGTAGAGTAACGATACATTTCACTTTAACGGTGCTCAGCCCGATTCTTGCTTACCAATGGCTCGCACCAAAGTGCGATGTAATCTCCTGAGAAACCCCCGCACATAGTAAAGTTATAGATGGGGCAATACAGCCGACGAACGGCTGCATGCACCGATCTACCCAATCCGCCAATATCCTTCGACAAAGGACTGACCATACTTTGAGTTTGAGCATTCGCAATATCGCCATCATCGCGCACGTGGACCACGGCAAGACCACGCTGGTCGACGCCATGCTGCAACAGAGCGGCACTTTTCGCTCCAACGAACATCACGTCGAGCGGGTGATGGATTCGAACGAACTGGAGCGCGAGCGCGGCATCACCATCCTGGCCAAGAACACGGCCATCTTCTATCACGACGTGAAGATCAACATTGTGGACACGCCCGGCCACAGCGATTTTGGCGGCGAAGTGGAACGCGCGCTGAAGATGGTGGACGGAGTGATGTTGCTGGTCGATGCCAGTGAAGGCCCGCTGCCGCAGACGCGCTACGTTTTGAGCAAGGCTCTCGAAGCGAAGCTGCCGCCCATTGTGGTCATTAATAAGATTGACCGGCCCGATGCGCGTCCGCAGGAAGTGCTCAACGAAATCTACGACCTGTTTATCGATCTCGACGCCCAGGAAGATCAGCTCGATTTTCCGGTTCTGTACACGAATGCGAAGGAGGGGACGGCATCGACGGACATCAAAGGCGGTGGCGAAAACCTTCAGCCGTTGTTTGACGCGATTCTGAAGACGACTCCGCTGCCGCAGGGTGATCCGGCCGGGCCCCTTCAGATTCTGGTGGCGAACCTGGATTACAGCGACTATCTCGGAAGGCTGGCCATCGCGCGCGTTTTCAACGGGACGATGTTCACCGGCGAAGATGTGGTGATCGCCAAGCTCGACGGCACGATGCACAAGATCAAGATCACAAAGCTGTTTTCTTTTTCCGGGCTGAAGAGAACAGACATTACGGAAACCGTGTTAGGCGATATCGTCGCCGTGGCCGGCGTGGAAGGCATTACCATCGGCGAAACCATTACCGACGCGGAGAACCCGGCTCCGCTGCCGCCCATCGTAATTGACGAACCGACGATCGCGATGACCTTCACGGTGAACACTTCGCCTTTCGCGGGACGCGAAGGGACCTACGTCACCTCGCGAAATCTGCGGGAGCGGCTGGCGAAGGAACTGCTCACCAATGTTTCGCTGCGAGTGGAGGAGATGGGCACGACTGACTCATTCAAGGTGTTGGGCCGCGGCGAACTACAGCTCTCGATCACCATTGAAATGATGCGGCGCGAGGGTTACGAACTCATGGTGGGCAAGCCCGAGATCGTTACCAAGCGCATTGATGGCAAGCTGATGGAGCCGGTGGAGCATCTTACGGTGGACGTTCCCGAAGGATTCGTTGGAGTGGTGATGGAGCAGTTGGGATCGCGCAAGGCGGAAGTTACCAACATGCACAACCACGGCTATGGGCGGGTGCGCATTGAGTTCCGCGTGCCCAGCCGGGGGCTGATCGGGCTGCGCAGCCAGTTGCTCACCGACACGCGCGGGACGATCGTGATGAATTCGCTTTTCGACGGATACACGGAGTGGCAAGGGGAAATCCCACACCGGCTTACGGGAGCATTGATCGCCGACCGCGACGGCCTTTCGACGGCATATGCGCTGTGGGGCCTGCAGGAGCGCGGAGAGCTTTTTGTCGGGCCGGGCGTCGAGCTGTACGAAGGAATGATCATCGGCGAGAACGCGAAAGATGATGACCTGGACGTCAACGCGGTGCGGGAAAAGAAGCTCACCAACATGCGGGCTTCGACAGCGGACGAGGCCATCCGCCTGGTGCCATTCCGGCAATTAAATCTAGAGCAGGCGATCGAATTCATTGCGGATGACGAATTCGTGGAAATCACTCCAAAATCGCTGCGGCTGCGAAAGAAAGTTTTGCAAGCCAACAAGCGCAAGAAGAGCGCGATGGCAACGGTAGAAGAAGGGTGAAGTCCAGAGGTAAATCCGAAACACCTAACGGCAACACGCCGCTGCGAATGTTTCTGGTCCCGTGCAGTTGCGGAGCGACCTTCGCGGTCGCGGAAAACTATGATCGCCAGGGGACAGCGTGGAGCCGGTATTTGATCTGTCCGAGCTGTGGCAAGCGGCACGACCCCAAGAACCGGCTGTTGCAGATGGGATATCACCACGAGGGATACTGGCAGGTGGACGAGTGCTAAGCGCGGTTCGGCTTTCGATCCGATTTACCATATGCCGATTTAACATGCCCGGTTTGACAAACCTGCTATACTTCTCGGCGCATTCGACTGTTCGCCAGCTCCGGTCCCGATTCTCAGGAAGGTTTCCCCGACCTGCCAGTCCGCCGCATCGAGCTCGCACTTCGACAGCTCAATGCAGAGGCTGACTCTTGAAGAATATTTTCGTGGGGAACTTGAGCTTTAACACATCGGAAGACGAACTGCGGCAGATGTTTGAGCCGTTCGGGCAGGTGGACCGGGTCAGCATCATGACCGACCGCGACACGGGACGCTCGCGTGGGTTTGGCTTTGTGGAGATGGCCAGCAACGAGGATGGAGAAAAGGCCATTACTGCATTGAATGGGTCGCAGGTGGGCGGACGCACGCTCAACGTGAACGAGGCGCGTCCCAAGACCGAGCATGCCGGCGGCGGTGGTGGCGGACGCGACCGCGGAGGCCGAGGCGGGGATCGCGGTGGGGACCGCGGCGGACGCGGCGGTGGTGGCGGCGGACGCGGCCGCTATTAAGAGTTCGGAGTTCAAACGTCTCGGAAGATGGTTCTCGCAACTGCTGGCGGCTCGCCGCCGCGTGTTCGAACACCTGCGTTATCCTCACATTGATGCTTCCTAACCCTCCCATGTAAACTTAACTTGTCGGTGCGCGCCCGTAGCTCAGATGGATAGAGCGATTGCCTCCGGAGCAATAGGTCGGGAGTTCGAATCTCTCCGGGCGCACCATTTTTCCTCTTTACCTTCAATCACTTCTGCGCTTTCAGATTGCGGCGGCATTTTGGGGATTTCCGCGGAGCACTCAAGGACCCATCACTGGATCAATCAGTGTAACCGCGATATTTCGCCAACTGACAGGAGAAATGAACGAGTCGGGTGTTGTCGGCAAGAAAAGAGGCCAGACCCGAGGTTGAGTCCAGCCGGAGTGTGAACCGGTCGTGAGGGTCGAATGACGTACAGTCGCTAACCCATGACCGTGTTCCGTTGAAACTAAGAGCAGAATACCCGCTGCACGGTTCTAGTAGCTGGTCAATATTGCACACTTTCGGCAATCAGGCATCCGCAACTCCAAGGAACAGACTGCTATACTCTCGGCGTGGGTATGTTCTCCTGGCTCCTCTGAGCCTCCGGTCGACCTATGTATTTTTCGGGAACCTTGCATGTGCATTCTGGCAATGTTCCGCCTCGCACTCGCACGCTGGCCCCTTTGACAACCCATTCCTTCCGCATCCTGCTGGTTCTGACAATGGGGTTAGAGGCCTGGACCGGCTTCGCGGCACAGAGCACCTCATCGTCAGACTCACAGGCCAACATCAACAACGAGGCGCAGGCGGCCTTTCAAGCGGGTGCCGCGGCGACCGCGAATAACGACTTCAAGACCGCAGAGGCACAGTTTGAGAAAGTGGTGCGCCTGCTGCCTCAGGTCGAGGAGGGCCACAGCGCCTTGGGCGCGGTCCTGGCGCGTCTCGGAAAACTTCCGCAAGCCATTAAAGAACTGGAAACGGCGGTGAAGCTGAAGCCCGGCGACGTATCCGCCGAGACCAACCTCGCCCTGGCGTATGAGCAAACGGGCGCTCACCAGAGGGCGATTGTTCTTTTTCAGGGCATTGAAGCCGATGCGCAACGCAAGCCCGCTGCGGATCCTTCCCACGCGTTGCCCTCGTTTGTTCTTGCAGCCTACGCACGCTCGTTAGCGGCCGCGGGGCAACTCCCGGCAGCCACCGCCAAGATGAAGACCGCCGTCGCCGAATCGCCGAAGAGCGCCGAACTCCATGACGCCTTGGGCTCGCTGCACGGGCAGCAGCGGAACTGGCCTTCGGCAGTCAGCGAATTTCAGGAAGCGATTCAGCTCAATCCGCAGTTCTCCGCGGCTCACACGCACTTGGGGATGGCGCTGCTCGCACAACAACAGACCACGGCGGCGATCCAAGAGCTAACCCTGGCTTCCCAGTTGGCTCCGAACAGCGCGGCCGCCTCCACGGAACTGGGCGAGGCTTATGTGGAGAATAATCAAGACGACAAAGCCATCGTGGAATTCCAGCGCGCGATCACCATAGATTCGGTGTACACAGAAGCTAAGTATCAATTAGCCAGGGCATTGCAGCGCGCCGGCCATGATGCGGACGCCATTCCTCTGCTTCGCCAAGTTGTTGCATCACAGCCGAAGAACCGGGAGGCGGGCTCGAGCCTGGGATTGGCTCTTCTGGTTACTGGAAACCCAAAGGATGCAATTCCGTTTCTTCAGCGTACGCTCGAACAAAAGCCTGCTGATGCCACCGCGCATGAGAATCTGGCCGCGGCGTACTTGCAAATGAACGAAGTCGATGAATCCATCCATGTGCTTAGCTCCGGCCTCAAGACCAATCCCGAGAACTTCCAGCTCCGCTACAATCTCGGTCTCGCCCTCAAGTTGAAGGACGACGATGCGGCCGCCATTCCGGAGCTGGAGGCTGCGTCCAGGCTGAAGCCTTCGGCCTGGGAGCCGCGATACACGCTGGGCATCCTCTATATGCAAGACGGCCGCTACGACGACGCAGCCCGCGAACTCTCGCTGGCGATGAAGCTGCACCCCGACAATGCTGACGGCTGGGCGACGCTGGGCAGCCTCTATCGAAAGATGGACAAGCTGCCGGAGGCGGCCGACGCCTTAAGGGAAGCGATTCGTCGAATGCCCGATCAGCCCGACTCTCACCTGACCCTGGCGACCGTGCTCGCACAGCAGGGTCAGGCGTCAGAGGCAGCCGCGGAACGCAAGAAAGGCGCGGATTTGGAGCGGGTCGCCATGAATCGCCAGCGGGCCACAGTCTCCACCAATTCAGGCAACTCGCTGCTGCAGAAGGGACAGGTCGCAGACGCCATCGAGCGTTACCAGGAGGCGCTCAGCGACGATCCCAATTATGCCGAGGCTCATCGCGGTCTAGCCAACGCATTGGAACGCCAAGGCAAGAAGGAAGAAGCCGCGGCTGAACGGCGAAAGGCGGGCGAACTCGAAAAGCCGCAACCGTAATCTTTCGGCTGTGGGCTTCCGCACCTTGCGAATGGTCCCTGGGCGAAGGCAGCCCATTTACAGTCAGCCCGGGATGCGCTATACCAGGAGGCGCGGGTGGATCACGATGAAGTCGAGAACAGGCCGAATTCTTCTGAGCGCCGCCGGTTTCCTGGTTATCGCCTGGCTCACGGGAATTCCGCGGTTCACCACCCACGCCCAGTCGAGCGAAAACCCCGAAGCGAAGAGCTACTCCGACGAAATACGGAAGACCTACAACTTTCTTTTCGGCAAAGACAACTTGTCCCTGCCCGGAAATGCTGCTATCGAAGGTAACGACTTCATTCAGCCCAGCGCTTTTCCTGAGGCCGAGTACTGTGGCCATTGCCACGAAGAGGCCTACCACCAGTGGCGTCAGGCATTGCATTCCAACTCCTTCCGCACGCCGTTCTACCGAACCAGCGTCAACATCCTGATCCGCACCGAAGGCATCGAGTACTCGCGGCACTGCGATAGCTGCCACAATCCGATCGCCGTGCTGTCGGGCGCCCTTACCACGGACTCGCATGTCGATCGCTCCTTTGATAAGGACGGCTTGACTTGCACCACCTGCCATTCGATCCAGCGCTTGCAGTCAACCTCGGGGAATGGCGGCTTTGTGATGGGTGAGCCGGCCGTAATGGTGGACGAGAAGGGCAATCGCATGCCCGGCAAGGTTCCTTTCAGCGATATCCTGCAGCATCCTGAGCGTCACTCGCGGGCCGTCATGCAGCCGTTTTATAAGACGCCGGAATTCTGTGCCGCCTGCCATAAAGCCAACCTGCCGAGTACGCTCAACTATTACAAGTTCATCCGTGCTTTTACCGTCTATGACGAGTGGCAGAACTCCAAGTTCTCCCAGCGCAATCCGCTGACTTTCTACCAGACGGACTTCAGTCCATGTCAGAACTGCCACATGCATCGCACAGCAACCACTCTGCCCGACTACGGCGCGAAGCAAGGGGAGTTGGCGTCTCATCGCTGGTTGGCGGGAAACACGGCGGTACCTTTCTATTACGGCTTCGACGAGCAACTGCAGAAAACAATTGAGTTCCTTCAGCGCGGCACGTTCCTCAACGTGGACATTTTCGCGCTGAAAAAGTCCAGCGACGACAAAATGATCGCTCCCCTTGGCTCCGTCCCATTTCGCCTGGAGCCAAACGAGGTGGTGCAGGCATTCGTCGTCATCCAGAACAAGAATATTGGCCACTCGCTCATTCCCGAGGTTCGCGATCTCTACGAGGCATGGGTCGAGGTTGTGGTAAAAGATGCCGCCGGGAAGGATATCTATCACAGTGGTTTCCTGAAGCCCGATGGCATGCTGGATACTCGCGCGCACAGCTTCACCAACCGGCCGGTGAATCTCTCCGGCGAGTTTGTCGACAATCACAAGGTCGCGACCATCCATTCCATGGCCTATGACAACTCGATTCAGTCCGGACGCTCCGCCCTGGTGCGGTATGAATTCCGGGTTCCTGCTGACGCGAAGGGGCCACTCAGCATCACCGCCCGCGTGAACTACCGTCATCTGCGGCAGAGTTATCTAAATAACGTGTTCGGTCCCGATCACCCGCTCTACCCTGTCGTGGAGCTGGCTTCCAGCACTCGCACGTTGAGTATGGGCATGAATGATCCCACTTCAGCAGCTCGCGGCGACAACCCTGACTGGATGCGGTGGAACAATGTCGGCATCGGATTTCTCGACCAGCAGCAGTACTCCGATGCCATCGAAGCCTTCGAACAAGTTGTGAAGCTGCGTCCGGACTACGACGACGGCTATGTGAATGTGGGCCTCACATATATCGAGTGGGAAAAATATTCGTCAGCGCGTCCCGCTCTGGAGAAGGCGCTGCAGTTGCATCCGGATTACGCCCGCGCCCTCTACTATCTCGCGTTGGTGGAACGCCGCGCAGGACATCCTGAAGCCGAGGTCGCCGATCTGCAAAGGGTCGTGGAAAAGTATCCGCAATCGCGCGATGCGCGCCGTGAACTCGGCATCGCCTACTACCAGCAGCATCGTTCCGATGATGCCGTGGCGCAGTTTGAAGCGTTACAGACCATCGATCCTGACGATGTCGCCGCGCACTACAATCTCGCTATCTTGTACCGCCGCAAAGGCATGAAGGCTGAGGCCGCAACCCAGGCCGCGCTTTATGCCACCAAGAGAATCGACCCCGCGGCTCCCACTTATTCGCTCGATTTTCTGCGCAAGCATCCCGAGATCTCGACCGAGAGCGTGCCCTGGCACATGCACACGGACCTGATGCATACGGATCTGGAGCACGGCATCGCCAGCGGGGGCGGACAGCGCTAGCTGAGGAGGATTCGTGTTGCCTTTGGATCGCCGGAAGTTTCTTCGCTCGCTGAGCCGTACCGCTCTTGTACTTCCATTCGCAGATATTCTGGCTTTGGCCGCTCCTCAACAGCAGGATGTCCCACAAAATGGCACAAGAAAGAATATTGGCCCGGTCGAGCGTAGCTACGAGGCCAAGCCCGCTCCTCCACCACCTGGTCCGAAATCCCCAATTGAAGGCACGCCACTCGGTGTCAGTTTCGTGGATGTCATTAAGGGTTCGGGGCTCGACATCGAAACTGTCTACGGCGGTGTGGGCAAGAACAAGTATCTGCTGGAAACGACAGGCTGCGGACTCGCCTTCTACGATTACGATAACGACGGCTGGCTCGACGTCTTCCTCGTAAACGGATGGCGCCTCGAAGGCTTCGCCAAGGGCAAAGAACCGCATTGTCATTTGTTCAAGAACAATCGCGACGGAACGTTCACCGATGTTACGAAGGGTTCGGGTCTGGAAGTCCGCACCGGTTGGGGACAGGCCTGTTGCGTCGGCGATTACGACAACGATGGTAATGACGATCTGTTCGTCACCTACTATGGGCAAAATGCCCTCTATCGTAACAATGGCAATGGAACGTTCATGGATGTTACAGAACGCGCCGGGCTGATCCAACCCGGACCGAAGACGCGCTGGAATACCGGTTGTACCTGGGTTGACTACGACCGCGACGGACATCTCGATCTGTTTGTTGCGAACTATGTTGACTTCGACCTGAAGACCGCTCCCTTGCCCGAGGACGGTCCATGTACTTACAAAGGGATCCTCGTCGCCTGCGGTCCTCCGGGGCTGGCGGGCGGAAAGAACATTTTGTATCACAACAACGGAGACGGAACCTTTACCGACGTGAGTCAAAAAGCGGGGATGTGGAACGCCGTTGGCACCTATGGCCTCAGTGTTGCCGCATCGGATCTCGATAACGACGGCTGGCCGGACATCTATGTGGCCAATGATTCCGCGCCCGCGACCCTGTATCTGAATCAGAAGGACGGCACTTTCAAGGACGTTGCCATCGAAAACGGAGCGGCACTCTCCGCCGAAGCAAAGCCCCAGGCTGGTATGGGAGTTTCGATCGGCGACTACAACCGCGACGGAAATCTCGATGTGGTGAAGACGAACTTTGCCGGCGATACCGACTCGCTCTACACCAACCTTGGCGAGGGTGTCTTCGAAGACCGCACTTATCCCAGCGGCCTTGGCGTGAACACGCGCCTTCTGGGCTGGGGCGTGGGCTTCTTCGACATGGATAACGACGGCTGGCTCGACATATTGATGTCGAACGGCCACGTCTATCCCGAGGTGGACAAGTCGAAGGCCGATCTGAAGTACGCCGAACACAAATATCTCTACCGCAACCTGCGCAACGGACGCTTCGAAGAGGTCACCAGCCAGGGCGGTCCGGGAATTGTGGAGAATGCCCCGGCGCGAGGTTGCGCCTTTGGCGATTACGACAACGATGGCGACCTCGATATCGCGGTCAACTGCGTCAACGCGATACCTCAGCTTCTTCGTTGCGATTCAACGCTCAACCGGAACTGGATCAAGATCAAGCTTGTGGGCGTGAAATCCAATCGCACCGGCATCGGCAGCCGCGTACTCGTCACCGCCAAAACGATCGTGGCCGCGGCGAAGCCTCTCGTACAGATGGACGAACTGCGCAGCGGGGGCAGCTACTTTTCACAGAATGACATGCGCATGCACTTTGGCCTGGAGCAGGCCACCAAGGTCGACATGGTCGAGATTCGCTGGTTAAGCGGGCAAATCGACCAGTTGAAAGATCTGGAGGTAAACCGCCTCTACGTCATTCAGGAGGGCGGCAAGATCCTCAAGGCGGAAGCCTTGAAGCCCGCGATGAAATCGTAATGCGCTCGCAACCATAAAACTGTAAGTGAATAGCGATGCGAAGTTCCCACATACTCTTGCTCGGCTTGGCCTTCATGTCGGCCGTGTGCCATGCCCAGGCGAAGTGTCCCTGGATCAATGAAGCAACTGCACGCGGGATTGTTGGCGGCGCCGTAACTGCGACAGTCAAAGTCAGCGAACATGGCTTTGGAATCTGTAACTTTTCACGACAGCAAGGAGCCGCAATTCACGAACTGCGCATCTCGGTCGATATAATGACCGACATCCCCAAACAATTCCCCACCTACCTCGCGCAATGCCCGCCGAAAAGCGCTCCTCTCCGGGCCATCGGCAACGAGGCTGTGATGTGCAGCCTTCAGGGCAAGGGTGATCAATACGCCGAGATTGTGGTAGGCCGGGTGCGCGACCAGGGTTTCGTCGTGAGCGTGAGCTCCAGTGTCCAGAACGATCCGTCAATGACGCAGGAGACGCGTCGCGAGAGGGCGAATCTTGTGGCAGAGCAGGTAGCTGGGATCCTTTTCTGAAGCGGTTTCAAAGTGGGCGCTCGGAACGCGTGGAGCCAATCACTCGCATCGTTCCGCATAGCTGCTCTTCAGGTAATTATCCGCAGCCTTGCTGCCTTTCATCGATGCCGCGGACAGGAGCATGTGTGCCTGTTCGCAGTTCTGGGGGACTGCCTCTCCCTCCAAGTAAAGGTTGGCTAGAGTGACTTCCGCGCTCACGCTTCCTCGCTTGACCGCCTTCCACAACGCAACAGGGTTAGCATCTTTCGCTGCCATTGTCTGGGCGGTTCTCAGCTTTCCTGCGACGAACTGCTGAATTCCTCTGACTGGATTGTGGACGATGAGTCGTTGACCACCGTTTTCTAGCTTGGGCTGCCCTGATGTGGCCGAAAGTTCTGCTGCGCCAGATTCCTTAGGCAGGTGGCCGTTGAGGTTCTTGTAAGAAAACGATGTAACCATTATTAATGCTATCGAGGCAGCGACGGCCGGGATCAATCTCCTGAGCCCCTGCTTGCGAGGTCTGGATTGACTACCGGAACTCGACCGTCCGACCCCGTGACTGGCTCGGCTGAATCTGTTAGGAGCAAGCAAAAACGGCCGGAGGGGTTCAGTTCCGCACACCGCGCAAATTCCTTCACTCCGGGGATAGCGATATTCACACGAAGCACAAGTGATGAGTTCGTCTCTTACTGTCGTGGACACTGTGATCCTCCTCGGGCGGGAGTGTTGTCGTCGTGGCAGTTAGATTATATTTACACTTGTAGAAGAGTACCGAGTAACGGAAGTAATGTCGAGCCCAACGCCCACCGGTTTGCCGCCTGATCTCGTATTCGCGGATTTCAGTGTCGCATGCTCCGCCCGTTGTTCGTAATTCCAAAACCTCCGAGCCAGCTTTCTATAGAATTCTTAGTACGATGACGACGATCAGCCGACGCAGATTCCTTGCCACAGCAGCGCTATCTCTTGCGGCAACCCGTCTTCATGCGCAGCGCGGGGCGGGAGCCCAGGTCACTCTGGAGCCTTCAACCGAGGCCAAAGGGCCCCCCATGCCTGCCGACTTCGTGGGTTTGTCGTATGAGGTACAGCAACTAGCCGATCCGAGTTTCTTCGCGGCGGGCAACGTCGGGTTGATCCGCCAGTTCAAGGCTCTGGCGCTTCGGGGCGTGCTGCGCCTGGGCGGCAATACCAGCGAGTTTGCCTGGTGGAAGCCGACGCCCGGTTCTGCTGAACCCGAGCATCCGCAGACTCGCATGGTCGAAGGCGAGCCTAAACCACAGTATTACGCCGTGACACCGGAGGCGGTGCGGAATCTGGCGGGTTTTCTGAAGGCGACCGGCTGGACATGTCTGTATGGCATCGGCATGGGAACCAATACACCTGAGCGCGCGGCCGAGGAAGCTGCGTTCGTGGCCAAGACTCTCGGTGTGGGCCTGCAGTACTTCCAGATTGGCAACGAAGCGGATCTGTTCGGCCGCCACCTGCGCGATCCAAAAACGTGGTCCGCGAAAACCTACCTGGAGGAATGGCTGGCTCTTGCTCGGGCGGTGGCCTCCCGCGTATCAGGGGCAAAGTTCGGGATGCCGGATGTTGCATCGGATGTGTCGTGGCTGACGGAGATCGCGGATTTGTGGCCTTCGATCGAGAATCCACCACACGTGACAACGCTTACGCACCACTACTATTTTGGCGGGCCGGCAACAAATCCCGAGGTCAACATTCCCAACCTGCTGCGGCCGGCTACGATGGCCAGGGTTCAGAAGACGGCGGATACCGCGACCGCCGCCGCTAAGAAGATGGGCGCCCGCGTGCGCATGACGGAAGGCAACACTTGCTATCGGGGCGGCAAGCCGGGTGTGTCCGACGTTTTCGCTGCGGCACTGTGGTCTGCCGACTATTCGCTTTTGCTCGCCAGCAACAACTATTCCGGAGTCAATTTGCACGGCGGCACCGGGAAGTCCGTCGCAAACTCCGTCGGAGGTTTCCTCCCCGGCGACATCCTTCTCAAAGAGAAAGGCCAAAGCCCGGATCAGGTCGCAACTCATCCTCACCCTTTCTACACTCCCATTGCGACGTTCGGCCCGGAATACGCGATGGAGCCGGTGGCCTACGGCCTCAAGTTCGCCGGAGAATTCAGCGGAGCCTCCTTTCTCCAGGGTGACTTCACCTCACAGCTCCAGGCGACGGGCGTCGACGCAACTGCCTATGCCGCGAGACTTCCCAGCGGGCATGTGGCCGTCATCATCCTGAACAAAGATGCGGAGCAGAATATAGAAGTAAGTCTGGACTTTGGAAAGGGGAGAACAGGAGCGGTGGAAACCAAGACGCTGCACGCCCCGGCGCTGGATAGCCGCGAAGCTCACATCACGCGGTCTCCAGAACCTGGCCGTCTTCAGGACGGCAAGTACACGGTGACGGTTCCCCACGCTACGGGAGTCTGCCTGACCTTTAGGTAGGAGCGTGAATTCCCCCCCACTGATTCCTCGTCGGCATGTGCCAGAAGCTCCTCAGAGCGATGACTTGGCGCAGCATGCTCAGCTCGCTTGCCGATCGGCTGGGTTTAATAAATACAAAACGCTGCTCGAAGCGGTTCATGGGTGCTCGCGAGGATCTTATCCTTTTCCTTTCGCCCCTCGCTCGTAATACTGCTTTCCAAAACCACAATCCCAACCGGATCCATCCTAGTCCGAAGCTCCTCGGAATCGCCATGGTGTGCAATAGAACACCGAGTAATTGATTGGGCGTCCCGCTCCTCTACGAACGAGGAGTTCGAAGTAGTAATCATGATCGCAGGCGGGGATACGGCGGCCAATGATACTGTCAAAGATTCCGGAAATCAGCACTCTGTGCGATCGTACCGGAGCCATTGACCCTTGGCTGAAAAACTTACGGCTTGGTCGGACCTGGCAACTATCTAGTCAATGCCTGACGGCTGGCCTTCAGCTCTATAACCAAAACAAATGCCCCACCCTTCGCCATTTCCCGAAGGGTGGGTTCTCCATTGCCGATGCCTGCCCTATGAATTGTCGGCGTATAGCGGAAAAGCCTTGCTGGACAAGGCATTCGCAGCAATTCATCACAACTGGTCACATTCCGCCTAAGTCGTCGATTCTTCGTGCGGCAAGTCCTCCGGAGCAATAGGTCGGGAGTTCGAATCTCTCCGGGCGCACCATATTTCTTCCCCGGTCAGAAGGCGTTATCACTCTGCCCGCCCATTTTCAATCCGATGAAGTTGTAGTCTTGACGTTTCACAGCGCAGCGAGCCGGCGTTGTACGAATAAGAAATAGAGAGCCAAGAGAATAAGCACGAGCCCATTCACGCCGAGCACCACCGGCGCCGTGAATACGGGAACGAGCCATCCCGACAAGAGATTCCCCATGGGCATGCCGCCGCGGAATGCGAAGTTGTAGACGCTCATCACGCGCCCGCGCATTTCGTTCGTGGTAATCAACTGCACCAGCGAATTGACCGTGGCGAATACCGCCATCATAGATGCTCCCACCAGCACAAGGATGGTGCCGCTGAGCGGGACGGATTTGGAAAGGGCGAACCCTGAAATTCCGGCGCCCAGGAGCATAAGTGCCACGAGGGCGACGATCCCTTTTCTTCGCATGTTGCCTGCACCTGCGATGGCGAGCGAACCCAGAATCGAACCCAGCCCCATGAGTGAGAGCAGGTTG
>Ga0302324_100014968_pt1 | contig 15593 bp, 11 predicted proteins | sample Palsa_T0_1_FD_201949 | JGI IMG/M metagenome (GOLD analysis project Ga0302324, IMG submission 201949) | Peat permafrost microbial communities from Stordalen Mire near Abisko, Sweden - Palsa_T0_1 | ecosystem: Environmental > Terrestrial > Soil > Palsa > Peat permafrost | place: Sweden: Abisko...
CATATTTCAGGCCGGCGTTGCGGGCAGGACACGAGACTGTTACGAAACTCCCATACCGCGACGAACAAGATGAGAGGGGTGTCGGGCAACGGGGGCGGCGCTTCCAAAATTGCAGCATCGTATGAACAACTCGAACACGATTCGGTCTGGAAACGTGCATTGGCCAGGTTCTCTCACTGGCACTGGCACCATTCAAGCCGGCCACTCGACGTTTTGATGCACGTGAGCCGCGAAGGCCGCACAAAGGAAAATCGAGAAGAACCAGCCACGACGAATGAGCATGGGAATTGACTTCTACCCCAGCAACCTCGAAGTGGCTTTATTGGCTAACTGCGATCGCTTCGAGTGACGCTCCTCGCGAACACACACGCTGCCACGGCCGCAAACGCCACCATAGTGAGCAGACCGATGCTGGACCATCCTGACCAGGTAGTCCAGAGCACGAGTGCGAAAACATACAGACCGGCCAGAAGCATTCCGAAAGGTGAGGCACCAGCGTTTCGCCGCGGACGATAGGCAAGACGGAACTGCGATCGTGACCAGACCTGCCCAGCGGTAGGCACAGTAACATCTGTGGCGGCATTCAGCTGTTCCAGAGCGCGGCGTATCGGTTGTTCCGTTTTTTCAGGCATGTTCCGTTCCTCTCGATTCCAGCAATACCTGCGCCTCGCGCCGGGCACGTTGCAGCAGGATTCGTATGCTCAACACGTTGAGCCCGGTCACCGCCGCGATCTCGCGATGGGTCATCTCTTCCACATAAGCCAGCCATAGCAGCTGCCGCGCTCTCGGCTTCAAGCCCTGCAACATGCGCTCGGCATCCATGCGCTTTTCGGGATGCACTTCCACGGCCTGCTCCGCCGTGTCTTCGAGCGAAATCTCCTGGCCGCGGCGCCACCGATCATGCAGCAGATTGCTGGCGATGCGGAAGAGGTAGGGCCGGGCATCTGCGAGCGGCATGTCGGCTCTCTTGCTGCGAAGCAGCCGAAAGTAACACTCCTGCAGCAGGTCATCTGCCACATCCTGCTTGCCACACACGCGCACGATATACCGCGATAGCGGTTTCGCTGTCGCGTCATAGACCGCACGGAAGGCCTGTTCATCCACGTTCGCGACTCACCCTCGTCTCTTCGGCAGCAGGCCCGAGTGAAGATGAAGTACCAGTGATACCGCCGCCGATGCTCCAAACGCCGCAGCCAGGATGAATGCGCCGAGGCTGAAAGGCAGCAGGCCCTGGACATCTCGATACAGGAGGTGGCAGAGGAGTACGCCCATGCCGAGTATCGCGAAGGTCGTCGCCGTCTGGGCTGAGCGAATGATGCCTCGCCATGCTTCGTTCGGATCGGGTTCGAGCCGGCGAAGGAACTCTCTGCCGGGTTCCGATGCAAGAAAGACCTGCAGACTCTCCGGCGAGCCCACGCGGGACAAGATTCTGTCCTGGGCTGCTGCTTGGGAGCGGGTGAGCAAATACTGGCAGACAGCGCTATAAATGAGCCAGACCACCCATGCCCCAGTTCCGAAAACGGCCAGAATTGCAAGTTGACGTTGGTTCAAGTGGAACTCCTTCTCACCGGCTATAACAGCCGAGGGGGACTACGGTAAACATGCATTCGTAGTTCCAGATGACATTGCGGGGCGGCCGCGTAGTGGTTATTTAGCCAGTAGACCCTGATTGTGGTCGTAACTAATGACTCGCGTGACTTTCCATACCCCGTTGTCATCATGCCAAATCGTCACGAACCTGGCATCTCCGACATTGTCTGGTTCATTCGGATGATGGAAGCGATGAATCCCGATTTCCACGGCTCCGTATCCCTTCAACTCGTGGACCTCCAGAGTGTCTTCCAGAAGGCTACGCTGGACCTTACCGCAGATGTTCTGCTTGATCGCCGCTAGAAACGCTGCTTTCCCAACCATCAGTCCTGTCTGGTCGTGATAAAACTCAAGGTCATCCGAAACCATCGAGCCAAGTGTCTCCAGGTTGCAATGGTTATACGCGTCAAAGAGCTTCGCATCGAGTGCGCGAACCGTCTGCGTTAACGAATTCGTGGGTGCCTGCGCATCAGCCTGCCAGCTCCAACAAAGGATGCAGCCCAATAACAAGGCCCAGCAGATGTTTCTTCGTGTGTGCAACATACCTAAACCTCCATGCTTGTTTGAAATAGCGCCGTGATTCCAGCGCGTCTGTCGTCAAGCTGCACAACAGACGCGCCGTAATTGTTGTCACATCAGGACAACGGGGTCGGCGGCATATGGTAAACCGATCAAATAAATATTTTTCTGAGAGTGTTTACCAACTGCTTTCTAAAGCCTTGTAAAAGGTATCGGAGGCTCTCCATGCAAAACCTGTTCAGACTTCCTCTCGTTACTCTCGGCTTGGCTTCTCTCTTCGCGGCCGGTACGCCCCTACTGGCGCAGAACGCCGAACCGGGAGCCTCGGAATTGCGGATAGAAGTGGCGCAGAAACTTCCCGGCTGGTTGAAGCAATATAACGTACCGAGCGCCGCAGTTGCTTATATCGCGGACGGAAAGCTTGCATGGACCGTCGTGTCCGGAGAGCAAAGTCCCGGGGTTCCAGCGACGGACCAAACGCTCTACAACATTGCTTCGCTCACCAAGCCACTCGTCGCGGAAACCATATTGCGTATGGCCTCACAAGGCAAGCTCCACCTCGATGAGCCGATCTATCCCTATTGGGTCGATCTTGACATCAAGGACAATCCCTGGAACAAGCTCCTCACGCCGCGCCTCTGCCTCTCCCACCAGACCGGCTTCGCCAATTGGCGCCGGATGACCAATAACACTCTCACGTTCAAATTCCAGCCCGGCACGCAGAGCAGCTATTCCGGCGAAGGTTACTTCTACGTCGCTCGCTTTGCGCTGAACAAAACGCAAATGCCCTTCGATCAACTGGCGCAGCAATATGTCCTTGGTCCTGTGGGCATGAAAGACACGTCGTTCACAACGCAGAACTGGTTCAGCGGCCGCCTCGCCCAGCCCTATACCAAGGACGGCTTCGCTCCCCCGGCACTTACTTCCACCTGGAACGCAGCCGATCTCGTTCATACCACCGTCACGGACTATGCTCGCTTTGTCATCAGCGTTATGAACAATGAAGCTCTCACCCCGGATATCGCTGCGCAACGGCTGGTGATAACCCGCGACTGGGTCCCTGATGACGGGCGCAAGCAAGTCTGCGCTTATGAGCCATCCGGTACTACCTGCCATCTCTCAGCAGGTATGGGACTCGGCTGGCAGATCATCGTTCACAACGGAGTCACCATCGTCGACCACTCCGGGGCTGACGACGGAGCACACACCCAAGCCTTCTTTGTTCCCACCAAGCATGTCGGCGCGGTCATCTTCACCAATGGCGACAATGGTTGGAAAGTTATTGGAGAGATCGTTCGCGCACTTTATCCAGACCCAGTCTATGTGGAGACAGTCTCTCACTAATCTCCGGTACCGACGGCGCGAATTTCAAGGCGGTCATTGAGTTCTGCAAATTTCAATGTTTTCGTACGGGCGTGGATCGGCAAAATCTAGAGGCGTTGCATAGAGGGATTCTAATCGCCTCGGATTTGTTCCGTTTGAAGACACAGCAATGAGAGGATGGTCCTGTCGAAGTGGAGGACTTTTCTCACATGGGTTACATACAAGGTGAAGGACGAAACCAAGGAACATTGTTTCCGGTGTTGTTGGATGATCTCGTTCCGAACGATCATATTTGCCGAGTGATTGATGGTTTCGTAAATCGGCTGAAAATGGCGGGGCTTGGTTTCGAGCGAGCAGAGGCCGCTGATACAGGTCGGCCCGGTTATGATCCACGCGATCTGTTGAAGCTATATCTGTACGGCTACCTGAATCAGATTCGTTCGTCGCGGCGCTTGGAAGCCGAGTGTCGGCGAAACGTCGAGTTGATGTGGCTTCTCGGACGCTTGTATCCAGACCATAAGAGCATCGCTGAGTTTCGTCGGATGCACCGCGATGCAATTACTTCGGCAGGCACCGAACTTGTACGCTTTGCACGCGGCTGCGGACTCATCCGAGGTGAGTGGATCGCTATCGATGGCTCAAAGTTTCGCGCTGTGGCCAGCATTGACAGCACTCGCGAACGACTCGCCCTACAACGCTATCTCGATGGCATCGAGAAAGCGGATGCCGAACAACATGCAAGCATTGATCCATCTGCCGTGCAAGCTGCGCTGGAGAAGCTAAAGCAGCATCCTGAACCTGAGGCCGGCTTTATGTTGATGCGTCAGACCTCTCTACCCGCATACAACGTCCAAACTGCCGTCGACGCGGAACATGCACTGATCGTGGCACACGCTGTGGTACTCGATGCATCTGATATACGTTGCCTGAAGCCCATGGCCGAGGCCGCAAAGAAAGCACTTGAAGTAGACAGTTTTCAGGTAGTAGCCGACGCTGGTTACTCCAATGGAGAGCAAGCGGCCCACTGCGAAGCTGCAGGCATGACGCCATACGTTCCCGTCATGCGTACAGTGAACAACCAAGGCGATGGCACTCTATTCGGGCGTGAGGACTTTCGCTACGAACCCGACACCGATACCTACCTCTGTCCTGGCGACAAGAGGCTGCTCCGCAAGAATACCAACCATAAAGATCGTTACATAATGTACAGGGCGTCGTCACTCGACTGTGGCACCTGTTCGCTCAAATCACGTTGCACCCAGGCTCCGAGACGTGGCTTAGCCTGCCACCTTTACGAAGAAGCGTTGAACCGGATGCAGGAGCGGTTGACACCAGAGGCGATGAGGCTACGTCGATGCACAGTTGAGCATCCCTTCGCAACGATCAAGTACCGGATCTTCGGACATCCGCGTCTATTGATGCGTGGGTTGTCCGGTGCAAAGGCCGAAATTGGACTCGCGACGATGGCTTACAACCTCAAACGCATCACAAATGTGCTCGGCGCAACCAAACTGACGAAAGCTCTTCATCAGGTCTGATCGAGCGCAGAGACCGAACGCGCAATCCTAATCCTGTGAACGTCAAGGAGAGTGTTCGCGTATTCCTAACATCTCCTGAATTGAGTTTCGTAACGGCCTCGACACAGGCCCGCTGAGATTCTCTCTCGCTTGTCTAGGCTTTTTCTTTCTCTTTAGGGGTGTCCAGAGGGGATATTTCTCTTTCAGAGGGAGCACAGCGAGATCATGAAAGCAGACGAATTGCTGATCTCAGCCAGAGATCTTCCCTGACAGAAGACGATTTCTGCTTGCCGATCACGTCTCAATGAGTGACTCGGCGATTATGCGCTCGTCGAGAAAAGTGATCGAAAACTTCCGAGTTCCCGACATTGAGGAATGAGTGCAACAGGTGCCATGTCGGCTCCGAATCCATTCGAAGGCACCCATCTCACTTACTTCACTAAATGGAATGGCCGGGATTGGGCTGCTCCGTGGTCTGCGTGCAGCGAATATCGAACGACGTACGAGCCGGTGCGGATGGAGCCTGTATCGATCGGCAAAGAGAGAAAGGCTTCCTGCCCAATTCGATGCAATGGGACGTGAGCGGACGTCCAGACGACTTCGGTGTCGTGCAGCAGTTCCACGTCCCAATCGGTTTCCTCGGAGGGGGAAGGCTGTAGTTCGACCTGTAGTTCAAGCAAGTGGGCTGTTGCCGGAACCTTAACTTCTGGCGCGGTGGAGGCGCCTCGCGGAACGTTGGCCGAAAGAAAGGCGACAACAGTAGCGCGCCCGTCTTCATTGGTCGCCGCGTTCGATCCGTCCGTCCGTGAAGACGCCAGAAGTTGAGAGCTTAGGAGCGCGTTCCTGCGAAGCTCTCGTGTATATAGGAAACTCGCGAAACAAAGCAGGAGCGCCAGTGCAGGCGAAAGGATGCCGAGAAGTTGCTGGAAGCGAAGGGTGAGAGGCGACGGTTTTGCATCGGGCAACCTCTCGATTGCGGAGAGGAAAACGCGAAAAGACCTCACCTTTTCCTGCAGCATCTGCGACCGCGCACACTGCGCTTGAAAAGCATCTTCTTCCACAGACGTCAGCCGGCTGTAGACGAAATCCTCAATGAGCGAGTCCTGCTCATCCTGAAGTTCACGGTTCAACTCGTTGCTGGCAAATAGACGCGTGTCCATCTCGGTTGCCAGATCCTCCGGCAATCGGCCGAGCAGGTAATCGCGTAATTGCTGTTGGTCCGTTTTCATTCCATTCAATGGCGCGCGCTGTGAGAACGCCTCTCCTATTTTCCGTTCTTACCTTGTTTTCTGTTTTTATCTTGAGCCGCTGTCATGCACTTCCGCAGCCGTTGCCGGGCGAGAAATACACGCTGCCGCAATGCAATCGCTGAAACGTCCAATGTTTCGGCCAGACTCTTGCGGGCTTTGATCTGATTGTTCCCGGTCGCACAATAATAGCCTCTAAGCAGGCGGGCATCGGAAGAGGGTAGTTTTTTCAAACAGTGCTCCATGTGAACAATCTCTTCCTCGTTACTCAGAGTGACTGTTGGGGCCGAAACGTTATCGAAAAAAGTGTGGTCGACATTTTGAGTTTGATCTTTCCTGCCGCTCTGCTCCTGTGCGACATGTCTCGCAATCCCCAATGCGAAAGCTTCGGCTGAAGCGATCTCAGTATGCTGCGATAGCCGGTAGGCAAGCCTATCTAGAACTTCATCGGCGAGGTCTTCCGGAAAAGCAAGCAGCCTTCGAGAGAAGAAAAAAATGAGCTTGGCACGGAGTTGCTCATAGTGGGCTCCCCCTGGAGGGGTGTCGCCCAATGCGGCAAGCAGCGATGCGAAGCCCTCCCGCGTAATATGACGCTGCCTGGAAACTTTCGCATCAACTTCCGGTATGGATTGGCCCTTCGTCATCTACGGTAAAGGTCGCCAGTCTCCGGCAAGCACAAAGCCGGCCCAATAATAGGGCGCGCTCCATTGCGGGTCCGCAGCCATTGCTTTCTGAGCATCATGAAGCGCCGTTGCGGGTGAGCGGGTCTTCTTGAGCGATTGATAAAAGTGCCTCATCCACTCGCTGGTGGCCTGATCGTCGACCTCCCACAGGGTTCCCAAAACCCGCTGCGATCCGGCGGCGAAGAACGCCTGCGTGAGTCCGCGTAGCCCTTCTCCGGGCACTTGCTCTCCTAAGGCGGTGTTGCATGCACTCAGAACGACCAGGTCTAGTTTCGCGTGCAGATGACGTACGTCGCCGTACCACAGGAAATTCCCGGACCCGGCGCCGGATACTCGTTCCCGGCCGAGCGTAAGCCCGGACAGTTCAGCATACTGTTGATTCAGGATCGCGTGCATTGCAAAGTGGCCTATGCTGAATTCGTTCCAATTGAGATTTTGCAGCGTTGTCTCGTCGATTCTTGCGCCTGAGAACAACTGCGTCGCCTCGGTTCCCATGGTCGCACGGATCATCATGGCTTCATCTCCTGCGAACGGCAACGAGGAGAACTCCTGCGAATGATTTCGCCCATTGCTCTGAAGGGCGGAGTGGGTCTCTCCGTCCTGGGTACTGGGAGACGTCGCACCCAACGCAAAAACCGCCAGCCGCATGGGATGGGAAGTGATGGAATTGTTCTCAAGGATTGAGAAGATGGTTGCTGACGGCTCATTGAGGAAAACGGTGTCGCGGAGAGATGCTTTCAAGCCATCCGGCAACGCCGCAAACGGTATGGATTCGATCGGCCCATCTGCCGCAAGGAACACTGTTGTTGTTCCAGGGGCCAGCATGCCGCGTGGAAGTAGATTGCGAGACAGTTGAATGCCGAGCTTCCGCAACTGTTCCTCCTGCGCCAATCGCATCGCTGCTCTTTGTTCCGCTGTCCGGGTCGGGTCTGGTGAAACCGCCGCCAGCAGCGTTTTCCGAAAACCCAAACACTGGCGGTTAAGCTCAGCTGCAGGCGGCAGACGAAAGCTGCGAATGCCCGTGGGAGTAATGCTCCACGCATAGCTCGCCTCCTCCCCACTCCAGTATTCAACAAGCGTGGCACGGCGATCCGGCAGAGCGTTTTCGAGAGCCTCCAGGGTCAGCGGGTGGGATGGTTTAGCGGAGTCGTTTGGCTCGTCGGCGGCAACGATTTCATCGTGGAGCTGATGTTCTGACACAGTGAGTCGCTCGATAGCTGCGCGGACTGACTTTGAAGTCTGACTTGTCTGAGCATCACCCTGCCGCAGGGCCGCCGATGTCTCCAGCCGCCGCACTCTTCGTTGGACATCCTCATAGAGTGCGAGCAGGGCTGGCGAGGCTTCGGCATGAGTGTCTGTTGCAGTCACTTGATCGAGGAGTGTGCGTGCACGTGCCCTCTCTGCAATGAGGAATGCCTGCCAGGCGTAGCCCTCGTCTGGATGCTCCTTGTCCATCCGCTCCAGAATCTGAATGTCGAGATCGTAATAGGCGTGCTGCGATGCGAAGAAACTCGTCTTGATGTCCTGGTTCCGCAACTCACCTCGAATCGCCTCGATCATGCCCAGCGCACGTTCGCAATGAGTTTGCCCATCATCGAGCGCTCCACTTTCCAGTGCGATACGGGCGAGTCCGCCCTCAGCGCGAATCCGGGTGTACACGTCGTTCGCGGCGACTGCCTCTTTGTTGCACGTCGCGTATTGCTCCGCGGCTTCTTTGACGTCGTGCTTCAGCAACGCGAGATCGCCGAGCTGGCAGTGGACCTGCATCTCGCTATCGGTCTGCTGTGCTTTCTTCGCCCTGGCAAGCGCGTTGTTCAGCACCTGCTCCGCATGAACCGCATCATGCTCATAGAGATAGCTATCACCGAGGCCGCTCATGAGAGCGATGCTGCCGCGCTCATATTCGACGCTCTCAGCCAACGCCAGGCCGCGCTCAAAGTATTTGCGTGCTTCCCGCGGAGAACCCTTCAACAGATACAGGTCGCCATAGTTGTTCAGCGTATCGGTCATACCGACTGGATAATCCGTGGTCTTCCAGATCGCGGTCGCCTGATCGAGCGAGTCCTGCACCCTGGCCAAATCTCCTAACGTCATATAGAGGTCGGAAAGACCGACCCAGATAGCTGCTTCCCCGCGCGGCTCCGGAGGCAGGCGCTTCAATGCCTGTAGCGCTTCGCCATAGGCGCGATAGGCTGCCTCAGAGTCGCCCTCCGTGGAGTAGATGGCTGCCAGTTCCTCCTGGACGAACGCCTGTCGCCGTGCGTCGCCCGCAGCTGCAGCCAGCTCAGCCGCGTGCTTCTCATCGGTGAGGGCTATGTCGGAGTGACCCTCCATCAACTCCACGCGCGCGGAGTTGTCGAGAATCTTGGCCTGGTGGCCGGTGTCGCCCGCAGCCGCATACAGCGCCAGCGAACGGCGATACGCGTCCTGTGTCACGTCGTAGTCTCCATGGACCACGTGAATAAACGCGATCACCAGCCAGTAGTGTGCGGCCTCGATCGGATCCAGGTCAGACAGCATCGGCGTTGCACGCTCGATGACAGGCAGCGCCAGCGGTGCCTTTCCTTCGTTATTCACGATGTAGTCGGCCTTCCAGATGACTGCGCGTGCCAACTCCGATCGATTGCCGGCGTTCTGCCAATTCGCGATCGCCTCGTCATAGGCGCTGATCGCGGCAGAGTGGTCATGCGTGTCCTGGATACGCAGCAACTCCGCGTGCGCAAAGGCCCTTTCCGCCGCACGCTCCAGCTCTGTGTTGGAGTCCGCGGAACGCTCGGCGCTTGCGGTCAGTACGATTTTCGCGGGCTTGTCCTTCGCTTGATTACTGAGGATAGTCCGATCGCCCGAAGTGACCAGCACCGATATTCGAGAATGCACACCGGCTTGGTTTATGAACGCATCTGCTGCGCTGGAAACCGCCGACGCCAAACGCACTTCGATGGCCCCATCCACCTGTTCTGCCGTTAGCATCCTCACCTTCCCATTCGCCACCGCGAGAGACAAGCTCATCGTCTGCCCCGGAGCCAGCGTGACAACGCAGCCGCCGGGATCCTCCAGCACGCCGCCGGAACATGAATGCTCTGATGTGGGTGCTGCTCCCTGCGCAAACAAGGGCAATCCGCCACCCGCGAAGAGGGAAAGCACTCCAAAACCGAGAACGGCGTGAGCAACGAGGTTGCGAAGGTAAGTCATGGCCAAAGGCAGAGTGTTATCTGTAAAGACTTTACAGCACGAATCTGCCGGAAGCTTTTCTCCGAATGAGTAAGTATTTCCGAATGAGTTAGTTATCGGAGATCTTCCGAAATCGCGATATAACATTTCGCACCCAGGCCCCACTTACAGTTGCAGGCATCTTCTCCCAACCGGTGACACTATGTTTTCCAGGAATGGTTCCCCACGGCTCCGTCGAATCTCGCATACCCCTTCGCGTGCTCATACTTTGCGATTCGGAATCTCTCGTCTTAGCCGTCTGTTCGATCTCTCGATCAACCGAAAGCGGCTTTGTGCCTGGGTGAAGCTCGGTTTGTGCGTCTTCGCCCTTGCACCCCTCGCCTGCCTGACAGGCTGCGACGGAACTACTTCTTCTTCAATCGGAAAGGCTGTTTTCCTCGGTCTTGACCCATTGGCTGGGGGTGTTGTCAAAGCCCCCACCAATTTATTCGCCAGCAATGCTACCAGCGTGGGAAATGCTGCGACCGATTCCACTGCATCGAGCGCGGGGGTTCCCGGAACGGTTCTTGTGCGTCAATCCGACTGCAGCGTAGCAGCCGCGGTCTACACCAACGTCGCTCTTACTACCATGAACGGCTTCACTGGCACCTTCTCCGGCACGTTCACCGCGACCACAACACCGAACTACGGAAGCACCTTGCACAACCTTGCCGGGCTCACCACCACGGCCGGCACCTTTGCCAACGGCTGTACGGACAGGACCGCCGGAAATGCCGGTCAAGGCGCCGCGCTGCTGACAAAAACATCCGTAGGCTTGTACGTGGGAGCTTCCACTGACTTTAACAACAACCTGTATATTGGAGCCATCAACCCCGCTACAGGAACGTTTACGGCAACAAGGCTCTCGCTGACAAACGTCTTCTCGATATACGTCGGCGACGTCAACTCCGAGGGCGTTGGGCAACTCATCGTGCAGTCCTTCGTGGCGAGCACCACCGGTGGATTTCCGACGGACACGGTCTTCACGATCAATGTTCACGCCGACGGCACGTCCGATACCCCTGTGCAGATCGCCACGCCATACCCACAGTTTAGCCTCGTCGTAGACGACGTGAACAGCGATGGCAAGCTGGACCTGATCTTCGGTCCCCAAACCTTTTCCAGCGCGGCAATCACCGTGCTTCCTGGGACCGGTAAAGGCATCTTCGGAGCACCCATCAGCAGCGTGACCGTGAAAGCCGCGGGTGTTCCCCCCCTTACCGGCGATTTCAATGGCGACGGCAAACGGGACCTCGTGCTCGGTAACGTTCTCTTTGGCAATGGCGACGGTACGTTCACGCTAGGCCCCGTGGCACCAGGCGCCAGCGACCCCACAGTGAACTTCGCCATCGGCGACTTCAACAAGGATGGCAAGGACGACATCGCCGTCTACACTCCCAAAGGAATTTCCATCGATCTCAGCAACGGCGATGGCACCTTCACAGCCTTCGGCCCAACCTATGCGGGCATCAACGGCGCTTTCACCCTGGATGTAACTGATATCGACGGCGACGGAAACCTCGACCTCGTCGTTGGCCAGGGACAAAGCGGGATCTATCTTCCGCCAACGAACGGTCAGGGCATCATCATGATCCTGATGGGCAATGGCGACGGAACATTTCGTGGAGCGCCGGACTATCCACAGGCTGCGGGCGGCGGCAATCACGGTGCCTTCGCTGCCGGTGACTTCAACAACGACGGCAACATCGACGTTCTCTCGATCGCCAGCCAGCAAGGGAACGTCCCGAACGGTTTGCTGCTGCTCACCGGCAACGGAAAAGGCGCGCTCACACCGCAGACTATTAACACCAGTGTCGTGCCGAGCTTCGTAGCCGCCGCTGACATTGACGGAGATGGCAAACTCGACGCAGTCACCCTCACCTCCACTACGGATAACTCTGGGAACGTCAATCTGGCCCTCGTAATCCTTAAGGGCAATGGCGATGGGACCTTTGCCACACCGGTTTCCTATCCAGTCGGCACCCCACCTCCCAATGGCGGCTTCTCTTCCTCGAATCTCGCCCTGGGCGATACCCGCGCGACCGGCAAGCCCGACGCGGTCGTCTACCAGAACGGCTCTCTCTATCTGTTGGAAAACAACGGCAACGGAACCTTCGCCTCGCCCGTCCTGATCGACACCGAGAACGGCTTCCAAGCCCTGGCGGTCGCCGATGTCAACGGCGACGGCAAGGCCGATATCGTCGCTCTCACCAGCACGCAGGTCAATCCAATCACCTTCACCAACTCGCTGCTCGTCTACCTCAGCCAGGGTAACGGCACCTTCGCCGCGCCCGTGACCGTCGCCGCATCCCTGACGGACGCCGCCGACATGATCGTCTCTGACGTGAACAAAGACGGTAAACCCGACATCGTCCTGCTCACGTCCAACTCCAATACCGGCGCCTCTTCGTTGACCTCGTATCCGGGCCACGGCGACGGCACCTTCGCTGCAGGCGTCAATTCCACCCTTGGGGGCCAGGCCCTCGTGTCTCTGGCTGCGGCCGACGTCAACGGCGACGGCAATCTGGACATGCTGATCGGCGCCTGCTGCGGGAATACGCTTGCAAGCATCGCCTTTGGCAACGGCGACGGAACGTTCGCTGCAAATTATGGCATCAGCATCGGGCCCTCCACCAACGCCGTAGGCTTTGCCGACCTAAACAACGATGGCCGCCCAGACCTGCTCCTCGCCACGAACGAGAACCTGGTCACCTCGCTCAACGAATTCGGTTCCGCCTCCACGACCCTCGCTCCCACGACGACTTCCTTGACTCTATCGCCGGCGGCACCAACTGCTGGCCAGAGCGTCAACTTCTCCGCCACCGTGGCACCATCCACAGGAAGTGGCACGCCCACCGGTACAGTCACCTTCCTCGACGGAACCACCACCCTCGGCACCGGAACGCTGTCCTCCGGCACGGCTTCCTTCACCGGGAGCCTGGCAGCAGGCACGCATTCCATCACAGCCTCCTATGGCGGCGACACCACGTATACCGCCTCTGTTTCGGCGGCCGACAACCTGACCATTGGCAGTGCCCCGACACTCGCGCCCACTGCAACCCAGCTCACCGCCTCGCCCACTACCGCTTCCTCCGGAACAACGATCAACTTCAAGGCATCCGTAAGCGAGACGTCCGGCACGGCGACTCCTACCGGCACTGTCACATTCTCTGACGGTTCCACGTCGATCGGCACCGGCAGCCTCGCCTCCGGCGTCGCGACCTTCTCGACTGCGTCGCTGACTGTCGGCACCCACAACATTACCGCTGCCTATGGCGGCGACACGGCCAACGCCACATCTTCCTCTTCTGCCGTTATTGTCACCATCACGGCAGCTCCCGCCGCCGATTTCACCATCGCCTTGAGTCCCTCCACGGGTTCTGTGAGCCCAGGTTCCTCTGCTACATCGACCATCACCATCACGCCATCGGGAGGGTTCAGTCAGGCAATAAGTCTCGCCTGTTCCGGCCTGCCGGCGAATAGCACCTGCACGTTCAGTCCCACATCCGTCACGCCCAACGGGACCGGTACTTCCACCTCCACCCTGACCATCGCGACCGACGTGAAGACGGCATCTCTCAGTACGAAGCCGCTCCGCACACCGGGAGGGGCGACTTCGCTGGCGATGCTTGCCGGTGGAGGAAGTTTAGGATTGCTCCTGCTGCGCCGTCGCCGTAAAGACCGCAGGCTATGGCTACTCCAGATGAGTCTAGTAGCAGCCTTCGTGTTCACTTCTGCCATGATCGGTTGTGGCCATGGCGCTTCCGCGACGACCACGACACCGGCGGGTACATCACAGATCACGATCACAGCGACCGCAGGTTCTACAGTCCATACCGCGACCTATAGCCTGACTGTTCAATAAATCGGATTGGAGCCTTTGTTGTCTCGCGTCGTAACGTCGGCAACGAGGAGTCGAGAGGAAACTCACCCATGCAACTGAATGCCGGTGCGCTGCTTTTCTTGTGTAGTCTGCTTATCGTTCCCGCTTCCAGTAACACGGCGACTCCGGTGCTCAGTCAGTATCGGGAACTGCCGGGGATTACGCTGCCGATACAGTTCACGATGGCTGGCCCGAACGAGATGGCCATCCGGGGACAGCAGCAGGGTGGATTCTATCGTCCGAACAACGTCCCACCCGCCGCCCATGGCGAACCCTGCGGCCACGAGGATAGCGGCGTCTGTCCGGTGGACGTCCCGATCCCGCCCGGCGCCACGGGCGAGCAGCTGTACCAGCTGGGCAGACAGCAGGACCAGCGCCATCTCGCCGAGGCCGTCACGTATCTCACCGCATCCGCCAACCTGGGCTACGGCCCCGCCGAAGGCGCGCTCGGCACAGCCTACGTCATGGGTGGCAACGGCGTGAGACACGATGCGGCCAAGGGAGTGCATCTGCTCGAGTTGGCCTCTGCCCAGGGGGAGCGCGGAGCCGCCGTCTATCTCGGCATGGAGTATGAAGACGGCGACAACGGCGTTCCGCATAACCAGGCCAAGGCTATCTTCTACCTCAAGCAGGCCGCTGCCGAGCACCATTCCATCGCCGAGCATCGGCTGGGCATCGACTACGAGATTGGCAATGGCGTTCCGCACGACCGCGCACTGGCCATCCAATACCTGCGCCGCGCCTCAGCCGATAACTCCTCCAACACCATCGCAGCCAAGACGGCCAACATGCTGGCCACCACCCATCACGCTCAATTTCAAAGCGTTGAAGAGATCGACAACATCGTAAATCCGCCGCCACCACCGCCGAGGCCGGGCGCGTGCCCCTCTTTCCAAACCTACCTCGCAGGACCGAGAGCGCAGGCACAGACGTATCTATTCTGCCAGGCGCATCCTGGATGCCCCTATGGGTCTGGCGGGTTGAGGTGCGCGGGCTAGAGGTCTACGAACGGCAGCAGGGAACAAGCGGCTTGACGACTTGATTCCCGCGATTGAAAACCGTTTTCCATTGGCGACCTACCAGACCTCAGTTGTTGCCATCAGGCCAATGCACTCATCCACTCCGGTTTGTGACCGCCAATTCGGTCAGATCTGGATTATGCCGAAACACGCGCGCTTCTGAAGGAGATCGGGTCAGGACAACGTGATCCTTGGAAACAGCTTTGTCCCCTCGTACTTCAGGCCGCTCCGAAATATCCCATATATGGCGTGTAGCAACTTCCTGGCAACCGCAATAAGTGCCTGCAGACGGGCTTTCTTGCGAGCCAGCAAGCTTTCGAAAAAGGCTTTTGCGTGGGGATCGCAACGAGATGCGACCAGTGCCGGCATGTAAAGTGCTCTTCTCAGGTGACGATTTCCCGCACGGCTGATGCGAGACGCCTTCCTCACTGAGCTTCCTGATATTTCATGCGCAGGATCAAGGCCGCTATGTGCGACCCATTCTCGCACCGTAAGGTCTGACGGCAGTGTCGATAGTTCCGCAAGCAATTGCATCGCGCTCACCTGTGCAATGCCCGGAATGCTTACTAACAGCCCAAATCGCTTGCAGAGCAAATCGTCCT
>Ga0302324_100014969_pt1 | contig 15592 bp, 9 predicted proteins | sample Palsa_T0_1_FD_201949 | JGI IMG/M metagenome (GOLD analysis project Ga0302324, IMG submission 201949) | Peat permafrost microbial communities from Stordalen Mire near Abisko, Sweden - Palsa_T0_1 | ecosystem: Environmental > Terrestrial > Soil > Palsa > Peat permafrost | place: Sweden: Abisko...
CCGGCAGAGTGTAGTCGGAGAGGATCAAATCCGGCGCAAATGAGGCGAGGGCCGACTCGTACTCCGCGGCGGTGTCGACGCGACGGCCGGTGACATCAAGGCCGTGAAGGCGCATTTCGCGCAGCAGCAACTCCGCGTCTTCCGCGACGTCTTCCACCAGCAACACTTTGACGGGTCGGCGCGCGCTCATGAATACTCGGTCAACAGGATTTCCACCGCTTCGAAAGCGTTCACTCCGATTCTCCTTTGGGCAGCGCGAAAGAGAACACCGCCCCGTCATTCTCCACGCCTTCCGCCCATACACGACCGCCGTGCCGGGTAACGATGCGGTGAACGATGGCGAGCCCGACACCGGTGCCCCCGAAGTCCTCGGCGCGATGCAATCGCTGAAACACGCGGAACAGCTGTTCCGCGTACTGCATGTTGAACCCGACCCCGTTGTCGCGGACGGAATAATGATTTTCCGCGCCGGCTTCGCAGCCGCTGACTTGGATGAACGGCCGTTGCACCTTGCTGCTGTACTTGACCGCATTGGCGATGAGATTGGTCCATACCTGGCGCAGCAGCCCCCGGTCGCCGCGGGCGGGCGGCAGCGGCCCCACTTCAATCTGCGGCGCGGCCGAGGCCACGCCGCGTTCGCCGCGCGGCTCCGAGTTCAGGACTTCCTCGACGATCTCGCGCACCAGCGCATCGATGTTCACCTCACCGTGCGCAACCGGCTGGCGCCCCAATCTGGAAAACTCCAGCAAGTCGTCGATGAGCGAGCCCATCCGGCTGCTGTTCTGGCGGATCACGGCCAGGTAGCGCTTTCCTTCGGCGTCGAGGCGCTCCTGGTAGTCCTCCTCCATCATCTGGGCGAAGCCGTCGATGGCGCGCAGCGGCGCGCGTAGATCGTGGGAAACCGAGTAGCTGAAGCTCTCGAGCTCCTTGTTGGTGACTTCGAGCTGGGCCGCCTTGTCCCGCAGTTCGGCATTCAATTCGCGGATGGCTTGTTCCGCCAGCTTGCGTTCCGTGATATCCACGGATATTCCGAGAAGAAATTTCGGTTCGCCGCGTTCGTCCAGAATCGGCATCTTCATGGTGTGCAAAATCCGCGTGCCCAGGTGCAGCGAATCGATGCGGTGTTCGGGAACGTCGACCAGCTGCCCGGCAGCCAGGACCTCACGGTCCTTGGCCGAGATGAAATCCGCCTGTTCGGCCGGAAGGAAGTCACGGTCGTTCTTGCCGATCACATCGTCCCTGGACAGTCCGAGCAGCTCCAAGGCCGCGCGATTCTGCCGCACGTAGCGCAGGGTCCGCGCATCCTTGATGAACACCATGACCGGCAGATTCTCGATCAGGGAATCCAGAAAACGATTGTTTTCCAGCAGATCGTTTTCGGCGCTGCTGCGCGCCCGCATTTCGCGATGCGCTGCGCGGAACAATGCAATGAAGATCGCCGACGCCAGTGCGAGAGTAACGACCAGCGAAACCACCGTCGTGTGCCGGACGTTTGCGGAGGCCCTGCGACGTTCCGTCAGTAGTCGCACTTCGACGGCATCCAGCCGTTCGACGGCCGCTCGAACCTCTTCTCTACTGCCGTTCGGGCGAGGAATGCCGAGCACCGCCCGGGCGGCCGGGAGGCCATAGCGTTGGTAGGCGACGAGGCCGTCGGTCATGGCGTCCAAACGGTTCTGCACGGCGGAGTGCAGTACGGCCCAATTGCGCTGTTGCGCCGGGTTGTCGCTCGTGAGCAGGGCGGCCGACGCTAGATCGTCTTGCACCTGCAAGACGAAGCGGGTGTATTCATAGAGCCGGGCATGCTGCGCCGTGAGCAAATAGTCGCGCTGCGCCAGTTCGGCGCCGGCCAGGGATCCATACAGCCCGGCAAGAGTGGCGCGGACTTCTTGGGAGTGCGCCATCCACTCGAGGGAGCCCGCGAGCTGCACGCTGGTGCGATAGGTATAGGCGCCGCCGAACAGCAGCAGCGATATGGCCAGAAGGAAGCCCGACAGCATCTTGATTTCGATGGTGCCGAACGGCGCCGCCACAGTGGTCGCCACTCGCGCAGGCGCGACACCGTCTCGCAAAATTGAGCCCTTCAGTGGCATTGGCCATCCCTAATTGCCGCACTGCGATACGATACCGTACACAATCGGGTTCGGCTGCAAAACCTCTAGACTGGCCAAACGCCCGCAGTCAACGAGGAGGCGAACCCTGCATTTGTGTTAGGCAAAACGCTGGTTGCCTACCGTTTGGAGGCCGCCAGGACTCGTACTCGCTCTTGCAGGATGCCTGGTCCGAAGTTGCGCGCGCGTTCCAGGAATGTCTCCGTGACTTCGAAGCCTTTGGGAACCAGCAGCGTCCCGATGTGGGTACGCAGATCGTCCATGAACACCATGCCGGGAGTGACGTCGCGGACCGCCACCTCGGTCAGTTTCTGAACCTCGCTCAGTGCCCCGACCTGCGCCTCGAGCCGCTCCACCAGCTTGCTGTCGTGGCGCTGCATTTGAGCGCGAATCGCGGCGATCGCCCTGTCGATCGGATGGCCCTGAGCGATCAGGCTATCGTACTCGATCACCAAACGAAGAATATCTGCGCCGAGCTTGACTAATCCTTCCGGTAAATCGCTCTTGGCGTCCCGGCTTGCGGTCAGGATTTCCATGACTGCCTCGAGCCGGGGAATGTGGCTGAGCAGTTTTTGTGCGACCTGCGGCGCGCCATCCGCCAATACACGTTCCTCCGGTGTCAGGTGCGTGCCGTAATAGAGCTTTTCCACCAGCTCGGTGGGCAACGATATATAGCCGATCTGCGACAGCATGGCCGCCGCCTCGAGCTGCCAAAATCCGCTGCTGCCTGCAGCGATGGCCAAGTCGGCGGCCAGGCGTTTTACGCGTGTGGCGCGGCCGAACGCGACCGGATTGGTGATCGCGAGCACGTCGATCAATGCGCGGATGCACCCCAGCAGAGTTTCCTGCAGCAGAACCCTTTCGGCAATCAAGAGACGATGCTGCGCTACGCCTGCCTCGATGGCGGTACGCAATTGGTCCGCAGGGCAGGGCTTGGTCAAATAGCGGAAAATCTGCCCTTCGTTGACCGCCGCCACGGCGACGTCGCGTCCCGGATCGCCGGTCAGCAGGATGCGCGTCGTTTCCGGGTACAGGTGCCTTACGTGCTTCAGAAGCGTCGCGCCATCCATGCCCGGCATGCGCATGTCCGACACGATCACCGCCGGCGCGCCGTGCGCCTTGAGAAGCTGCAACGCGCCATTCGCGCCGCTGGCCGTCACTACGTGATAGTCGCGTCTCAGGTGCAGAGCCAAGCCTTCCACGACTCGAGGCTCGTCATCCACGCACAGGACAAAGGGTAATTGTTCGCGATTCATGTTGGTGGCCATGGGTTTCGGGTGTCAATTCGCGGGAGACGTGCTCGCCCGCACTCGGCGTTGAGCCAGGTCCCAGTCAAATGGTGCATCCAATTTTGCCAGATAGCTCGCGTCCACTCCCATGTCCGGCTTGCCGGAGGCAGCCAACGCATGCGCGCCGGTGGATTCCAACAGTGCGTGCGACACTGCCAGCGCGCCCAGCAGGTCATAGCCGTGCGAGGTAATGGTCGTCGGCGTGTGGTGCAAGGCGACCGCTTCGACGATGGAAGTCGGCAATCCCCAAAGGCCGAGCAGGTATGCGCCGACTTCCGCATGGGTCGCTCCCGTCGTCATTCTTTCGCATTCGAATAATGGAAGATCACGGCTCCGCGACAATTCCAGCGCCTGGCCGAGCTCTTCCGGGCATTCTTGGACCAGGATCCAATAGCCGATGTCGTGCAGCAGACCGGCGAGCCAAGCGTCATCCGGAGAGGCCCGTCCGCCCGCCAGCGACTTGCAGGCCGCCGCCGCCAGCTGTGCGTGGCTCTGGAGCTGTTCCGGATCCACATTCGGAAGGCCCTGCGGGCTGTTCCATTGCGAAAAAATCTCCGCGGACAGTACCAGATTCCGGATGGTCGCGAACCCCAGATAGGTCACTGCATCCTTGATGCGCACCATCGGTTTACGCAGGCGAAAAAACGCTGAATTGGTGATTTGCAGCACCTTGCCGGCGATGGCGGGGTCGGCATTGACGATGTCGCCGACTTCCGCGGCCGTCACGCTGGGTTGCGACAGAGCCGTCTGCAAGCGGCCGTAGGTCTTGGGCATTGCGGGCAATTTGCCGATGCGGCCGACCATCCGCCGCAGCGGTTCTTGGTTGAGCAGATCCTGAAGATGGAAGCAGCGTTCGATGATATTTTCCAATTCCCGGCCGTCGCAGGGCTTGGCGATGTATTGATGGGCGAGCGAGGTCAGCCTGACCGCTTGCGAGGGGTCGGAATAGCCGGATACGATGATGCGAACGACGGTCGGCCAGCGCTGCTTGACGACGCTCAGCAATTGCCCGCCGTCCATTCCCGGCATGCGCACATCGGAGACGATGAGATCGATGTGCTCTCGTTCGAGCGTGGCAATCGCGTCGGGGCCGCTGACGACGAATTTCATATTCCAATCTTGCCGATGCTTGTAGAGGCGGGCGCGCAAGCTGTCCAGCAGCTCGGGCTCGTCGTCCACGAATAGAATGTCTTTCATGTGCCCGCCCTCGCGGGGCGCCCGCCGATGGGCAGCCGCAGCGTGAATTCGGTACCCGTGCCCACCTCGCTGGTCACGCCGATGGTACCCGCGTGTTTGTCGACGATGATCGAGTGGCTGATTGCCAGGCCCTGGCCGGTGCCGCGGCCCACCTCCTTGGTGGTGAAGAATGGGTCGTAGAGCTTGGGTAGATTCTCCGGCGGGACGCCGCAGCCATTGTCGCTGATGCGGATCTCGACGCTATCGCCGGCCACCGCCGTGCTGATCTTGATCTCGCCGCTATCCGCATCCTTGCCGGCGTCATGAATGGCATGCGCCGCGTTGACGATGAGGTTCAAGAACACCTGATTGAGTTCGCCGATGTTGCAGACGACCTCGGGCAGCTCCGCGAACTCGGTATGGACCTTTGCGGAATATTTATACTCGTTGGAAGCGACGAGCAGCGTCGTGTCGATGGCGTGGTTCAGATCCGCGGGACTTTGTTCGTTGGTATCCGGGTGAGCGAACTCCTTCATTGCCTTGACGATGTTCGTGACACGCTCCACGCCGTCGGCCGTCCGGTCGAATGCCCTGGGAATTTCGGCGCGCAGAAACTCCAAGTCGCATTTTGCCGTCAATTCGCCGATTTCGAGGCGCAGCGCGCTATGCGCGGGATCGTCGCCCAGGGCATCGACGGCATTTCGCCAGCCGTCGAGCAGATGATTGAAATCCTCGTAAGCGCTGCGCAGAAAGTACACGCCGTCGCCCACGTATTGAATGGGCGTGTTGATTTCGTGCGCTATGCCGGCCGCGAGCCGGCCCACCGATTCGAGCTTTTGCGCGAGCTGCAGCTCGATCACCACGCGCGCCCGCTCTTGCATTTCCTCGACGAGCTTGTCTTGCAGTTCCTGCTTCTTGAGAATCCCGTCGCGTTTTGCGGTGATGTCGGCGCCTATGGACACCGAGTGCGTCAGCCGCCCGGCGGCGTCGAAAATCGGCCTGATCGACAGCCCCAGCCAGAACGTGCCGCCGTCCCGGCGCGTGACTTCGCTTTCATGGTGGAAGGTCAGGCCCGCGCGCAAGGCGGCATCGATTTCCGCCCCATGAGCGGTCTCGCGGGCGGCCCATGGCGCCAGGGTGCCGATGCCCTTGCCGATCAATTCCTCGCGGCGGAAGCCGTGTTCTTCCGCGACCACCTTGTTGCAGTAGACGATGATGGGTTCGGGCAACAACAGCTCGGTAATCAAAAAAAACGTCGATGTTGCGTCGAGCGCCTGATCGCGCAATTTCAGCTGTTCGCGAAGTGCGGCGTTCTCCGCGCGCAAATCGGCGGTCTCCGACTGCAGCCGGCACAGTTGCGCAGCCGAATCGTCCGTGGCCGCCTCGAGCGGCAGAGCGTTCGGCTGATGACCCGCGTTCATTGCTTGTCCCATAGGCTTGGTATCCGGACCTTTGGGAGTGATTTGGCCGCGCGGTCACCTAACCTTGCAGCCAACGTGTCCTTCGGGTTTCATCGATTGATCGTATATCGTTCGCACGCGCAAATACTTTAGGGTTTCGCCGGTATTTATGCCGCCAAATAGCCAGAAAAGTGTGACGTAGATCTGCTCGTGGTGGATCGCGAAAATATACTGCGACGGTACTCACAGATCATGATTTTTACGGGTTTTTCCTGCTTGCGGATCAGGTGCTGCAAAGTGCAATCTTGCTGCGCTCGATGAGCAATGGATGTCGCGGGTCCAATGGACGCGATCGTAATGGAAGAGGGATTGACGGAAGAGCCCGTGGCGAAGACTCGCATTTCCGGCCGGATCGATGGCCCGCTCCTGTGTGGGCAGCTATGCCGCGCGCACGTGCGGGCGATGCTCGGCATTGCCGCGGCGATTCTGGCGGTCTGCATCTGCTCGGCGCGGGCGCAGGCCGATAGCGGCCCGGCCACCATCGGCGAGCTGAAGCAGCTGAATGTCGAGGACCTGATGAACGTCGAAGTGACGTCGGTCGCACGGCATCCGGAAAAGCTGCTGCATGCGGCCTCTGCGATCCAGGTCATTACGCAGGAGGATATCCGGCGTTCGGGCGCCACCAGCATTCCGGAGGCTTTGCGGCTGGCCGACAATCTGGAAGTCGCACAGAAGAATTCCCACGACTGGGACATCAGCGCCCGTGGTTTCAATACAGCCCTGGCCAATAAACTCTTGGTCATGATCGATGGACGCACGGTGTACTCGCCGCTCTTTTCCGGCGTCTTCTGGGATGTGCAGGACTACTTGCTCGAGGACATCGACCGCATCGAAGTCATCAGCGGACCGGGGGGTGCGCTGTGGGGGGCGAATGCCGTCAACGGCGTGATCAATATCATCACCAAGAGCGCCAAGGACACCCAGGGACTCTATGCCGACGCCGGCGGCGGATCTCAGCCGAAGGACTTCACCGGCGTGCGTTACGGCGGCGAGATCGGTTCGGGTACTCAATTCCGTATCTATGGGAAGTACTTCGATCGCGGCGACGAAGTGTTGGCCAATGGAAGTCCCGAATCGGACGCCTGGCATCAGGGGCAGGGGGGATTTCGCATCGACTCGCAGGCCTCCGCGCAGGATCGGCTGACGTTGCAGGGCGACATGTACGATGGCCGCGAGGATGTGCAGACCGGCGGCATCACCGATACCAGCGGCGCCAACGTCCTGGGTCGATGGACGCGCACATTGTCGGACGATTCGAACCTGAGTCTTCAGTCCTACATCGATCAGACGCATCGATCCATTCCGGAAACGCCGCTGATGCTCGATGGCTTGGCATTCACCCCGGCCGGAACGTTCTACGACGATCTGATCACCTACGACGTGGATTTCCAGCATCAATTTCAACTCGACCCGCGCGATCGGGTCGTTTGGGGTCTCGGATTTCGCCGCACGGAGGATGCCGTCATCAACGCGCCGTCGGTGGGGTTTCTCCCAGCCGTTCTGGACCAGAGCTTGTACAGCGCGTTCGTCCAGGATGAGTTCACGCTGCACAAGGATCTGTCGTTCACTCTCGGTACCAAGCTAGAGCACAACGCCTTCACGGGTTTCGAATACGAGCCCGATGCGCGTCTGAGTTGGAGTTTAAGCTCCAACCAGGCTCTGTGGGCAGCCGTGTCCCGTGCCGTGCGCACCCCCTCGCTCATCGATCGCGATCTATCCGAAGGGACCCCGCCGTACTTGGCGCTGCTCGAGGGAAGCTCGAACTTCACTTCGGAAACGTTGCTCGCCTATGAACTGGGCTATCGCGCGCAGCTGGGTTCGAAATTCACCACGTCCGTCTCCACCTTCTACAACCAATACAACGACGTCCGCAGCACGAGCTTCACCCCCGCCACCATCGTGCCGCTGTACTTCGCCAACAATCTGGAAGGGGATACCTACGGGACGGAGTTCAGCGGCAACTACCAAGTGTCGAATGACTGGTCGCTGCACGCGGGCTATACCTTGCTCAGGGAGAATCTGCGCGTCAAACCGGGTGGCTACGATCTGAACGACGCGCTCAATGAAACGGCGGATCCCAAGCACCAGTTTTCGCTGCGCTCTTCGCTCAACCTACTGGGGCGCGCCGAATTCGACGCCGCGCTGCGCTGGGTCGACACACTGCTGACCAACAATGGTGCGACGCCCGGAACGGTGCCGAGCTACTTCGAGCTGAACACGCGTCTGGCGTGGCATGCCAGCGATCGCCTCGAGATTTCCGTGGTCGGGCAGAACTTGCTGCACCCCTATCATGTCGAGTACGGCTTTCCGGACCCGACGCGAGTTGAAATTCAGCGCAGCGTCTATGGAAAGCTGGCGTGGCGGTACTGAGGAGGGCGCTGCAGGCGTTGCTTTGCGGCACGCTGGTGATGATGCTATGCCTGCGCACCGCGTGCGGCGCGGAAGCGCCCACCGAATACCAGGTCAAGGCGGTCTTCGTTTACAACTTTTCGCACTTCGTGGAATGGCCTCCCCAGGCGTTCGCCGCGGCCGATGCGCCTTTCGTCATCGGTATCCTGGGCGGCGATCCCTTCGGAGCGCACCTGGACGAGGCGGTGCACGGCGAGCAGATCGGCCAACATCCGCTGCTGGTGCGGCGATTTCACAGCATCGATGAAATCGGCGACTGTCAGATTCTGTACATCGACCGGGCCGCGAGCGCGCAGCTGCCGCAGATTCTTGCAGCCCAGGCGCATCGCGGCACGCTTACCGTGTCCGACTTCGACGGCGCCGCGGAGCACGGCGTCATGATTCAATTCGCGACGGAGAATAACCGCATTCGGTTGCGCATCAACGTCGAAGCGGCTCGCGCGGCCGGTCTCACGATCAGCTCGAAATTACTGCGGCCCGCCGACATCGTCGGCACGCGCACCAAGGATTGACGTATGGACACCCCCTCCACGCCGATTCGCCGCACGCTGATGCGCATGATTTTTCTCTCGGTAGGCGCGGTGCTCGCCGTGACCACCACGGCGTTCTGCGCTTACGAGTTCCTGACCTTTCGCCAGTCCAGCATCCAGCAGCTGCAGATATTGAGCCGGGCGATCGCCAGCAACAGCACGGCCGCGCTGGCGTTCGACAATGCCGATGACGCCGCCGCGGTGCTGGCGGCATTCAAGGCCGACCCGCATATCGTCGCGGCGGCGCTGTACGATGCGCAGGGCAACGCGTTCGCGACCTACCCGCAGGGACTGCCCGTAGTGAGCTTTCCGGCCCGGCCTGGTGCGCCGGGCTATATCTTCGGACGCACGGCGCTGATCGGTTTTCAGCCGGTCGCGGAGGGCTCGAGGCGGCTGGGCACGCTGTTCGTGCAATCGGACCTCGGCGCCATGTACGCGCGCGCCGGGCTTTACGCGCTGATCGTCTTGCTGGTGATCGGCATTTCCTTGCCGCTGGCCTATGTGATTTCGCGCCGCCTGCAGCACCAGCTGCTGCGTCCGATACTGGCGCTCGCAGAAACCACCCGGGCGGTTTCCGAGCGTCACGACTATACGGTGCGCGCAGTCCCAACGGGCTCTTACGAGTTCGACCTGTTCACCGACACCTTCAATCAAATGCTCACGCAGATTCAACAGTCCGAGGGCAAGCTGCACGCCCAGCTCGGTCGCTTGAGCCTGCTGCAGCACATCACGCGAGCCACGGGTGAACGACAGGATTTGCCGAGCATCTTTCAGGTGGTGCTCGGCACTCTAGAGGAGAACTTGCCGATCGATTTTGGCTGTTTCCTCCTGCATGACGCCATCGCGCAGTCGCTTACCGTCAGCTCGCTCGGGGTCGCCGGCGCAGTGTTCGCCGAGAAGCTCGGTTTGTCGGAACAGGTGAATGTGCCTTTGGACGCCAACGGACTGTCCCGATGCGTGGCGGGGCAACTGGTGTACGAGCCCGACGTGTTGCAGGTGCCCTTTCCGTTTCCGCAACGGCTCGCGGCCGCGGGGCTGCGCTCCATGGTGATTGCACCGCTGATCGTCGAGAACCAGGTATTCGGCGTGCTGGTCTGCGCCCGCCGCCATGATCAGGCATTCAGCAGCGGCGAGTGCGAGTTCCTGAGGCAGCTCAGCGAGCACGTCGCTCTGGCCAGCCATCAGGCGCGGCTGTACGGTGCTTTGCAACAGGCGTATGACGACCTGCGGCTGAGTCAACACACCGTGATGCAGCAGGAGCGATTGCGCGCACTCGGACAGATGGCCAGCGGTATCGCCCACGACATCAACAACGCGATTTCGCCGGTTTCCTTGTACACCGAATCGCTGCTCGAACGCGAACCCAATCTCAGCGCGCGCGCGCGCGGCTACCTGACCACCATTCAGCGTGCCATAGAGGATGTGGCCAGAACCGTGGCGCGCATGCGCGAATTTTATCGCGAGCGTGAAGCCCAGTTGACCCTCGAGCGGGTCGACCTGAATCGCGCCGTTCGGCAAATCGCGGAACTGACGCGGCCACGCTGGAGCGATCTGCCGCAGCAGCGCGGCGTGATGGTGGACCTGCGAACCGAGTTGCGCGATTCCCTGCCGGATATCATGGGTGCGGAAAACGAAATTCGCGACGCGCTCACCAATCTGATTTTCAATGCGGTCGACGCGATGCCCAATGGAGGCACGCTCACGGTGCGGACCCTCACCTCAGCGGGTGCCGGCGGGGAGGATCGTGTCCTGATCGAGGTCACTGATACGGGTGTCGGTATGGATGAAGACACACGCCGCCGCTGCCTCGAGCCCTTTTTTACGACCAAGGGCGAACGCGGCACCGGTCTCGGTCTCGCGATGGTCTACGGCATGATCCAGCGCCACAGCGCCGAACTGGATATCGAGAGCGCGGCCGGCGTGGGCACGACCGTACGCCTGAGCTTTCCCGCGCACACCTCCTCCGCCGTCTCCACGCAGCAGGAGGGCAATCTTCCGGTCGCGGGCCGGCGTCTGCGGATACTCTTGGTCGACGACGATCCGCTGCTGATCAAATCTCTGCAGGACACATTGCAGGAAGACGGGCATCAGATAGCGGCTACTCACGGCGGCCAGGCAGGAATAGACGCCTTTGCAGCGGCGCTGAAACGCGGCGAGGGACTCGATGTTGTCATTACGGATCTCGGCATGCCGTATGTGGACGGCCGTAAGGTGGCGGCCTCGATCAAAATGCTGTCGGCCACGACTCCCGTCATTCTGCTGACCGGATGGGGGCAGCGGCTCATCGCGGCGAACGACATTCCCCCGCACGTCGACAAGTTGCTGAGCAAACCGCCGCGGCTGCACGAACTGCGCGCCGCGCTGGCGGAGCTGGTCAAATGAATCCCGTTACGGGCCGATTGCTCATCGTGGACGATGAATCGGCGCAGCTGCGCGCGCTGTGCGACACACTGGGCCTGGAGGGGTACGAGACGCAGGGTTTCGGCTCGGCAAAACGCGCCTTGGAGGCCCTGCGCCCCGGCGCATTCGACTTGTTGTTGACCGACTTGATGATGCCGGAAATGGACGGCATCGCGCTGATCAACGCGGCCAGGCAAATCGATGCAACTCTCGGCGCCATCGTCATGACGGGTCACGGCACCATCGATACGGCCGTGCAGGCGATGCAGGGCGGCGCGCTCGATTACATCCTCAAGCCGTTCAAGCTCAACGTCATTTTGCCGGTGATCTCACGCGCCTTGGATGTGCAGCGATTGCGCCGTGAAAACGCCGGGCTTCAGGAGCGCGAACGGCAGCGATCCGAAGAACTCGCCGCGGCGTATCAAGATCTCGAGTCTTTTTCCTATTCCATCTCGCATGATCTGCGCGCGCCGCTGCGGACCATCGACAGCTTCGCAGGAATCCTCGAGGAGGATTTCGCGGAGCAGCTCGGCAGCGAAGCGCAGCGCCTGATCGGCGTCATTCGCAGCGGCAGCCGGAAAATGGACCAGCTGATCGTGGGTCTGTTGGAATTCTCGCGCGCCGGGAGAGAGCGCCTCGATCTCGATCACATCGATATGACGGCGCTTGCGGGTGCCGCTGCCGCCGAGGTCGCGGCAATGTACACAGGTCCCGAACCTCGTATCGACATAGCGGACTTGCCCGCCGTCGCCGGCGATGCCACGGTCATTCGTCAGGTCTGGTGCAACCTGATCGGAAACGCCCTAAAGTACAGCGCCAAGCGAGCGGAACCTAGTGTTCAAATCAGCGGTCGAATCGAGGATCGCGAAGCCATCTACCAGGTGGAGGACAATGGAGCCGGCTTCGACATGCGCTATGCGGACAAGCTTTTCGGGGTTTTTCAACGCCTGCACCGGCCGGAGGAGTTTTCCGGAACCGGCGTCGGATTGGCGATTGTGCAGCGCATCATCGTGCGCCACGGGGGGCGGGTGTGGGCGCGGGGCGCGCCGGACGCCGGCGCCTGCTTTCAGTTCGCATTACCGCTGGGGACGGCCTCATGATCTACACATTCAGGCCGACAAACATCCTTAAATGACAGCGAAATTGCAACTTGTAGTCGTCGAGGACAACGTCATCGATGCGGAGCTGGTGGCAAGGCATTTGGCCAAAGCCGGCCTGGACGTGGTCATGCATCGGGTGCAGACCGAGTCCGAGCTCGTCTCAGCGCTGCACGAAAAGCGGCCGGACCTCATTCTGTCCGACTTCTCTCTGCCGCAATTCAGCGGATTGCGCGCCCTGGACGTGGCCCGCGCCAACGCCCCGGAAACACCCTTTATCTACGTCTCCGGGACAATCGGCGAAGAGCGTGCCATCGATGCCCTGCGGCGAGGGGCAACCGACTACGTCCTGAAGACCAATTTATCGCGCCTGTCTTCCGCCGTGGAGCGGGCTCTGCGCGAGGCTGCGTTGAAGGCCGATCAACGCAAGTCGGAGCAGCAGCGGCGCGAGCAAGAGGTTCGCCTGCAGCGGCTCACGCGCACTTACCGGATGCTGAGCAGCACGAGCTCTGCGATTCTGCGCTTGCGTACCCGGGGTGATCTGCTCGACGAGGTATGCCGTATTGCCGTGGATCAAGGCGGTTACGAACGCGTGGCCATCAGCCTGATCGATTCGGACACGAGGGTTCTCAGGCCGCGCGCCTGTGCCGGCGCGGATACGGAACTGCTGCGAGCCGCCGATTCTGCGACCCTCGATTCCGAAGGGGAGCCTGGGATGATCGAGCGCGCGATTCGCACCGGTTCTCCGAGCGTGCGCAACGATCTGGTGGGCGAGCCGCAATCCGCGGAGCAGGACGAAGTTTTGATCGCCCACGGCTATCGGGCGCTCGCGGCGCTGCCGCTGCTCATCGACGGCACTCCGATCGGCGTCGTCACGCTGTACAGCGCACAGCGCGAGATTTTCGATGAGGCTGAGCTGGGTGTTTTGCTGGAATTGACCGCCAATCTGGGTTTCGCGCTTCAATACCTCGCAAAGGATGAAGCGGTTCACTTTCTTTCGTATTTCGACAGCCTCACGGGGCTCGCGAAGAGACCGCTCTTCTGTCAGCGCCTTGCGCAACGCCTGGGCGATGATGCGGCCAACGGCTATGGCCGCACGGTGGTGGTTTTCGATGTGCGCAAACTCGGCGAGATAAACGATTCGCTGGGCCGCTATGTGGGCGACCGGCTGATCGAGAAAGTGGCGGCGCGGCTGAAGCAGGCCTACGCGGATCCCGAATGCGTGGCGTATTTCGGCGGAGGAACATTCGCCGTAATGCTCGCCGACGTGGGCAATACCACGGATACGGGCCGGCTCATGCAGAACGCGGCGGCCCAGACATTCGTCGAGCCCTTCTATGTCGAGGGCCATGAGCTGCGAATCTCGATCCGTTCCGGGCTGGCGTTCTATCCGCATGATGCGGACTCGGCCGATGCACTGGTCCAAGATGCCGAAGTCGCGCTCAAGGCTGCCCGCGAAGACAACGAGAAGTACATGCTGTACGGGCTCGTGACACAGCGTCCGACGTCGCGCAGTCTGGCGCTCGAGGCACGCTTGACGGGCGCCCTCGATCGCAACGAATTTCTCATCCACTATCAGCCGAAAGTCGACATAGAAAGCGGGCGCATAGAGGGTCTCGAGGCGCTGCTGCGCTGGCAGGACCGCGAAGACGGCCTGGTGCCGCCCTCTGTTTTCGTTCCCTTGCTGGAGCGTTCCGGCGCCATCGTGGATGTCGGGGAATGGGTTCTGCTGCAGGCCGCCCGCGACATCCGCGGCTGGGTGGCGGCCGGTCTCACGAACGTTCGGGTAGCCGTCAACGTTTCGCCCTTGCAGCTGCGCAGGCGGGACTTCGTGGATCGGGTATTGGACAGCCTCAAGCCGGCCATCCGCGAGCCCGCGGGCGTGGATCTCGAGATCACGGAAAGCATGTTGATGCAGGACCTGGAACTGTCCATTGGCAAACTTTCGCAACTCAGAGAGGCGGGTCTGGGCGTCGCGATCGATGATTTCGGAACCGGCTATTCTTCCCTGCGCCTTCTCGCCAGGCTGCCGGTCGACACGCTCAAGGTCGATCGTTCATTCGTGCAGAGCATCGCCGACACGCCGAACATGTTGACGCTGGTTTCGACCATCGTCTCGCTTGCGCGCGCCTTCAACATGAAAACCGTTGCGGAAGGGGTGGAGACTTCCGAGCAGTGGCAGATGCTGCGGCTCATCAAGTGCGATCAGGCGCAGGGCTTCCTGCTGGGCCGCCCGACTCCGGTGGCGGATGTGCCCGCCGTGATTGCGCGTCTTTCGGGCGCGGCGAAGTAGGCAAACGGCGAGCAGGCGACCGCGCGCGTCAGTGCCAAGACGGTCACCCGCATCATCGTGCCCTTCCAGGGCTATTCAGGACGCTATGTGTGGCACTGCCACATCCGCCAAGGGCACCGAATCTGCTTCCCCTGCGGTGATGTACCTCCTGCGCGGTGATGTGCCTCGGCCAGTGCACACGGTCAACATCACCGTGCCGAGAGGTACCAGCTGCGAGAGGCGGCATTTTTCTGTTGCGGCGCGCGATCGGCGCACCGGAATTTTCGGCCGCGATCGCGATTGATTGCGGGAAATGCCTAAAATCGTGGCGCTTGGGCAGGTTTTTTTGCGCAATTTTTGCTTGCAAACGCTGCGCGATTCCGGGCGGTGCTGCCTCGCGCGCAAAGATTCATGACAAGCGGTTGACAGGGCTTAATCCAGGGATATACTGCGCGCCCTTCCAAGTGAAAGGCGTTTTTCTCGACGTACCGGCGATTGACGGGGTCCAAAAACGAGCTATACTAGGAAGTTCACCCCAGGCCTTTGTCGCCTCGGGGACATTCTTTAAAAATTCGAATAGGTAACTTGTGTGGGGACTCGCGTCATTACACCTTTGGTGCAATTGATGATGAGTTTCCAAAACGACCAGCTGTTCATTGGTGCAGCAATGCACTCGTGGACGGATGTGAGTTCTGGATCTCGATAGCTTCAGTGACTTAGTGTAATTAACTGAAGAGTTTGATCCTGGCTCAGATTGAACGCTGGCGGCGTGCCTAACACATGCAAGTCGAGCGGTAACAGGTGTAGCAATACATGCTGACGAGCGGCGAACGGGTGAGTAATGCTTTGGA
>Ga0302324_100014971_pt1 | contig 15589 bp, 17 predicted proteins | sample Palsa_T0_1_FD_201949 | JGI IMG/M metagenome (GOLD analysis project Ga0302324, IMG submission 201949) | Peat permafrost microbial communities from Stordalen Mire near Abisko, Sweden - Palsa_T0_1 | ecosystem: Environmental > Terrestrial > Soil > Palsa > Peat permafrost | place: Sweden: Abisko...
TTTCGTTTGACGTCTTTGCATTCGCCTGGTGCGAGAGCGGCTTGGCGAGGCTCTTCAATTCCGCCGCACTCCAATATTTATATCCAGCCGGCTCCGCGCCCACCAAAGGCAACACCAACAGCAAGCCGATCAATTTGCTTTTCATCCTTGTGCTCCTCGTGGGAATCATTCTTTCACATAGCATGAGCCCCTAGCGCCGACCGGCGGCCACTCGGTACAATCTCTAGTTGGCCATAGGAGATTGAAACCGCGCCCATGAACATCTCCGTCAAGGGCGAGTACGCCTTGCACGCGATCTTCGATCTAGCTTTACAGAAGGCCGGCGAGCCAATCAAAATCGCCGACATCGCCAAGCGGCAAAAGATCCCGCAGAAGTTCTTGGAGCTGATCCTGGCCGGACTGAAACAGGGCGGCTTCGTGGAATCGCGCCGGGGCGCCGAAGGCGGTTACCTGCTGTCCCGAACGCCGGAGGCAATTACCGTCGGACAAGTGATGCGCTACGTGGAGGGCTCCAAGAGCAGCAAGCCCGCGCGCAAGCAGACTGCGGCCGATCCGTTCAGCGAAACCTGGAAGCGCGTGGATCAGGCGGTCTCCGATGTCGTCGACCAGACCACCTTCGCCGAGCTGGCCCGGAACTGGCGCGACCGGCAGGCTCACTATGTACCGAACTGGGAGATTTGATGTTCTATCAGGACAATTCGCTAAGTATCGGACGGACCCCGCTAGTGAAGCTCAATCGCGTGGGCGAGGACGCCCAGGCCACTATTTTGGCCAAGATCGAAGGACGAAATCCCGCCTACTCGGTGAAGGACCGCATCGGTGCATCCATGATCTGGGATGCGGAGAAGCGCGGCTTGCTGGCGAACGGCAAGGAGCTGATTGAGCCTACCAGCGGCAACACCGGGATCGCGCTGGCCTTCGTCGCGGCCGCGCGCGGTTATCCCATCACGCTCATCATGCCGGAGACGATGTCGGTGGAGCGTCAAAAAGTCTTGCGCGCGTTCGGCGCGAATTTGATCCTGACTGAAGGCTCGGCGGGCATGCAAGCTTCCATCGGGAAAGCCGAAGAGATGGTGGCTTCCGATCCAGATCATTATGTGTTGTTGCAGCAGTTCCAAAATCCCGCGAACCCTGAGATTCATTTCAAGACCACGGGCCCGGAGATCTGGGAAGACAGCCAAGGCGCAATCGATGTGTTGGTGAGCGGCGTTGGAACCGGCGGAACTATCACCGGCGTGTCACGTTTTTTGAGGACTGTTCAGAAGAACAAGAAGGTGGTCTCGATCGCCGTGGAGCCGACCGGAAGCCCGGTCATCACACAAACCTTACGAGGGCAAACGCTGCAGCCGGGACCACACAAGATTCAAGGAATCGGCGCGGGTTTCATTCCGGGGAACCTGGACTTGAGCGTGGTGGATCGTGCGGAGCTGGTGACGAACGAAGAATCCATGGAGATGGCCAGGCGATTGGCTCGCGAGGAGGGAATTCTCTCGGGAATGTCCAGCGGCGCTGCGGTGGCCGCGGCCGTGCGCATCGCGCGCGAACCGGAGATGAAGGGAAAGACCATCGTGGTTGTGTTGCCGGACTCGGGCGAGCGTTATCTCAGCACGCCGCTGTTCGAGGGAATCTCTGGGGAATAAATAGAAGGCGAAAACTCGCCGTAAGCTGCGTTTTCCGTTTTGCGATATCTGGATTAGAAAGGCGGACGCTCTTGGGGTGATAGGGTGAAGCGTCCGCCGTCGTAACGGGGATTTGACTATAGAACGCTTCCAGATTCCTCGAAGTTACGCGCCGCTCCCGATTTTCTTGCCCGAAAGTGCCTTTCGAGACTAGCTCTTTCGAGCTACTCCCGGGTGTTGTAAAGAGTCGTCAAGAGGCCCTTGATTTTCGCCTTTTATTCCCGTATACTTGTTAGCGAAGAAAAGGAGAACGCAGGAGTGCCCTTATGTCCCTCCCCCGAACACTCTATTGTGGCCCTTCCGGATGGTCCTATTCACACTGGAACGGCATCGTTTATCCCAAACTGAAGCCTCGAGGCTTTCACGCGCTGGAGGATCTGTCGAAATATTTTGACGCAGTCGAGATCAACACCAGCTTCTATCAACCGCTTCGTCCGGAGCTTGCGAGCGTTTGGGCGAAGAAGGTGGCGCGCAACCCGAAGTTTCTCTTCACCGTGAAGCTGGGCCGCCGCTTCAGCCATGAGCGGTCGCTGAGCGCCGCCGAGATCGCGCAGTTCAAAGAAGGACTGTGGCCATTCCAGCGGGCGCGCAAGCTGGGCTGTGTGCTCATGCAGTTTCCCTGGACTTTCCGCTACACCGAAGAGAATCGTCAGTTCCTGATCGCGCTACGCCGCGCCTTTCATGAGTTTCCGCTGGTGGCCGAGATGCGGCACGCCAGTTGGCAGCATGAGGAGGCGCTTGGAACGTTGATCGATTATCACGTCGGGTTCGCGAATATCGATCAAGCGCCGTACACCAAAGCCATGCCGCCATCCGCGGTGCTCACCTCGCGCATAGGATATGTGCGGCTGCATGGGCGCAATCCGCAACATTGGGAGCGCGAATTTGGGCGGGCCGCCAGGGCCACGGCCGCGCACGACTATCTCTATTCGCCAAAGGAGCTGCTGGAATGGAAGAAGCGCATCGATCAGATCCAGCAGCATGCAGCCACCACGTTCGTGTTCGCGAACAATGACGCCGGCGGGAAATCGGTGGTCAACGGGCTCGAGCTCGGCCGAATGCTCGGCGACGATCGCCGTCTCGCGCCCGCGACGCTGCTGGAGCGGTTTCCTGAAGAGCTGAACGCCTTCCGCGCCGAGGTTCCGGTGCAAGACGGGCTGTTTACGCGTTACCACGCCGAACAGCGCGCTGTCGCCTAGCGAACAACCATACATTCGGGGGCCGTCAGGCTCAATTCGGTAGCCAGGACGGCCACTCGAACTGTCCGCGGAGAGTCTCCATGGAACACCACGTGCCGCACGCCAGCCTTCCAGACCCTGGCAAGATCGGCGCTCGCCTTCGATGCCATGACAACCAGCCGCTCCCGCCCTCCAGCCAGCGCGCCGGATCTGTCCAAATGATCTACCTCCATTACGATGACACCCGCGATCGCCAAATTCGGCCGCTCTACCAAATGAACTTGATGCATGCCGTCGCCTAGCAGGAGATCACGCAGAGAAAGCGCGTGCCTGGAATCGTGTATGGCCACTTGGACGGTTTGCATAGCGTCGCTCACTTGCCGCGCGGTCACTGGCCGGCGATGTGACGCCAGCAATCCGAGCGCCAGTGGCGATCACGCCGCAACACCAACAGGTGTCAACCAATTGAAGCTATGTCGGCTCGCATTTGGCTGACAATATGGGCGAACCTGCGTGCTAGTTCCACAATCCACGCGGGCTCTTTTGCCTCGATGGCTCGGGGCGGGATCAGGTGCGCGCCGATTCCTACCGCTGCAACACCCGCTTGGATGTAGTCGGCCGCATTTTGCTGGTTTACTCCTCCGGCGGCGATGAAGGATACGTGGGGAAACGGCGCTTTCAGCGTGCGAATATATGCCGGGCCCCCCATCTGGGTGCAGGGGAATATCTTTACGAAATCGGCGCCTGCCTTCACCGCCGCCATCACCTCGGTGGGAGTTAGCGCGCCTGGCAGGACCGCGACACCCTGCTTCACCGCGAACTCCACCGTTGGCAGATCCAGTCCCGGGCTGGTAATGAATCTCGCTCCGGCTTCCAGGCACGCGCGCGCCGTTTCGAGATCCCATACCGTGCCCGCGCCCACCACCATCTGCGGGTGCTTCTTCACCAGATACGAAATCAGCTCCGTGGCTTTGGGAACCGTCATGGTCAGCTCCACGATCGGTATGCCGCCGCGCGACACTGCTTCGGCCGCGAGCAATGCGTCTTCCGGCGTCGACACGCGAACGGCCGGAATCAGGCCGACACTTTGGATCTTCGCGCAAACGTCTGCCTTTGTCATTGTCTTTACGTCGTATGCTCCTTGCGCTCGATCAAATTTAGCACGTGCGCGCGGGCGCCACGGACCGCTGCGATGTTCTTCGGGCTTTACACTTAGTTCACACCTAAAAAACGTACCTAAGCTGGATACGTTCGTAACTTTTACGGCTAATATTGTTCTTTAAGCCAGAAAGTTAGTTTCCGATGCCCAACCGATCCGATAGTTCCGGGGCTGTCCTGGCCCGGGAAATTGCGGCTCACAACGCCGAGCGTCGCCGGGAAGCCCGCTACCCCACCCAAGACCCCATTGAACTAGAAACCCTGCCGGGCCCCAGCGGGCCGATCTACGGCACCATCCTGGACGTCTCCCGCTCAGGCTTGCGCATCGCCCTCCGCAAGCGGATCGGCCGCGGTGAGCAGGTGAAAATAAAGCTGCATCGCAGCATCATCTTCGGCGAAGTGCGCTACTGCCGCTCAGTCCCAGACGGATTCCATGCCGGCGTCAAGATACAAGGTGTGGTAGGTCCGCCCGGCCGGGATAGCAAGCACATCGCTGATGACCCGCTCTCACTCTATGCGGTCGGCAAGGGCCTCTCGGTCCCCGAGGTCATTGAGGTACGCGACCATCTCGCGCGATGTGAAGCCTGCCGCGCGCGCCTGTTGCAGCACGAGGAAATGTTGAATCCTGGCGCGAAACATCGTGGGCGGTTCGGCCGACGCGCTCGCGATTAAGCCGCGGATCGCCTGAACCTTTCGAGCATACGGGCCACCCATTGCCGGAATGCACTCGGCGCCGGCGCTCCGGGCAGATGGTCGATCCCCGGATACGGTTTCATGCGCTCGCCGGGGACTTCGTACAGCCGCAGCGACGCCTCCTGGTGCAAGAGTTTGCTGCCCTCGAGAACAATCGGCGCACTGGCCGGCGCGATCACATAGCTGACCCCGAATCCATCGATCAGATCGCTCCGCAGCGGTTGTCCTTGATAGAAGCGGCTGGCCATATCTCGCTGCGCCTGGTAGGTAACGCTGAACAGATCGTGACTGCCCATACTGGGCATCGGAATGGCCGCCACCCATGGCGCCATGGCCTCCGGCGCAAGCACCAGCCGGTCGCGCGGTAAGTTGGCCTTCATCCACGCGAGCATGGCCACCTCGCCGGCCGGCGCCACCGCTGAGAGAAATTCCGGGCTCGCGGATTTGCCATCCCTCCAAAACTGCGCGTAAACGCCCCCGAGCGCTAGTATCGAAACCGCTCCCCAGCCCGCCAGCGCTAACCGCATGGCTTTGCGTTTTTCTACAAAAAGCCGCGAGATCAGCCGGTCGGCTTGCGCCTTCCTTACCAGCAGAAAGCCCACTGCGTACACATATCCGTCGAAGGTGTGGATGGCGCCCGGCAGCCCCGGAATCATCGGTAACACTGCCCCGCACAGAAACCAGCTCTGCAGGATTTCGTCCTCGGGTCGCGCCACGCGGATGCGAATGAGCATCAGCCAGCAGATGAGCATGGCCGGAATTCCGTACACCAGCAGAACCCAGGCGGGCGAACCCATTCTCCAGGGCGACATCTGCGAGAGGTCTCGCACCCATGAGGATCGCAGAGTCTCGATCACATAAGGCAGCATCCCGGCGCCTGCCGCTACAAAAAGCCAGCCGCATTCCCTCTTTCGGGCTGCCTTCCAGAGAGGCCACACCGCGGCCGTGGTGATCACGAAGATTTCGAAGGGGTGAAACAAGCCATCCAGAAACACGCATACCAGCAGCCAGTAGTAATAGCGGCGCAGGCCTTCGGTGATGAACTTCGCCAGGTTGGTGAACGCAAACAGCATCATCGCGGTGCCGAATGTCAGCAGCATGGAGTTCGACAATCCACCGCGCACCAGCCCATCGGCCGTGTCGTAGCCATACTCCACCAGTCCGTATCCCAAAACCAGTTGAACCGCGGCCGGCAATCCAAGCGCCTTGGCGGCCGTCCAACCCAGCAAGCGCAATGGCAGCGCCCCCAGCACCACCAATGCCGCATACAGCATCGCCCGGCGCGTCTTCATGAACGTTTGCGCGGCCAGAATCAACGCGTATGCGGCCAGCCAATACAGCAGCAACTGCAGGCCGTAATAGGAAACGATGGTTGCGAGGCCGGTGCGCGCCGCAATCGTGAACATGGGCTGAAACAACGCCGGCTCGGTCTGCCACGGCGCATGCTCGTTTGGCAGCAACCAGTGCGTTCTCGCCAACTCCATCCAGGTCAGATATTGCGGGACGTCCAGGTTGCGCAAATAATACGCCGGCTGATAACCGGGCGGCGGGTCCACTATCCCCGCGATCACCCCGATATGGTTTGCCAGGCCCAGCAGCGTGCCCAGCAAAACGGCTAAGATCAGGCGCACGCGCATATCTATAGGATCGGCAGCGAGTTGCCTAAACTTCGCGGGGCCGAAGCGGTTGCCCTCTGGTAAAATCGACCGTGTTATGAGCCGGGGCCATCTCCTCTTGCTAGCCCTATCGCCATGGTTGCTGGCCGGCCAGAGTGCGCAGAATCCGCTGCCGAACTCGGAGCTGAAGGATCCGGACGGGCAAAGGGTTCAGTTCAAGTTCCAAACGCTTCCCAATAGCGTCCAGGTCTATACCTGCAGGCAGACCAATCAAGGCTTCGCCTGGGCGGGTCCGGACCCCGATGCGACCCTGACGAACGCCGAGAAGACGTTGACCTTACACCACTACAAAGGACCGACTTGGGAAGCGCCGGATGGCAGTATCGTGCGAAGCGACGGCACGCTGGCAAAGCACTTTTTGCCGAACGACAAAAACGCGGTTCATTGGCTGGAATTACCAGCCACGGAGTCGACCAAGCAGTTTCGGAACGTGAAATTTGTTCGTCGAGTCGAGACGGCTGGAGGACTTGCCCCTTCCGACAAGCCGTGCGATGCACAACATTCCGGCGAGCAAGCCCGCGTAAACTACGCCGCTATCTATCTGTTCTATGTCGATAAGTAGCAGCGCCATCACCCGAAGGCCCAGCGCTCTATAGAACCTCAGGCAAACGTCCGATTAATTAAATGGAAAGGCCTGAGACGAGGGAGGACTGCGGGTGGCGATCGGCATTTTGGGCGGCGGCTTGGCGGGCCTCACCATCGCGGCGCATTTGGACCACGATTGCGATGTGCTGGAAAAGGAAAGCCGCGGCGGCGGCCACTGCCAGACGGTCCAGGAATGCGGCTTCACCTACGACGCCGGCGGACCCCACATCATTTTTTCGCGCAACCAGGAGATGGTGGACTACATGGTGTCGCTGCTGGGCGGCAACGTCCACCGCGCGCGCCGCAACAACAAGATCTACTACAAAGGCCGCTTCGTTAAGTATCCGTTCGAGAATGGCCTCTTCGACCTCGATCCTCAGGATCGCTTCGAGTGCCTGTACCACTACATCAAGAACGACTATCCGCCGCCGCAAACCAATTTCAAGGAATGGATCTACCATCACTTTGGCAAAGGCCTCGCCGAAAAATATCTAATTCCATATAACGAGAAAATTTGGAATGTTCCGGCCGAGGAGCTGGGTCTCGAATGGGTGGAGGGCCGCGTGCCCAAGCCGCCCATCGAAGACGTGATCAAGGCCGCGGTGGGCGTTGAGACCGAAGGCTACACGCACCAGCTTTATTTCCATTACCCCGCGCACGGCGGCATCGAGTCGTTGCCTCGCGCCATGCGGGAGCGCGTACAGAATCTCATCCCGGACTTCACCGTGGAACGAATTTGGAAAGAGGGCAACCGCTGGTGCGTTAGCAACGCCCAGTCAACCCGGCGCTCCGACGCGCTGGTTTCGACCATTCCGATTCAAGAGCTGGCCGCGGCGCTCGATGGCACGCCGCCCGAAATCCTCGCCGCCGTCAATGCGCTGCGCTACAACTCGCTGGTCACCGTGTCCATCGGTATTGATGCCGCGCGTCTCCCCGATTACACCGCTATCTACGTTCCCGACCCGGAGGTCCGTTTCCATCGGCTGTCGTTCCCGGCCGCCTTCAGCCCTCACAACGCACCGCGCGGCCAATCCATCATCCAGGCCGAAATCACCACCAATCCCGGCGACGGGACGCACGAGATGTCGGATGAAGAGTTGCTGGCCGATGTCGTCAAGGATCTGGAAGACATGGATCTGGTGCGGCGTCCCGAAATTTGCTATTCCCGCGTGATTAGGACGAAGTACGGCTATGTCGTTCAGAACGACGATTGCCGGCGCTACTTGCAGCGCGCCAAGGCCTACTTCGAACAGATCGGCATTGCGCTGTGCGGCCGCGTCGCCGAGTTCGAGTACATCAACATGGACGTCTGCATCGAGCGGGCGCGCAACGTTGCCGATCGGTTCAATCGTGGAGGGCTTTCCGCGTTAGCCGAGGCCCTGCACGTAAGGACGGAACATGTTCATCGCTAGCTTCCGCCTGAAAACTTCGATTCAAAAATGGCTGTTCACTCTGCAAGATTTTTGGGATTTCCCGCGCTTCCATCCGGCGCGCGAAATGAAGCGGCTGGCGCTCCAGGAGAGCGTGCAGTACGCCCAAAAGTACATGCGCACCGCAGTCGGTATGGAAAGTGCTCGCGAGGTCCTGGAATCGGCACTCGGGCAGGTTAGCATTCCGGGACACTATCTGGAATTCGGAGTTTACAAAGGCGGCACGATTCGTTTTATCGCGGAACACGCCGGAGCCGCGCAGCCGGTCCATGGCTTTGACAGTTTTCTCGGCTTGCAGGAGTCCTGGAGCGGAGATCGTTTTGCTTTCGACGCCAAGGGAAGCCTGCCCCAAGTGCCCCGCAACGTCGTTCTTCAGCAAGGCTTCTTTGCCGATACGCTGCCGGGCTGGATTGAAAAGCATCCCGGACCAGCAGCCTTCATTCACATCGACTCCGACCTCTATGAATCCGCCCGCTGCGTTTTTGAGCTCCTCCAAGACCGCATCGTCCCCGGCACCGTCATCGTGTTCGATGAGTATTTCAACTACCCGAACTGGCAAGCGCATGAGTTTCGCGCCTTCCAGGAGCTGGTGTCGCGCTGCCACATTGAATACGAGTACCTGGGATATGCGCGCTTTCAAGTGTCCGTCAGGATCAAGGCCATTTCCAAAGCGCGGCCCACCCGGATCGAGCAAAGCGATCTCACGGCGCTCGAAAATCTTTCCGCCCAGTGAACTTTATGAGCCACACGATCTCAGTCGCGATGATCACGATGAACGAGGAAAAAGCCGTCGCGCGAGTGATTGGGGACATTCGCGACGCCCTTGGTTCCCGCCCACACGAAATTGTCATCGTCGACAGCAGCCGCGACGCCACCCCCACCATCGCGGCCAACTTAGGCGCCCGAGTGATACGGCAATTCCCGCCCAAGGGCTACGGCCGCGCCATGGCCCGCGTGCTCGCCGAATCCGTCGGGGATGTTATCGTCACGCTCGATTGCGACGGCACGTACCCGGCCTCGGAGATCCCCGTATTGGCCGAAATGGTCCTTTCCGGTCAATATGATCTGGTGAATGCCTCCCGGCTGGAACACCGTCCGGCGACAATGCCGCTGGCTAATTACCTCGCCAACTGGCTGTTCGCGTTTTCCGCTTGGCTGCTGGTGGGCGTCAAGTCCACCGACCTCCACTCCGGCATGCGCGCCTACAGCCACCGGGTGGTTCGGCATGTGGACTTCGATCCGAACGGCCCCGCACTACCTGTGGAACTGCTGCTGAAACCAGCGCTCCAGGGTTTCCGCATCAAGGAAGTTTTCATTCCCTATGGCGAGCGCATCGGGGAAACCACCCTGCAGCGCTGGTCCTCCACGCTCTGGACTTTCCGCCGGATATTCCGATTGGCCCTGTCCCGCTTCTCGCCCCTATCGAAGAGCCCCGTTTCAGCCGATTGAAATATCAGGAGTTGTTGCGCTTTGACCAGTCTTACGGGGCTCGAGGAAGCTCTCAAACAGCCCGTTGCTACCCGTCCGGCCGAGGTGATGCCCGGCTTCGCCGCTGCGTTCATCGCCGAGTCCATCGCGATCCTGGAGCAGGTCGATATCGCCGCCATCGAGCGCATGGCCCTTGGTCTCGCGCGCGTTCGCGAACTTGGCGGGCGACTCTTCATCCTGGGAGTGGGGGGCTCGGCCGGGCACGCCGGCCACGCGGTGAACGACTTTCGCAAGCTTTGCAGTTTTGAAGCCTACGCGCCCACGGATAATGTTTCAGAGCTTACCGCCCGAGCGAATGACGAAGGCTGGGACACTTGCTTCGCCGGTTGGCTCCAGGGCTCGCGCATCTCGCCGCGCGATGGCGTGCTGGTCTTCTCGGTGGGCGGCGGCAGCCGCGAGAAAAACGTGTCGGTCAACATCGTTCGCGCGCTCGAAACCGCGGCGGGCGCAGGCGCTCACATCTTCGGGATCGTGGGGCCGAACGGCGGATTCACGCGCCAGGTAGCTGAGGAGTGCATCGTCATTCCGGCGCTTGCTCCCGATCGCATCACGCCGCATACCGAGGGGCTCTGCGCCGTGCTTTGGCACTTGCTGGTCAGCCATCCGCTGCTCCAGCGCGCCGCCACGAAATGGGAGTCCATCCTATGACAGGGCAATCGATGACCGGGCAGCCGATGACGACGGGACGGTTCTTCATCGCCGGTGGCGCCGGTTTCATCGGCAGCCACTTCACCGACCGCCTGCTGTGCGAACAAGCCACCGAAGCGGTCACCATTTACGACAACTTCTCGAGCGGCCGCGAGTGGCACTACGCGCATCACGAGCACGACCGGCGGCTGCGCGTTATTCACGGCGACCTCAAGGACCTGGCTGCTCTGGAACGCTGCATGGAGGGTCACGATACGGTCATTCACCTGGCCTCCAATCCCGACATCGCGCGCGCCGCGGTGGAACCGGACATCGATTTTCGCGAAGGCACTTTCCTCACGCAGCAAATCGTCGAGGCCATGCGCCGCTCCGGGACCCCGCATCTGCTCTATGCCTCAGGCAGCGGCGTCTATGGCGATCTGAAGGATTACGAAGCTCACGAGGATTTTGGGCCGCTGATTCCGGTCTCCACTTACGGCGCGAGCAAGCTGGCCGGTGAAGCGCTTATCGCCTCCTATTGCGCGATGTTCGATCTGCGCGCTTGCGCGTTCCGCTTCGGCAACGTGGTGGGTGCGCGGCAAACTCACGGCGTCGGGTTCGACTTCATTCGCCGCTTGCGCGCTCAGCCCGATCGATTGCGCATCCTGGGCGACGGCCGGCAGAGCAAGTCCTATATTCACGTCGAGGATGTCATCGATGCCGTGCTGCTGGCGCACCGCTCCACGGCCAAGAACTTCGAAGTCTTCAACGTCTGCACTAGCGACTACATCACCGTGACGGAAATCGCGGAACTGGCCATCGAAATCGCGGGCCTCCCCCCCGATCAAGTGCGGCTCGAATACACCGGTGGCGACCGCGGCTGGAAAGGCGACGTGCCGGTGGTCCGCTTGAACACGGATCGCATTCGCGCTCTGGGCTGGACATGCAAGCGCAACACGCGTCAAGCCCTCTCGGTGTCGCTCGACGCGCTGGCCGTCGACGCCCGCCTGGGGAGGATATGAAGCGCGCCGTGTTCCTGGACCGCGATGGCGTGGTGAATCGCGCCGTCCTCCGCCAAGGCAAACCATACCCGCCCGCGACGCTCTCGGACCTGCGGCTGTTGCCCGGCGTCCGCGAAGCCTGCAACCAGCTGCGGGAGGCAGGCTTCGCCCTGATCCTGATAACCAATCAGCCCGATATCGCGCGCGGCCTGGTTACCGCCGAGCAAGTCTGGGAAATCAACCAGCGCTTGCAGCGCTACCTGCAACTCGCGGGCGTTTGCGTCTGTCCGCACGACGACTCCGCGCGCTGTTCGTGCCGCAAACCGCAGCCCGGCCTGCTGCTCGAAGCCGCCCGGGTGTGGAACATCGATCTTGAATCGAGCTACATCGTCGGCGACCGCTGGCGCGACATAGAAGCCGGCCATCGCGCCGGTTGCCGCGCCATCTTCGTCGACTACGGCTACGCTGAACAGCGCCCGGACGGGCCGTTCGTGCAAGTCCGCTCGCTGCGCGACGCCGCGCAATGGATTTTGCGAAGTACCCGGCTGGGCCATCATTTGGAAACGCCACGCTATGCCTGATGTCGCTTCTTTCCGCGTCAAGATCTTCGCCGACGGCGCCGACCGGGCTTCTATCCTGGAGCTTGCCGGCAATCCCTGGATCAGGGGATTCACCACGAATCCCACGCTGATGCGTCAGGCTGGGGTCACCGACTACGAGTCGTTCGGAAAGTCTCTCGCGTATGCGATTCCGGACCGTCCGTTTTCTTTCGAGGTCCTCTCCGACGATTTCGACGAAATGGAACAGCAAGCGCTACGCATCGCCTCTTGGGGTGAGAATGTCTACGTGAAGATACCCATCACCGATACGCGCGGCCGCAGCGCCCGGGCGTTGGTCAGGCGCCTCTCTGAGCAGGGAGTCAAGGTCAACGTCACCGCGCTGATGACGCTCGAACAAGTTGACGCTGTCGTCCCGGCCCTGCGCCACGGACCTGGGAGCTGCATCTCGATCTTTGCCGGACGCGTCGCCGACACCGGCTACGATCCGCTGCCCATGCTTAGCGGCGCGCTCACGCGTATCCGCGCCTATCCTCAAATCGAGCTGATTTGGGCCAGCCCGCGCGAGTTGTTCAACATTGTGCAGGCCGACGCCATCGGCTGCCACATCATCACGGTCACGCACGATCTGCTGAGGAAGCTCCCGCTGCTTGGCCGCGATCTCACGGAGTACTCACTCGACACGGTAAAAATGTTCGTCAATGACGCCCGGGCCGCGAATTTCACTTTGGAAACGCCGGCCACGCTAACGAGGACCACCCTTTGACACCGTGTCGTCGGGTGGATAAACTGTGGCCAGCCGTAGAGGTGTCGGTCAGGGAAGAAGGGAGCGCGCATTATGAAGTTCGCCGGAACCATCGCGTTGGGCGTCTTGCTTGCGTTCGGTAGTGGAGCGAGCGCCGCGGAGTTGTCCCCCTCGTCCGTTACGTTTGCCAAAGACGTTGCTCCAATCTTACAGGAGCGTTGTCAGGAGTGCCATCACACGGGCTCGATGGCGCCCATGTCGCTGGTGACCTACGAAGAGACGCGCCCCTGGGCCAAGTCCATCCGGCAGCGAGTAATTCTTCGCCAGATGCCGCCCTGGCACATCGATCCGTCGGTGGGAGTGCAGAAGTTCAAGAACGACATGTCGCTCAGCGCCGAGCAGATCTCGACCATCGTGCGGTGGGTGGATGCGGGCGCGCCGCTGGGCGATCCCAAAGACATGCCCGCTCCCAAACAATGGCCGGCCCCGAACGAGTGGAAGGCCGCCAAAGAACTTGGCCAGCCGGACTTGGTGATCAAGTCCGAGCCATACACCATGGCGGCGCACCATCAGGACGTGTGGTGGCGTCCGGCTTCCGACATCCCCATCACCGAGCCACGCTGGGTGCGCGCGGTTGAAATGCGGCCCGGAACCGCCGCCGGACGCAGAATCACGCATCACGCCGTCGCCTACCTGGTGCAGGATGATCCTGAGAGTTTGACCCCCGGGGCCAGCGCGGACTTGGGTGGACGGGGCATGCTGATGGAATGGGCTATCGGTAAGGGCTATGATCTGTACCGTCCAGACACCGGCAAACTGCTGCTCCCTGGATCGCAGATTTCCTGGGACGTCCATATTCACGCCGTGGGCGAGGAAATTCGGGACGACGTCGAGCTGGGCATTTGGCTTTATCCCAAGGGCCAGGAGCCCAAGTATCGAACCTATTTGACGGGTTTCCAAGCGATACGCGGATTCGAGTCGTCGACCGGGTCTCAAACCAGAGTCGGCAGGAATGTCGACATCCCGCCCAATTCGGTGATCGCGTCCGACAACTACACCGTACTGAAGCACGCCGCCATCCTCGAGAATTTCCAGCCGCACATGCACTTGCGGGGCAAGGCCATGGCCGTGGAAGCGATCCTGCCGGATGGAAGCGTACAGATGGTGAGCTACGTCGGCAATTTCAACTTCAATTGGATGGTCAACTACATCTACACGGACGACGCCGCGCCGGCGTTTCCCAAGGGCACCACCATCCATGTGACGGCCTGGTATGACAACACCCACGCTAATCCCAACAACCCCGATCCGGACCAATGGGTGGGCTTTGGCGATCGGACCGTGGACGAAATGGGGCACGCGTGGATGAACGTGACCTACATCAGCGACGAGGACTACAGCGCCTGGGCCGCGAAGCACCGTCCGAAACTCGAGGCCGACGCATCGCCACGTCCCTAATCATGCGGTCGGGTTCGTTGTGGGAGGCCACTGCCGCGATGTGGCTGGCGGGTGCCGCGCTGGCCCTCGGACAGGGGGTGGTTCCCGAGCCCGTCCGCGACTCGGGTTCCAGCATCACCGGCGCTTTTGAAGGCTGGTTCAAGAATCCGGACGGAAGCTTCAGTCTCCTGCTGGGCTACTACAACCGAAACCGAAAGCAGGAAGTGGACATTCCCGTGGGGCCAAACAACGAGCTCGAACCGGGAGGGCCGGATCGCGGCCAGCCCACCCACTTCGTGCCCGGCCGAGGTTGGGGGTTGTTCACCGTGAAAGTGCCGGCCGACTTCGGCGACAACAAGATCGTTTGGACCATCGTGGCCAATGGCAAGACCACCGCGATTCCGGCCAGCCTCAAGCCGGAATGGGAGGTTTCGCCTTTTCAAGAAGCGGCCGTTGGAAATACGCCGCCCGTGCTCGGCTTCGACGAACACGGCCCGTCGGTGCAAGGTCCCCGCGGGCTCATCGTCGAGCGCACCGCGAAGGTAGGAGAGCCGCTCCCGTTGACCGTGTGGGTTTCCGACGACGCCAAGTTTACTTCGTCGTCCGGCGCGAAGCCCAAGACCTTGGGCGCTCCCGTTACCCTGCGTTGGATCCCGTATCGCGCGCCGGGGCGCGTAGCATTCAGTGCCGAACGGCCGGAGGTCCAGAAACTAGAACGTTCGGGCGACTCGGCGCCGTTCAGTGGGACGGCCACCACCACTGTGACATTCAGCGAACCCGGCGAGTACGTGTTACATGTAACGGCCAACGATTATTCCGGCGAAGGCGGGTCCGGGTTTCAATGCTGCTGGACCACGGGGCAGGTGAGGGTGTCGGTCGAGCGCTGAACCACTCCCTTTACGGTCGCGGCTCTGTTTCGAGCTCAAGGGCGCGTTCGCGCTGCCATTGGAGCTTATCTTGATATTCCTGATACAGCGTCGTAACGCCGGCCCACCAATAACCCACCACAAACAGCAGCAGGAATGGAACGGCCAGGAAATTCCAAGTCTCGATCGCGTAAGCGACCATGTAAGCGAAGTAGGCGCCCGCGGCCAATTCCGCATACGGCATCCAGCCGCTGCGCCGCCGGTAGCTCGCGTTCTGAATTTTCACTTTGCGGTCGCCAACCGCATATTTCGGCGTGCGCGCAAACGGTGACTTGATGCCTAACAGCGCTTCGATGACCGCCTTGGTGTTGATCAAGGTCAGCGCGATGCCCGCGGCCATCAGGGCCGGCATCAGCACAATCGCGCGCTTCCAATTCCCCGGATACAGCTCGCGCTGAGCCATCAAGTA
>Ga0302324_100014973_pt1 | contig 15589 bp, 11 predicted proteins | sample Palsa_T0_1_FD_201949 | JGI IMG/M metagenome (GOLD analysis project Ga0302324, IMG submission 201949) | Peat permafrost microbial communities from Stordalen Mire near Abisko, Sweden - Palsa_T0_1 | ecosystem: Environmental > Terrestrial > Soil > Palsa > Peat permafrost | place: Sweden: Abisko...
CGCGACGCGTACCGAGCGGCCCGGGCCCGGTGGCACCGTGGAAAGTGTCGTGGTAGGCGATATCAACGGCTCGACCGCGTGGACGGGGGCCTTGAGCGGCGTCGATATGGTGATGCACCTCGCCGCGCGCGTGCATGCGGTGAATGAGGCGGCTGAGGATTCGCATCTGTACCTTGAGACCAACGCCCACGGCACGCGCCATCTGGCAGAGGCGGCTGCCCGACATGGCGTGCGGCGGTTCATCTACCTCAGTAGCGTGAAGGTAAATGGTGAAGAAAACACTCAACATGCCTACTCGGCGAACGACGTGCCGCATCCGCTGGATGCCTACGGGTCATCCAAGTGGCGTGCGGAGCAGTTGCTTGCGGTCACGGCCGCCAGCACCGGCATGCAGGCAGTGATTGTCAGGTCACCGCTGGTCTATGGTCCGGGCGTGCGCGCCAACTTCCTGCGCCTGCTGCGCTCGGTCGACCAGCAGCGCTCGCTGCCGCTCGGGGCAATCCGCAACCGGCGAAGCCTGGTGAACGTGTGGAATCTATGCGACCTGTTGATCCGGGTGCTCGATCATCCGGCCGCAGCCGGGCGCGCCTGGATGGTCTCGGACGGCGAGGACCTCTCCACCCCGGAGCTGGTGCGGCGGATCGCGCGCGCCATGGGCCGTCGCGCGCGGCTGGCGGCGCTGCCCGTCCCGCTGCTGCATCTCGCCGGGGCATTGCTCGGCAAGCAGGCTGAGATGCGCAGGCTGTGCGGTTCGCTCACCGTGGACATCACCCCGACCCGTACGCAACTGGGCTGGTCGCCGCCGGTGCCGGTGGATGAGGCACTGGCGCGCACCGTCAGCTGGTATCGCAGCACGCAGCTCGCCGCGGGGTCGGGGCGCTGATGCAACCCTCGCTCGGCGTGTTGATCGGCGCACTCGCACTTGCCGCCTCTGCGATCCTCACCCAGTTCGCGCGCCGCTTCGCTGCCGGCAGCGGGGTACTCGACGTCCCGAATGCACGCAGCTCGCACCGCGAGCCGACCCCGCGCGGCGGGGGGATTGCGATCGTGTTGGTGATGACCGCCGGCCTCATCGTGATCGCGCTGTGCGGGCTGATCCGCCCGCAACTCCTGTGGGCGCTCGGTGGCGGCGGGCTTGCGGTCGCACTCGTGGGATTTGCCGACGACCGTCGCTCGCTCCCGGCCACGACACGCCTCGCCGTGCACTTCGCTGCGGCCCTCTGGGCGCTCGCCTGGCTCGGGGGGCTGCCGACACTGCGCCTCGGGGATCACCTGGTCTCACCAGGCTGGGCGGGCTACCTCTTCGGGGCGCTGGGGATCGTGTGGGCGGTCAATCTGTTCAACTTCATGGACGGCATCGACGGCATCGCCGCCTCGGAGGCGATCTTCATGGCGCTCGCCGGGGCGCTCCTCGGCCTGGATGCCGGCGCGGGCGGCACAACCTTGCCGGCGCTGTTGTTTGCCGCCGCCTGCGGCGGGTTCCTGCTATGGAACTGGCCGCCGGCGCGCATCTTTCTCGGTGATGTCGGATCGGGCTACCTCGGCTACGTGATCGTCGTGCTGGCGGTGGCCGCCACCGCCGACAATCCCGTGGCGCTGTGGGTGTGGCTGATCCTGGGCGGCGCGTTCTTCGTGGACGCCACGGTGACGCTCGTGCGCCGTACGCTACGCAACGAGCGCGTGCACGAGGCACACCGCAGCCACGCCTATCAGTGGCTGGCGCGTCGCTGGGGAAGCCACGCCCGGGTTACCCTCACCGTGGCGATCGTCAATCTCCTGTGGCTGTTGCCCTGTGCCGTGCTGGCGGCGCGTCGTCCGGGGCTGGCCGGCATACTCGTGCTGATTGCCTTCGCGCCACTGACACTGCTCGCGCTCGCCGTGGGCGCCGGGCGGCGCGAGTTGGAGAGCTGATGGAGGCAGGACGCAAGGCGGCGGTGCTCGGCGCCGGGTTTATCGGCTTGAACCTGGTGCGCCGTCTGGTTGGCGCCGGCACCCAGGTCGCAGTCCTCGACCACAACGAGGCACCGGCCGATCTCGCTGCCCGTGTGCGCTGGGTGCGCGGTGAGTTCGCCGACCCGGCCGCGGTGGACGAGGTCATCGCCGGCGCCGATGTTGCCTTTCACCTGATCTCGAGCACCGTGCCGGGCGATGAGCACGTGAAGGTGAGCCGGGAATTGTCGGACAACATTTTCGCGACGCTCGGGTTTCTGGAGTCATGTGAGCGTCTCAGCGTGCCGCGCGTCGTGTTTGCCTCCTCGTCCTCGGTCTACGGGCTGCAGGAGCGGATGCCGATCCCCGAGAGCGCCGTCACCGATCCGATCAGCTCGCACGGCATTCAGAAACTGGCGATCGAGAAGTATCTGCTGTTTCATCGCTTCCACCGCGGACTCGACGTGCGCATCGCGCGACTCTCGAACCCCTTTGGTCCGGGGCAGCGCCTGTACGGGCGGCAGGGCTTCGTGGCACTCACCATCGGGCATCTCTTAAACGATGAGCCGATACTGCTGCGCGATGGCGGCCGCCCGGTGCGTGATTTCCTCTATATCGATGATGTGACCGAAGCCCTCGATCGGCTGGCAAGCCAGGACGATGCGCCCTCGGTGGTCAACATCGGCTCGGGAACCGGGCACTCGCTGAAGGATGTCGTGGCGCTGGTCGAGGAGGTGATCCGGCGGCCGGTGCGCGCGATTCTCGGGGAGGCGCGCCGCGCAGACATCCCGGTCAGCGTCCTTGATGTGAAGCTTGCGATGGCCGGAATTGGCTTCCGCGCTGCAATACCCCTGCGCGCCGGGCTGTTGCGTACTTTAGCGCACTATGGCATAGCTTCCCCGGGCGCCCCCTGACCTGCCTGCCTCGCTGTCTCAAACGTGGCAGCGGGCGCGCTGGCCCAAGCTTGACCTTGTTGCCACAATCTTCCGGATCACCCCGCCGACTGCGCTGAGCTCCAAGGGCGCGTCAACCGACAAGCCCCAGCGTCGTTACAGACTGTCGGGTCGCAGATACGTCCCGGGTCAGCCGAGTCGCAGTAAACCAATGTAACTTTTGCCGATTTGTGCGGAGTATTGCTTTAGAATAGCCGCGCGTTTGCGATCGACCCGCTGACAGCGCTCTTCAGGGACTGAAGAAGGACGAGCGGGTTCTAGGGTGGAGGTGGCATGAGGGACAAACACGCAGCCGCCAGGACTGCGTCCTGGGCAAATTCGGCTGCCGCCGCGATTCTCGCACTCCCCCGTGAAACCAAACGCGTGATAATGGTGATCGCCGATGCCGTCGCGATCCCCACGGCTTTATGGGCGGCGCTGGCGCTGAAGTTCGACCGCCTCGATCCGGCGCTGGAGAGAACTTCCGCCTACTTCGCCGTCGCAATCGTCTCGGCGCTGTTTTTCTTCTGGTTGTTCGGTCTGTACCGCGCGGTGATCCGCTTCATGGGACCGCGTGCCATGGGAACGGTCATCGCCGGTGTCAGCTTCTCGGTGCTGGTGCTCGCAGGTTTCGACCGCTTCTTTGCCAGCCATCAGATTCCGCTGTCCGCGTTCGGTATCTACTGGGCCCTCGCGCTGCCGTACGTCGGGGGCAGTCGCTTCGTCGCGCGCTACCTGTTCCTGCGTCGCTCGGGCGTGCGGGGCACCGCCGCGCGCGTTGCGATCTACGGCGCCGGCAACGCCGGCGCCCGCGTGTGCTCGGCGCTGCTCGGCGGCCCGGACTTCGAGCCGGTCGCCTTCATCGACGACAAGAAATCGCTCCAGGGCAGCAGCATCAACGGCATCGGCGTCTACGGCACCGATTCCCTCAACGAGCTGGTGCGCAAGCGCCGCATCGACCGGATCCTGCTCGCCATGCCCTCGGCTGCGCGCCGGCGGCGGCGCGAAATCCTCACCGCGCTCGAGCCCCTGGGCGTACACGTGCAATCCCTTCCCAACCTGTCCGATCTCATCTCCGGCCGTGCGCAGTTCAACGAGCTGTGCGATGTGGAGGTGAGTGATCTGTTGGGGCGCGACCCGGTGCCGCCGCGCCCGAAGCTGTTCGGCTCGTGCATCCGCGGCAAGTGCGTGTTGGTCACCGGCGCGGGTGGCTCGATCGGCTCGGAGCTGTGTCGCCAGATCATACGGCTGGGTCCGAGCCGCCTGGTGCTGTTCGAGATGTCGGAGCTCGCCCTCTACAACATCGATCGCGAGCTGGAGGAAGTGGCCGCGCACGAGCGGCTGCAGCTGGAGATCGTGCCGCTTCTGGGGAGCGCCCACCACCGTCACCGCGTGCGCGAGGTGCTCTCGACCTTCGGGGTGCAGACCGTCTACCACGCAGCCGCCTACAAGCACGTGCCGATCGTCGAGCACAACGTGGTCGAGGGTATCCACAACAACGTGATCAGCACCTGGTACACCGCGGAAGCGGCGCTCGAGACCGGGGTCGAGACCTTCGTGCTGATCTCCACCGACAAGGCGGTGAACCCCGCCAACGTCATGGGCGCCACCAAGCGCCTGGCGGAGCTGGTCCTGCAGGCCCTGCAGGAACGCACCACCAATACGCGCTTCTGCATGGTGCGCTTCGGCAACGTGCTCGCCTCCTCGGGCTCGGTCGTGCCCTTGTTCCAGGAGCAGATCCGGCGCGGGGGACCGGTGACCGTGACCCACCCGGACGTCATCCGTTATTTCATGACCATACCGGAGGCGGCCCAGCTGGTGGTGCAGGCGGGCTCCATGGCGAAGGGGGGCGACGTGTTCGTGCTCGACATGGGCCGACCGGTGCGCATCGACGATCTGGCGCGCCGCCTGGTGAACCTCATGGGGCTCACCGTGCGCGATGCCAACAACCCCGACGGGGACATCGAGATCGAGTACACGGGGCTGCGCACCGCGGAGAAGCTGTTCGAGGAGCTGCTCATCGGCTCGAACGTGACCGGCACCGATCACCCGATGATCATGCGTGCCATCGAGCATCACCTGCCGTGGATGAAGATGCAGCAGATCCTGAACGACCTGCTCGTGGCACTGGCCAGCTTCGACTGCCACCGCACGCTCGCGCTGCTGGCCGAGGCGGTAGCCGAGTACCAGGCGGAGGTCGATATCCGCGACTACGTCTGGACACGCAAGGCGGTGCTGCCGCATGCGACGGCGGCCAAGGTCGCTGACTTTGCCGCCAAGCGGCGCCTGTCCGAGGCGGGCAAGCCCACGCAGGGTCAGAATCCCAACTGACGCGGCCGTGGTATCTTTTCGTGCTTGAGCCGGGGGCGGCCTTGCTTTAGGCTTCGACCCTTTCTTCCTTACCGCTCAAGAACTTAACTCATGCGCGTTACCATCTTCGGCTCCGGCTACGTGGGTCTCGTCACCGGCGCCTGCCTGGCGGATGCCGGCAATCACGTGATCTGCGTGGACGTGGATGCGGCCAAGATCGCGCGCCTGAATCGCGGCGAGGTGCCGATCCACGAGCCCGGGCTCGATGCGCTGATCAAGCGCAATGCCGATGCCGGACGGCTCGAGTTCACGACCGAGGCGGAGAGGGCGGTCCGCCACGGCTTGTTCCAGCTGATCGCCGTGGGTACCCCGCCCGGGCAGGACGGCTCGGCGGACTTAAGCTTCGTGCTGGCCGTCGCGCGCACCATCGCGACCCACATGAGCCGCCACTGCATCGTCATCACCAAGTCGACCGTGCCGGTCGGAACCGCGGACAAGGTGCACGCCGAGCTCACGCGCACCCTCGCCGAGCGCGGCTCGCAGGTCGAGTTCGACGTGGTCTCGAACCCCGAGTTCCTGAAGGAAGGGGCGGCGATCGGTGACTTCATGAAGCCCGACCGGGTCGTCGTGGGCACCAGCAGCGCGCGCGCCACCGAGCTCATGCGCGCCCTCTACGAGCCCTTCATCCGTAATCACGACCGGCTCATCGTCATGGACATCCGTTCCTCGGAGCTGACGAAGTACGCCGCCAACGCCATGCTCGCCACCAAGATCAGCTTCATGAACGAGCTGGCCGACATCGCCGAGCGTGTCGGGGCCGACATCGAGAAGGTGCGCATCGGCATCGGCTCGGACCCGCGTATCGGCTCCAGTTTCATCTATCCCGGTACCGGTTATGGCGGCTCGTGCTTTCCCAAGGACGTGCAGGCACTGATCCGCTCGGCGCACGAGGCCGGACACGCCCCGCAGATCCTGAGCGCCGTCGAGTCGGTCAACAGTCGTCAGAAGCGGGTGTTGTTCGGCAAGATACAGCGGCACTTCAGCGCGGGCATCAAAGGCCGCACGTTCGCGCTCTGGGGACTGGCATTCAAGCCGCAGACCGACGACATGCGCGAAGCCCCCTCGCGCACGCTCATCGACCTGCTGCTGGGCTCCGGCGCCCGCGTGCGTGCCTACGATCCGGTGGCAGGCCCGGAAGCAAGCCGCCTGTACGCTGGGGTGAGCGGCTTTGAGCTGGCGAAGAACGCCTATGAGGCCGCCGAGGGTTCGGATGCGCTCGCCATCGTCACCGAGTGGCAGGAGTTCCGCAGTCCGGACTTCGAGCGGCTGCGCGAGCTGCTGAAGGAACCGGTGATCTTCGACGGCCGCAACCTGTACGACCCGGCGACGGTGAGCCGCTTCGGGCTCAGCTACTACGCCGTCGGCCGCGGTAAGCTCTTGCCTGCGGCCTGAACGGGGCCGCCTTCGAGAAGCGATGCTCACTCCGGTGATTCTCTCGGGCGGAGCGGGCACGCGGCTGTGGCCGCTGTCGCGCGAGCTGTACCCGAAGCAGCTGCTGGCCCTGATCGGCGCGCGCACCATGCTGCAGCAGACCGTGGTGCGCCTCGAGGGGCTCTCCGCCGCCGCGCCCGTGATCGTCTGCAACGAGGCGCACCGCTTCCTGGTCGCCGAGCAGCTGCGCCAGATCAAGGTACACCCGCGCGCGACGATCCTCGAGCCCTTCGGGCGCAACACCGCACCCGCGATCGCACTCGCGGCGCACGCAGCGCTCAAGGGCCTCGGCGCGGATGCCAACGCGCTCGAGCCGGTGCTCCTGGTGCTGCCCGCCGATCATGTCATCCGCGATGTGGGCGCCTTCCAGCGCGCGGTGCGCGTGGCACTGACCGCGGCGCAGTCGGGCAAGCTTGCCGCCTTCGGCGTCCTCCCCTCATCCCCCGAGACCAGCTACGGTTACATCCAGCGCGGCGCGGCGCAGGGCGCTGCGTTCGCGATCGCGCGCTTCGTGGAAAAGCCCGCGCCTGAGCTCGCGCGCGAGTTCGTGAGCGCCGGCCACTACTACTGGAACAGTGGCATGTTCATGTTCCGCGCACGGCGCTACCTGCAGGAGCTCGAGCGCTTCGCCCCCGAGATGGCGCGCATCTGCGAGAGCGCGTTCCGCGCGGCAAAGGCCGACCTGGATTTCACGCGCATCGATGCGGCGAGCTTCGAAGGCTGCCCGGCCGACTCGATCGACTATGCCGTCATGGAGAAGACCGCCGATGCGGTCGTGGTGCCGCTCGATGCCGGCTGGAGCGATGTGGGCTCATGGTCCTCGCTCCATGAGTCCAGTGATGCCGACGCCCACGGCAACGTCACGCACGGCGATGTGATCTGCGAGGACACTTACGGCAGCTACCTGCACTCAGAGAGTCGCCTGGTGGCCGCCGTGGGACTGAAGGACCACGTGGTGGTCGAGACCAAGGATGCGGTCCTGGTCGCCCCGAAGGCGCGCGTCCAGGACGTAAAGAAGCTCGTGCTGCAGCTGAAGGTGCGCGGCCGCTACGAGCACTCGCTGCATCGGGAAGTGTTCCGGCCCTGGGGCAGCTACGACAGCATCGAGAGCGGCTCGCGCTTCCAGGTGAAGCGTCTGAAGGTCAAGCCCGGCGCCACGCTGTCGCTGCAGATGCATCATCACCGCGCCGAGCACTGGGTTGTCGTGGCCGGCACGGCACGCATCACCCGGGGCGAGGAGGTGTTTCTGCTCGAGGAGAATCAGTCGACCTACATCCCGATCGGAGTGAAGCATCGGATCGAGAATCCGGGCATGATTCCCCTGGAGATTATCGAGGTGCAGAGCGGCTCCTACCTCGGAGAGGATGACATCGTGCGCTTCGAGGACGTTTACGGACGCAAGGAGACGCGCAGCTGAAGCTGGCTGCATCTCTCGAGGAACGGCTCAGGCGGTAGGCGCTGGTAAGATGCGTGGTTTGGAGGCCTCGCCCATGACCAATCTCGAGTGTTTCAAGGCCTACGATATCCGCGGCCGCATTCCCGATGAGATCAACGAATCGCTGGCCTACGACATCGCGCGCGCCTACGTCGGCCTGGTCAAGCCGCATCGCGTGGCGGTCGGTTACGACATCCGGCTCTCAAGTCCTAAGCTCGCCGCTGCGGTGAAGCGCGGTCTGCTCGACAGCGGCACGGATGCGCTCGACATCGGACTGTGGGGGACGGAAGGGGCGTATTTCGCGACCTTCGCCGAGCAGCTCGACGGGGGCATCATGGTCACCGCCAGCCACAATCCCCCCGACTACAACGGCATGAAGTTCGTGCGCGAGCAGGCGCGCCCGATCAGCAGCGACACCGGCCTGCAGGAGATGCGCAGCGCCATCGAGAGCGGCCGGCTGCCGCCCAAGGCCGCCCGGGCGGGCACCGAGCGCCCCCTCGACATCCGCGCCAAGTACCTCGAGCACCTGCTCGGTTACGTGGAGGGTGCCCCGCTGCGCAAGCTCAAGATGGTGGCCAATCCCGGCAACGGCGGTGCGGGGGTCATCATCGAGGCGCTCCAGCCGCACCTGCCCTTCGAGTTCATCAAGATCAACGAGAAGCCGGACGGGAATTTTCCCAACGGCGTCCCCAATCCGATGCTGGAAGAGAATCGCGCCGCCACCGCGGAGCTGGTGCGCAAGAGCGGCGCGGACGTCGGTATCGCCTGGGACGGGGACTACGACCGCTGCTTCTTCTTCGATGAAGGCGGGCAGTTCATCGAGGGGTACTACCTGGTCGGCCTGTTGGCCGAGACCTTCCTCAAGCGCGAGCCGGGCGCGCGCATCGTGCACGACCCGCGCCTGACCTGGAACACGCTCGACATCGTGCGCCGCCTCGGCGGCACGGCCGTGCTGTGCAAGTCGGGGCACGCCTTCATCAAGCAGAAGATGCGCGAGGTGGACGCCGCGTACGGCGGGGAGATGAGCGCCCACCATTACTTCCGGCGCTTTTCCTACTGCGACAGCGGCATGATCCCCTGGCTCCTGGTGCTCGCGGTGATCAGCGCGAGCGGCAAGCCCCTCTCGGAGCTGGTCGGGGAGCGCATGCGGCTGTTCCCGGCGAGCGGGGAGATCAACCGCCGGCTCGCAGGCGATGCCAAGACCATCCTCGCCCGGGTGCGCTCGCACTACGAGGGCACGGCGCGCGCCATCGACCTGACCGACGGGCTGTCGATGGAGTTCGAGCAGTGGCGCTTCAACCTCAGGGGGTCCAACACCGAGCCCCTCGTGCGGCTGAACGTCGAGTCCCGCGCCAGCCAGCCCCTGATGCATGAGAAGACCGCCGAGGTCCTGAAGCTCCTGGACGGCTGAAGGCCGGTCAGGGCGGTGGCTCGGACCCGGTGTCCCGGCCCCTCGTAGGACTGAGAGACGGGACATGCTTATGACACCCCGGTAGGACTACACTCGGCTCCCCGGCTATCCACGGGTGAGGGCGCGCGAGCGGCAGGCTCTTGTCTGCATTCGGCGACACTGGCTCGACTTCGGATCGGCGGGTAGTTTGCACCGTTCAATCACCACAGGGATTAGCCATGGCGCTTTGGAAAGACTCAAACACAGGAACCGCCCCCGCCCCGACGAGCCCGGGAGTTGCCCCGGCACCCGTCCATCCGCGGGAGCCTGAGAAGACCAATGTAGCCCCCCTGAGCACGGAAGCCCGTCGTCCCGCGCCGGCGCACCGCGCCGAGTTGAAGGAGTCGCACATCTCCTCCGACCTCACGATCGAGGGCAAGATCGTCGGCTCAGGTCATGTGCGCATCGCCGGCCGCTTCAAGGGCGACGTGCACGTCGACGGCAACGTCAGCCTGGATGCCGGCGCCCGCCTCGAGGGGCAGGTGAAGGCGAGCGTGGTCAGCGTAGCCGGGGAGCTCCTCGGCAATATCGAGAACGCCAAGCGCGTCGAGCTGCTTGAGACCGGCGTGATCAACGGCGACGTGAAGGCCGGCTCACTTACGGTGGCAGCCGGTTCGCGTATGCGCGGCCAGGTCGAGTTCGGTTACGAGGGCGAGGCGCGGGCCAAGGCTGAGACTAAGGGCTTCGGAAACGCATGAGCGTCGCTTCTCGCCCGGTGAACCCGGGCAAGACGCGCACGTGCCCGCACTGCAAGGCGACCATTCTCGAGAGCCTGAGCATCTGTCCGGGCTGTCTGCACCACCTGCGCTTCGACCAGGAAGCCGCGAAGCGCCAGGTGGCAGCGGAGTCGGCGCTGCGCGTCGAGGGGATCATCCGTCATCCGCCTCTGGATGAGCCGTGGGAGTACTTCGTCACCGTCACGGTCCGTAACGACCGCGGTGAGGAGGTCACCCGGCACGTGGTGAGCGTCGGTGCCCTGCAGAACACCGAGAAGCGCTCCTTCACACTGTCAGTCGACATGATGCCGCCCAAGGCTCCGCCTGATCCGAGTGCGGCCAAGGGGGCGCCCGCCAAGGCGCCGCCGTCCCCATTCAAGCGCTAACCGACCGCCTACCTTTATGACCGAGCGCGCACACTAAAAGTGCGCCTCCGTCTGTACCAGGAACTGGACCTTGTCGATGCCCGTCGCCCCGTTGAAGGGGAAGGCGATGTCGACGTGCACCACGTTGCCGAAGCCTGTGCGGGCGTTGCCGAAACGTAACCCGAAGCCTGCATCCTTCAGCAGCCCAAGATTCGGCGGGGCGAGCGGCGCGTCGCCCCAAACACGGCCGGTGTCGAAGAAGATCGCCGCGCCCACGCGAAACAGCCGGAACGGGTACCAGTCGGTGAAGTAGCGCTGCTCCAGGCTCCACAGTGCCCGGGCGGTGCCGTCCTGGTAACGCAACGGGTAGCCACGCAGTCCGTTGTCGCCACCGAGCAGGACCTGGTTATCGAGATCGAGCCTCCAGCCCTTGGTGGCGACGAGCGTGGTGAAGAACAGCCAGTTCTTGCTCTGCTCGACGTAGTAGCGCACCGAGCCGTCCATGAGTCCGTTGTCGAGCTTGCCGCTCACGACGCGGCCCGAGAAGTCTCCGTACAGGAGCAGGGTCGAGCCGCCGTTCATGAAGCCGCGCGCGGCGTTGCTCTGGAAGATGAGCGCGCTCTGGGTCGAGCCGAAAGAGGCGTCCGCCCACCCCACGCGCAAGCTCGCAGAGGTGCCGAGATAAAAATCCTCTGTGCGCAGGATCTGATCGTGGTTCCAAAGCTTGAGGAAATCATCCTGCACCAGGTCGAACTGCACCCATGGGTATATGAAGCGCCGGTCCACCGGAACGGCCGTCGGTCCGCTCCAGGTGCTCACCGGCGAGAACAGATGCTCGTCGTAGGTGACCCCGGCACTCCAGCGCCGCACCCAGCCGTCCTGCAGCCCCGAGGACAGCCCACCGAAGATCTGCGCGCCCTGATGCGAATCGGCGAACTCGTCGATGATCTGGCCGCGATCCCAGAGCGAATCGGTCTGCAGGTCGTTGATGCTGTAGAGACCCGCGGCCCAGCGCGCATCGAGCGCGTAGAAGGGCTGCTGGAGCGTGAACTCGCGCTGGCGCCCGTCGCTGTAATCCGCGTAGTTGGCCCCGAGTGACACGAAGCTGCCGAGCAGGTGCTGATCGTTGAAAGCCACCTGGTTGCCGCTGCGATCGACGTTCTCCGAATGCGAGACGACCACATCGGCACCGCTGCCCACAATGTTGGTGTCCTCCAGATACACGCCGGTCGAGTTGGTGCCACCGCTGCGGTGGAAATTGAACCCCGGGTCGAGTGTCCATACGTCCCGGGTGGTCACGCGCACGTCCACCTGGCCGTCGTGATAGGCGATGGGCCGGATCCAGGCGTCATAAAAATACCCATCCGCACGCAGCATGCGCTCGGACTCCTCCAGGCGCCGCCGCGAGTAGGGCTGGCCTGGCTTGAAAAGCAGCTGCCTGCGAATGACGCTCGCCCGGGTCCGGTAATGCAGCTTATCGGCCAGGCGGAACAGACGGGTGTCATCCTTGGGGTTGTCCAGATCGAAGATGTTCCGGTTGTCGACCAGGACCTTGCCGACGGTGGCGTGGGCGGCCTCGAGCTCCTCGTCCGAAGGGATGCCGGGGGTCTGCTCCGGCGGCGCCTCGGGGGGCGGGCGAAACTCGGTAATCACCCCATCGGGCGCGGCGCGCTCGCTCGCAGGGTTCTGCGCTCCGGTGCCCTCGCTGCTCGCGCTCGCGCTGAGCTCGGTGAGCGCGGAGGTATCGGATGCGCGCGCCGGGACGCACACGTACGCGAGCGGCGGCAGAACCAGCAGCACGAAGAAAGGGGTGCCCGTGGTGCGCGAGCCGGCGGACAGGGTGCGGGTGAGCGAGGAGCGGCCGGCCATGGCCTGTCAGCACCCGGGTCGGTCAGTGTGCGACTCTATACATCCTGGCATTGTGCGCGCCATCCTTGCGGACACGGCTGCCGAAGGTAGCAGTTCGCTACCTGCCGCACGGACCGAAATGTACTGCAACGCTTGCGACAGCCTTGCTTGACAAGCAACCGATACCTCATAGCGAAGGATTGGACCTGTGACAAGACACCTCGCTCCGCGCCGGGCGAGCCGCTTCGCCGGCAGGGCCCTCGCACTGCTGCTCAGCTGCGGCGTTCTAAGCGGCGCGATGGCCGCCACTGCCCCTGCCGACGCGGCAGCCCCGGGCAGCACGCACCCGCCCGCAACGCTCCTGGTGTTCGCCGCCGCCTCGCTCACCGATGCGCTCCAGGAGCTCGATGCGGCCTTCACTTCGCGCACCGGCATTCAGGTGAAGGCCTCGTTTGCCGCCAGCTCGGTGCTCGCCAGGCAGATCGAAGCGGGTGCACCGGCGGATGTATTTTTCTCCGCCGACCGCGAGTGGATGGATTACCTGGCTCAGCGCGGGCTTCTCAGGAGCGGCTCGCGCCGCGATCTGCTCGGGAACGCACTGGTGCTGATCGCCCCCGCCGACAGCACGCTGCGCCTGAAAATCGCGCCCGGGTTCGATCTGGCCGGTGCGCTCAAGGGCGCGCGCCTGGCAACCGGCGATCCGGAATCGGTGCCGGCAGGCCTCTACGCGCGCGCCGCGCTGACCAAGCTCGGGGTGTGGGACGGTGTGGCCGATCACCTGGTGCGCGCCGAGAACGTGCGCGCGGCGCTGGAGTACGTGGCGCGCGGGGAAGTCCCGCTCGGCATCGTCTATCGCACCGATGCCCTGGCCGAGAAGCGGGTGCGCGTGGTGGACGTGTTCCCCGCGGACACGCATCCCCCGATCACCTATCCGCTCGCCCTCACGGTTGCCGCACAGTCGCAGGCCAGCGCCTTCATCGATTTTCTCGGCAGTGAGCAAGCGCGGCAGATGTTCGTGCAGCGCGGCTTTGTCGCCCTCGGCGCAGGCGCAGCACACCCTTGAGGCGGGCACGCACCGTTAAGTGAGCGCAGCGCCCTAGGCGCTGCGCTCTGGCTTTCAGAATTTCCCGGTCTGAAAGTCGGTGAACGCCTGGTGCAGCTCCTCGTTGGTATTCATGACGAACGGGCCGTATTTCGCCACCGGCTCACGCAGCGGACGTCCCGCCACCAGGATCGCCCGGGCTGTTTTGCCGTCGGCACCGGCACTGACACCGGTCAGACGCACCTCATCTCCCTCGCCCAGGACGGCCAACTCGTGGGTTCCTACGGTCGTCGCGTTGTCCTGCGTGCCCACCTGCAGCGTGCCTTCGAACACGTACAGGAAGGCTGCGTGCTCCTGCGGCAGGCGGTGCACGAAGGTGGCACCCGGCTCGATGGCGACGTCGAGGTAAGTCGGATCAGTGGCCGGCTGCTGGATCGGACCTGTGACATCTGCCACGCGTCCGGCAATCACCTTGACGGTCACCCCGTGTGCGGGAGTTGCCAGCGGAATGCGTTCCGGCCCGAACTCCTGGTATTTCGGAGCGGTCATCTTCTCGCGCCCAGGCAGGTTCAGCCACAGCTGAAAGCCGCGCATGCGACCCTCATGCTGCTCGGGCATCTCCGAGTGCACCAGGCCCCGCCCCGCGGTCATCCATTGCACGCTGCCCGGAACCAGCACGCCCTGGTTGCCGTGGTTGTCCTGGTGTCGCATGCGGCCATCGAGCATGTAGGTCACGGTCTCGAAGCCGCGATGCGGATGGTCCGGAAAGCCCGCGATGTAGTCCTCGGGCTTGTCGGTGCCGAACTCATCGAGAAGCAGGAACGGATCAAGATCCGGCAGCTGCGGCTGACCGATCACGCGCCGCAGCTTGACGCCCGCGCCGTCGGAAGTCGGCATGCCCCGAACGACACGCCGTACCGGCCGGGATAGCGCGCTCAGCTGGCTCATGGATCACTCCCTGGATTGTGAGGATCTCCCAAGATGGGGCTGCGGGAGCGCTTATCAACCGCCCCGCGCAGGGGTGGGCGAACCGCGAGGGGACGCACCCGGTCCAAAGCTCTAAACTGGGCGCGGACGTGGAAGCGATGCGCAGCAAAACGGGCCTTTTGAGCGTTCCGGGCGCGCTCCTGGCGCTGCTTGCCTGGGCAACCCCCGGGGTCGGCGCCACGGACGAGGGCGATCCGCCGGGACGCGCCGCGCGCGTGAGCGATGTGGAAGGATCGGTGTCGCTGCAGCCGGCGGGCGTCCAGGAGTGGACCGCCGCGAGCCTCAACCGCCCGCTCACCACCGGCGATCGGCTCTGGTGCGATGAGAACTCGCGTGCCGAGCTCGACGCCGGAGACATCGTCATGCGTCTCGGGGCGGGCACCGCTTTCGCGTTTCTGAGTCTCGACGACACCGTCGCGCAGATGCAGCTGACCTCCGGCACGCTCATCGTGCGCGTGCGCGATATCCAGCCCGAACAGATCTACGAGATCGACACCCCGAATCTGGCCGTCTCTCTCCAGCAGCCGGGCGAGTATCGCGTGCAGATCGGAGCGAGCGGCGATACCACCGTGGTCAGGGTGAGCGACGGGGCGGCGCTCGCCGCCGGCGGCGGCCAGACGGTTGCGATTGCCGCGCAGCAAGAGGTGACGTTCACGGGCACGAATACGCTCTCGTACGAGGTCGTCTCGTCCGGCCCGGGCGATGACTTCGACAGCTGGTCCGCCTCACGCGACCAGCAGGTCGAGGACTCAGCCTCGGGCGACTACGTCGCGAGCTACGTTCCGGGTACGCAGGATCTGGATAACAACGGCACCTGGCAGCAGAGCGCGGACTACGGCTACGTGTGGATCCCGAGCGCCGTGGGGCTCGGTTGGATCCCGTACCGCTACGGTCACTGGGTGTGGGTGAACCCGTGGGGCTGGAGCTGGGTTGAGGATGCGCCCTGGGGCTATGCGCCGTTCCACTACGGTCGCTGGGTCCAGTGCAACAACAGCAGCTGGTGCTGGGTGCCGCCCCCGCGTGGGCTGCGCCCCGCGTATGCGCCGGCGCTTGTCGCCTGGGTGGGGGCTCCGGCCGGGGCCGC
>Ga0302324_100014974_pt1 | contig 15589 bp, 14 predicted proteins | sample Palsa_T0_1_FD_201949 | JGI IMG/M metagenome (GOLD analysis project Ga0302324, IMG submission 201949) | Peat permafrost microbial communities from Stordalen Mire near Abisko, Sweden - Palsa_T0_1 | ecosystem: Environmental > Terrestrial > Soil > Palsa > Peat permafrost | place: Sweden: Abisko...
GAGCGGCCTGCCAAGCCGTCTTCGATGCCCGTTCGGTGAGTGATGGAAGAGCGTGGCCGCCGCCCGCGACCGTTCTTCCGGAACGATGGATTGCGGACTACGGCGTGACGTTGGAAGGCTACGGGATGGCATTGCCCCCGGAAGAAGTTCCGCGTGCGTTCTTAACGCTTCTTGCAACGATCGTCGGAGGAGTGGTGCCAATGCCTGGATATGAATACCAGTTCGTTTCGCTTGCGGCCACGCCGGTCGATCAAGCGATAATAGGTGAGGCGATCGAGACTCGAGGCATTCCACGTGAGCATTTCAATCAGCTTGCTGCAAACGGCTGGCGCGTTCGTTCAATGTGTCCAAATCCGCGTGGCGCGGCCAATGTCTTGGTCGTCCTCGAGCGCGAGATCACGCAGCCGGCGTAACAAGGTGTGATAGTTCACGCGCACTGACCGTCGCTACGGCGCGCCGAGGAGCGCCAACGCCCGGTCGAGCTGTGGATCGTGTCCCGGCTCGCCCGGGCGGGCCGCACTCGGTTCGCTCACCACGACGTCGGGCACGACGCCGACGCCTTCGATGTCGCGTCCGGCCGGCGTTCGATAGCGCGCGGTCGTCAACTTGATCGCGCCGCCATCGGGGAGCGGGAAGGTCTCCTGGACCAGCCCTTTGCCGAAGGTGCGCGTCCCGATCAGCGTCCCAGCGTGCGCATCTTGGATCGCCGCCGCGACGATCTCCGCCGCCGAGGCGGTGTCGCCGTCGACCAGCACCACCAGCGGCGCGCCCAACGGCGGAAGATCCGCCGCGCGAAAGACCTGCGGCGGTGCGCCGCGCTCTTGCGTCGTAACGACGACGCCTTGCACGAAGTGCGCCGCGATCGCAATCGCCGCGTCGCGATAGCCGCCGCCGTCGCCGCGCAGGTCGAGCACGTAGCCGCGCACGCCGCGCAGCGCGCTCAGCGCGCGGTCGAGCTGCTGCGGGGCCTGCGCGCCGAACGTGCGCAGGCGGAGATACCCGATGCCGCCGGCGAGTCTGCGCTCGGTCACGTCGGGTGGGACGATCGCGCGGCGCACGAGCGCGACCGGTGGTTGCGCGGTGCCGTCGCGCACGATCCCGAGCCGTACCGTGGTCCCGACCGGACCGCGCAGCGCGGCGGCGACGGCATCCGGCGTCCCGACCGGCGGCGGCGCGCCGTCGATGCTCGCCAGCACGTCGCCGGGCGCGAGCCCGGCCGCCGCCGCCGGACCGTCGGGGAAGACGTCGACGATGCGCACCGCGCGCGTCTGCGGGTCGACGTCGAGTTCGGCGCCGATCCCGCCGACGGCCCGGCCGTCGAGGAAGCCGACGAACTGCTGATACGCGTGCGGTGGGAAGACGACGCTGTACGGATCGTGCAGCGCCGCCAGCTCGCCGGCGATCGTGTTGCGCACCAGGTCGGCGGTGACGATGCGCGAGCCGTACCGCAGCACGGCCAGCGCGACGTCGCGATCGATCGCGTTCTCGGCTGCGAACTTGTCGCCTCGCGCGGGGACGAGCGGGATCGCCGGCGCGGCGATGCCGCGCCCGTGCAGGTAGGCGACGATGCCGGTGCGCGCGCCGCCCGCCAGCACCAGCGGATCGACCGGCTCGTAGTAGCGCGCCAGCACGGTCGTGTAGCCGATCTCGAGCGCGATCACGTCGAGGGCCGAGAGCGCGGCCGGCGTCGCGACCGCCGGCCGGCTCGGCAGCAGCAACGCGGCGGTGAGCAGCAGCAGCGCTGCGCGAGGGATCATCGCGCGCGCGGCCGTTCCCAGCCGATCGTACCGGCCGCGATCAAGAGCGCGATCAAGCCGAGCCACGTCGGCACCTTGACCGCGACGTGCCAGAGGTCCGGCTGGCCGATCGAGCGCGACACGTCGAGCCAGGCCAAGGTGGCCGAGGCGTCGCCGGGCAGCCGGCCGACGACGGGGGGCGGCGGTGCAGCCGGCGGACGGTTCTCGAGCGGGGTCAAGACCAACCAACAGGCCACGACGGCTGCCGCAACCGCGCGCACGGAACCGCTGGTCAGCGACCAGACCAGCACCGCCAGGGTCGTCAGCGCCGGCGCCAGGAGTTGCTTGACCAGCGCCACGTCGTACCAGGGGATCGCGAGCAGCACGACGGCCGCACCGGCCATGATCCGTTCGCGCGGCGTGCGTGCCAAGCCGAACAGCAGCAGCGCGGCGGGGATCGCGACGGCGATCTGCGCGTAGTGCAGGTAGACGCCGCCGCAGACGGCGCAGGCGGCCGGCAGCAGCACCACCGCGGCGCGCTCGCGGGCGCCGAGCCGCCGCGCCAGCACCAGCGCGACGCCGAGCATCACCACCGTCGAGAGCGCGCCGAGCGTGAGCGCCGCCGGGATCGGGATGCCGAGCGCCGTCGCGATGAAGGTCGCGCTGTACTGTTGATCTTGGCGCGCTTCGGCCAGCGCCTGCTGCGGCAGCTCGTGCAGCAGGTAGTGCAGCTGGGCGACGGGTCCGGTCGCCGCGACCGCGAGCACGAGCAGTGCCGCGGCGCCCAGCAGGTAGGCGACGCGCGCGCGCGGCGCATACGCGAGCACGGCGAGCCCGATGAAGCCGCCGAGGTGCGGCTCGATCAACGTGGCCGCGGCGAGCACGCCCGCCCAGCGGTCGCGGCCGGCGTGCAGTGCGGCGGCGGCCCCGACGATCGCAAAGATCTCGAACGCGCCGAGTTGGCCGAGCGTCAACGACGGGTATCCGGCCGAGAACGCGAGCGACGCGACGGCGAGCGGCGCCGGGACGTCCAGCACCCGCACCAGCAGCGCGACGGCGGCGAGCAGCGCGGCGAGGGCGAGCGCGACGAAGACTGCGATCGCGACGCGGAGCGGCAGCAGCGCCAAGAGCGCCGCGCCGGCCGCGTCGTAACCCGGCAGCACGAAGCTCATCACCAGATTCGGCGAATCGTGCAACGTCTCGATCGCGCTCGCCTGCTGGCACGTGCGCTCGGGCTCGACGCGATACGGATCGGCGTGTTGATCGACCGCGCGACCGGCGCACCAGAGCGCCCGCAAGTCGACGAACTCGCCGTCGGCGTGCAGGAACGGCGAGCGCAGCAACTCGGCGGCCGAGAAGAGCACGCCCAGCAGCACGAGCAGGGCGAACAGACGCGCCGGCGGGACGCTCACCTCAGGGCTCGTCGCGGGGTGCGGCGGCGCGCACCAGCCGGTCGCGGACGGCGGCGTTCGCCTCGTCGTCGGGCGGGAGCGTCGCCACGATCGTGTCGTAGCCGTCGCCGTCGAGCGCGCGCAGCGTCGCGTAGAGCGCGCGGCCCGCAGCCGCCGGGTCGGCGGGGAGCGTCAGCAGCGCGACCCGTTCGCCGCGCGCGGCGCGCGCGCGCGCCTCGGCGTCGAGCTGGGCGGCCTCGGCGAGCACGAGCCGCGCGCGCGGCGCGTAGTGCGCGGCGAACTGCCCCGGCGCGCGCACCGCGCCGCCCAACCGCGTCACGACCGGGACGCCGAGCGTCGCGCCGAGCGCGCTCGGCGCGATCGCGCCGGCGCGCAGCACGGCCGGCACGGCACCGGTCAAGTCGACGATCGTCGACTCGATCCCGACCTGGGCCGGACCACCGTCGACGATCAGGTCGACCGCGTCGCCGAGATCGGCGCGCACGTGGGCCGCGGTCGTCGGCGAGACGCGGCCGAAGCGGTTCGCCGACGGTGCGGCCAGCGCGCCGCCGACGCCGCGCAGAATCGCCTGCGCGAGCGGGTGCGCGGGGACGCGCACGGCGACCGTCTCCTGGCCGCCGGTCACGGTGAGCGGCGTGCGCGGTCCGCGCGCGACGACGACCGTCAGCGGGCCGGGCCAGAAGCGCGCGGCGAGGACGCGCAGCGCCGGCGTGATCTGCGCGACGTACCCGTCGAGCGCCTCGAGCGCGTGCCCATGCACGATCAACGGATGATCGAGTGGCCGGCCTTTGATCGCGTACACCCGCGCGATCGCGGCCGGCGATTCGAGTGACGCCGCCAGCCCGTAGACGGTCTCGGTCGGCAACGCGACGACCCCGCCACCGCGCAGCACGGCGACCGCCTCGGCGACGACCGCGTTAGCGCTCATGACTTCCTCATGCGCGGACCGGAGCGAAGCGAGGACCGCCACGGGTTCGCGTTAGCGAACCCTGCCATCGGGTTCGATCGATGCGAACCCGGCGAAGGGCTGCAATGCGGGCGGGATCGCGATCCCGCCGTCGGCCCGCTGGTAGCTCTCGACGATCGCCAGCAGCGTGCGGCCGACCGCGAGCCCCGAGCCGTTGAGCGTGTGGACCAACTCGGGCTTGGCGCCCGCTTCGCGCCGGAAGCGAATGTTGGTGCGCCGCGCCTGGAAGTCGGTGCAGTTCGAGCACGACGAGATCTCGCGGTAGGTGTCGGCGGCCGGCAGCCAGACTTCGACGTCGTACGTCTTGGCGCTGTTGAAGCCGACGTCGCCGGCGCACAGCAGCACGACCCGGTGCGCGAGTCCCAGCTCTTCGAGCAACCCGGCGGCGTTCGCGGTCAGCGTTTCGAGCGCGTCGAACGAGCGCTCCGGCAGCGTCAGCCACACCAATTCGACCTTCTCGAACTGGTGCTGGCGCACCAGACCGCGCGTGTCGCGGCCGGCCGCGCCGGCCTCCTTGCGAAAGCACGGCGTGTAGGCCGCATAGCGGAACGGGAGCGCGGCGCCGTCGAGGATCTCGTCGCGGTGCATCGCGGTCAACGGCACCTCGGCCGTCGGGATCAAGTACAGCTCGGACGTCTCGTCGCCGTCGACCGCGTACATCTGGTCGGCGAACTTCGAGAGCTGGCCGGTCGACCACATCGTCTCGCGCGAGACCAACAGCGGTGGGTTGATCTCGGTATAGCCGTTGCGCGCCGCGCGGTCGAGGAAGTACTGCACGAGGCCGCGCGACAGCCGCGCGCCGGCGCCGCGCAGGATCGCGAAGCGCGAGCCGGAGAGCTTCGCGGCGCGCTCGACGTCGAGCAGTCCGGCCGCCTCGAGCACCTCCCAGTGCGGTTTGGGCGCGAAGTCGAACGACGGCGGCGTCCCCCAGCTGCGGACCAGGACGTTGGCGCTTTCGTCGGAGCCGTCGGGGACCGAGCCGTCGAGCAGGTTCGGGACCTCGGCCAGCGCCGCGCTGATCCGCTCTTCGTAGGTGGGCAACCCCGCGCTGGCGGTCGCGATGCGCGCGTCGAGTTCGGCGAGCTGCGGGCGCAGCTCCGCCGCCGCCGACTTCTTGTCGGCGGCTTTGGCGATCGTCGCGGTCAGCGCGTTCTTCTCGGCCTTGAGCGCCTCGGCCGTGGTCAGTGCCGCGCGCCGCTCGCGGTCGAGTTCCAGGACCCGGTCGACGAACTCGGCGCCGAGCCCGCGCCGGCGCGCCGCGACGCGGACATGGTCGGGCTCGCGGCGCAGCAAATCGAGGTTCAGCACGGGCGGCGGCATTCGCTATGGGCCGGAGACCCTCCGTGTCGAAGGAAACGGGCGATGCGAGCGCTGCGGACCGGCGAGGCCTTCGAAACCGACCGCCTGATGGAACCTGGCGCGGCCGTCGCAGCCTATCTCGCCGCGGTGCGGGTGACGCCGCTCGGCGTCGAGCACGTCCCGCTGGAAGCCGCCGTCGGGCGGATCCTGGCCGAGGATCTGGTCGCCGAGTCACCCGTCCCGGCCGACGCTCGCTCGACGATGGACGGCTTCGCCGTGCGGGCCGCCGACGGGCTGACGGCGCGCCGGATCGTCGGCGCGATCCGCATGGGCCACGCGCCGCCCGGGCCGCTGCACCCGGGCGAAGCGATGCGCATCCCGACCGGTGGCGTCGTCCCGCCGGGCGCCGACGCGGTCGTGCCGGCCGAGGACGCAGTGGAGCGGGACGACGCGGTGGAGCCGGCCGAAGCCCCCGAGCCCCACGCCTTCATCACGCCCCGCGGCGACGACATGCAGCCGGGGACGCTCGTCTTGCGGGCCGGACGGCGGATCGGCGCGGCCGAGCTGTCGGTGCTGGCCACGCTCGGCCGGATCGCCGTCCCGGTCTTCCGGCGACCACGCGTGGCCGTCGTCTCGACCGGGGACGAACTGGTCGATGCAAGCGAACGACCGGGGACCGGACAGGTCCGTGACTCCAACCGCTGGGCGATCGCCGGAGGCCTCGTGGCCCTCGGCTGCGAGGTCGTCCATCTCCCCCGCGCGACCGACGAGGTCGCGACGATCGCGGCCCGGATCGCCACCGGGCTCGCCACCGCCGACGCGGTCGTCCTCACCGGCGGCTCGTCGGTCGGACTGCGCGACCACGTCCCGACCGCGATCGACGGGCTCGGCGCCCCCGGCGTCGTCGTCCACGGCCTGCGGGTCAAACCCGGCAAGCCGGCCGTGCTGGCCGCGATCGGAGCGCGGCCGGTGATCGGGCTGCCGGGAAATCCGACCAGTGCGCTGACGATCCTCGATGCGGTCGCCGCGCCGATCTTTCACGCGCTGACCGGCGAGCACGCGCCCGAACGCGGCAGCCTCGGCGCGGTCGCCGCCGAGCCGTTCGTCGGCCGCGAGGGCTGGACGTGGTACGTGCCGGCGGTCGTCGAGGACGGCCGCGCGCGCCCGCTCGTGCTGCGCTCGGCGCACACCAGTCTGCTCGCGCGCGCCGACGGCTACGTCGTCGTCGGGCCGCAGCCGGCGCGCATCGAGGCCGGCTCGCCGGTGCGCGTCGTGCGCTTCTTGGGGGCCGCGTGATGCGCCGCCTTGCCGCCGGCGCCGCCCTCGCCTTCGTGCTGGCGGGCTGCACCAATTCCGCCAACCAGCCACCGCCCGAACCATTCGGCACCCGCGCGGCGACGCGCGTGCTGGAGGACGGGCTGCTCTACGCCGCCGTCAAGGCCAAGCTGACCGCCGACGATCCCGACTCAACGACGACCTTGCGCGTCGGCGTCGACAGCGGCGTCGTCACCTTGAGCGGGAGCGTGCGCAGCGCGGCGCTGCGGACGCGTGCGCTCGGCGACGCCCGCGGCGTGCGCGGCGTGACGCGGGTCGTCGACAACCTGCGGGTGAACCCGGCCGGGCCGCATCCGCGCGAGCAGGTCGCCGACTTCGCGTTGGCCGCGCGGGTCGAGGGCGCGATCCTGGCCGAGGTCGGTTTCCAGCGCGTCGAGGTGCTGGTCGACCACGGCGTCGCGACGTTGACGGGGACCGTACACGACAGCGCGACGCAGGCGCGCGTCGTCGCCGCGGCGCGTAATACCGACGGTATCCGCAACGTCGTCGACCGCCTCCGGGTCGGAGGGACGTGAGCTCGCGCCCAGCACTGCCGCAGCCGGCCCCGCACATCGCGGCGATCCCGCCGATGACCCCGTTCGTCGCGCCAGAAGAGCTGGCGCGACGGGTGGGGCGGACCGAGCTGCTGCGGCTGGGCGCGAACGAGAGCGCCTTCGGGCCCTCGCCGCGCGCGATCGCGGCGATGCGCGAGGCGGTCGCCTCGACCTCGTGGTACGGCGACCCCGAGTCGCTCGAGCTGCGCGCCGCGCTGGCGCTGCGCCACCGCTGCGCGCCCGACGAGATCGTCGTCGCCAGCGGGATCGACGACCTGATGGGGTTGATCGTGCGCGCGTTCTGCGCCCCCGGCGACGCCTGCGTCGCGACGCGCGGGACCTATCCGACCTTGTTCTACCATCTCAACGCCTACGGTGCGAAAGCCGCCTTCGCGGAGCCCGATGCACTGGGTGGCTTGCAACCCGACGCGATCGTCGATGCGGTGCGCGCCTCGGGCGCGAAGCTGGTCTACATCGCCAACCCCGACAACCCGTCGGGCTCGTTCGTCGACCGTGCGACGCTGGCCGCGCTGCGCGAAGCGCTCCCCGACGACGTGCTGCTGTTCCTCGACGAGGCGTACGCCGACTTCATCGGCCGCGACGAGCTGCCGCCGGACGCGATCGATCCGCGCACGATCCGCACCCGGACGTTCTCGAAGGCCTACGGCCTGGCCGGCGCGCGCATCGGCTATGCGCTCGCCGCGGCCGAGACGATCGCGACCTTCCAAAAGCTGCGGCTGCACTTCGGGGTCAATCGCACGGCGCAGATCGGCGCCCTGGCGTCGCTCGAGGACGGGGCGTTTCTGCGCGGCGTCGTGGCCGAGGTCGAGCGCGGGCGCCTCGAGTACCATGCGCTGGCCGCCGAGCTCGGAGTGCGCTCGCTTCCCTCCCGGACGAATTTCGTCTGCCTGGAAGTCGGGACGCGCGCCCAGGCCGAGGCGGCGGTCGAGGCGCTGTTGGAGCTGGGGGTGTTCGTCCGCAAGCCCTGGGCGCCGCCGATCGACGGGTTCGTCCGCGTGACGGTGGGCACGGCTCCGGAGCGCGCGGCGTTTGCCGGGCGGTTTGCCGAGGCGCTGGACCGCGTGCGGGAGAAGGCGGCTCCGTGAGGTACGCCGTCCTCTCGGACGTCCATTCGAACATCGACGCACTCGACGCCGCCTTCGGCCAGATCCGCGAAGACGACGCCGTCCTGTGCTTGGGCGACATCGTCGGCTACGGCCCCAACCCCAACGAGTGCGTCGAGCGGATCCGGGCCCGGGCGACCGCGACGGTGCTGGGCAACCACGACGTCGCGGCGATCGATGATTTCGGCGTGGCCTACTTCAACCCGGCGGCGCGCGAAGCGATGAAGTGGACGCAAGGCGTGCTGACCGAGGAGAACCGCGCCTGGCTCGACTCGTTGGGCTACGAGTTTCGCATGCCCGAATTCTTGCTCGTCCACGGCGCGCCGGCCAACTATTTCGAGTACGTGCTCGACAAGCCCGCGGCCGGGCGCGCCTTCAAAGCGACCGACGCGCCGCTGATCTTCGTCGGGCACACGCACATCGCCGAGGTCTACGCGCTGCAGCCCGACGGTGAGATCAAGCACACGCATCTCCAGCAGGGCGGCGAGGTGACGCTGGAAGAGGGTGTGCGCTATCTGATCAACGTCGGCAGCATCGGCCAGCCGCGCGACCTCAATCCGCGCGCCTCGTTCGCCTTCTACGATCCCGGCGCGCGCACGGTGACGATCGTGCGGGTCGAGTACCCGATCGCGCGGGTGCAGGAGAAGATCGCCTCGGTGCACCTCCCCGAGGCTCTCGCGCGCCGGCTCGTCGTCGGACGCTAGGTGCGATGAGGTTCGCCGCCGCGGCGCTGGCCGCGGTGTGCGCCGTCCCGGTGGCGGCGAGCGCCGCAGCGCGCAACGACTACGCCAACCCGGCCTTCAGCGCCCCGCTCGGCGCGGGGCTGCGCGCCTTCTACACGCGCGACTTTGCCGCTGCCCGGCGCGAGTTCACCGCCGCGCTGGTCGTCGTCCCCGACAACACGCTGGCGCTGGCGTTCCTCGACGCGACCGCTGCGCAGCGAGCGGGCGATCTCGATGCGCTGATCGACGTCGAGGAAGACGCGCTGGTGCAGCATCCGCACGATCCGCTGGTCCACCTGCGGCTCGGTTTCGCCTACCTGTTCGCGCTGCAGACGGGACGCGACCGCGCCGCCGACGCGCGCGAGGAGCTCGAGACCGCCTTGCAGCTCGCGCCCGGCTCGCCGGCGGCGCACACGGGCTTGGGGATCATGCGTGAGGGCGAGCGCAGCACGAACCGCGCCAAGAACGAGTTCCTCGCCGCGCTGGCGGTCGACCCGAACGACGTCCTGGCGCGCGAGTACCTGGCCCGCATCGAGCAGAACGACCTGCGCGACCCGCAGCGCGCGCTGACCGAACTGGTCGACCTGCCGAATCTCGTCCCCGACTACGCCGACGTCTACTTCCACTTGGCCTCGGCTCTGTACGCGCTCGGCCAGGACGACGGCGCGATCGACTATGCGACGCGTGGGCTCGAGGCCGACGTCGGCCACGTCGGCGAGTCCGGCCAGCACGGCTACACCCTGCTGGCGCGGATCTACCTCCACCAACGCCGGCTCGACGACGCCCGGCGCGTGCTGCGCGCGTCGGTCGCGGCCGGCGCCGACGCCGCCTACGCGACGACGCTCTTGGCGAAGATCGGGCGCGGCGACTACGGCTCGCCCGCACCGGAGCCCTCGGGGACGCCGGCGCCGAAGAGGGCGACGTGAACGAAACGCTCCCGATCGACGACGGCCGTTGCTTCGCCTGCGGTCCGTTCAACGCCGAGGGACTGCACCTGCACTTCGTCGCCGAGGGTGAGGACGCGGTGCGGGCCGAGGTCGTCCTGCCGCCGCGCTTTCAGGGCTGGCGCGGCGTCGCGCACGGCGGCATCGTGATGATGCTGCTCGACGAGGCGATGGCGCACGCCTGCGGCCGACTCGGCCTGCGCAGCGTCACCGCCGCGATGCAGCTCCGCTTCCGCGAACCGGTCCCGCTCGGCGTGCCCATCGTCGTGCGCGGTCAGGTGCGCTGGCAGCGCCGCACCGTCATCGCCCTCGAAGCGCACGTCGAGCTCGCCGACGGCACGCGGCTCGCCTCCGGCGAAGGCAGCTTCGTCTCCCGCGGTCCGCTCGGCAAAGACCGCTACGGCATCCCCGACGGAGCAGGCAGGTGATGGACCGAGCGCAGCAGCATCGTGCGGCGCGCGCAGCCTGGGGCGGAGCGCCGTTAAAATGAAGAAAAAACAGGAGCGAACGGCGGCGAAGGCGGCGGGGAGTGCGGCGGCGCCGGCACGCGAGACGTCGCTCGACAACCGGCGCGCGCGCTACGAGTACGAGAAGCTCGACTCGGTCGAGGCGGGGATCGCGTTGACGGGGACCGAGATCAAGTCGATCCGTCAGGGCAACGTCTCGATCAACGAAGCCTATGCGCGCTTGCGCGACGGCGAGCTGTGGCTGCTCAACTTCACCATCCCGGCCTACAAGGAAGGCTCATACTTCAACCACGAGCCGAACCGTCCGCGCAAGCTGTTGCTGCATCGCGAGCAGATCAAACGCTTCACCGGGCGCGCCGCTGAGAAAGGGCTCACGCTGGTGCCCTGGCGGCTGTACTTCAAGCGCGGCCGGGTGAAGATCGAGTTGGCGTTGGCGCGCGGGAAGAAGATCTGGGATCGTCGTCGCGAGGAGCAGGCGCGCGACGTTGCGCGTGAGATCGCGCGCGCTGTCGGTCGTTCGTGACGTAGAGGTAGACGAAGAGGGGCGCTCGGACGGGGTGTGGTACGGACCGTACGCGGTCTTGCCCGCAACCCCAGGAAGTTGAAGGTGGTGCCAGTGCCTAGCCAAGGTCGGGCCGTCTTTCTCTGGCTCGCCGTCGCTTTTCTCGTCGGATGTGGCGCCGCGACGGCGCCGCCGGAGAATCTCCCGGCGGGGCCGACGCCGAGCCCGACCCCGAGCGGCTCGTCGTCAGGGAGCCTGACGGTCATGCCGAGCAACGCGCTGAGCTTCGCGGGGACGGGCGCCACCTACGCCCAGACGATCACGGTGACCGACACGGTCTCGACGACCAGCTTGGCCGTCGGCGCGGGGACCTGCGGCACGGGCGGCTCCGCCATCGCGACCTTCGGGACGCCCAGCGGCTCGGGGACCAGCTTCACGATCGTCGTGACCCCGGCGAATGCCGGCAGCTGCAGTGCCTCGGTCAGCGATGGGCACGGCAGCAGCATCGCGGTCACGGCGGCCGTCAACTCGGGCTCCGTCTCGCTCACCGGCGCCGGCCGGCACTGAGCGTAAGAATCGTGTAAAGGCACTGCGAGCATGCGAGGCCGTCCCCTTGCCTACCCGAACCTCGGCATAGCCGTGCTTCCTGATTCGCCTACAGCGAGCCGGGCGGCTGCTCGTCCCCGGGAGACCCCTCAGTGAAGCACATCCGCTCCGCCGTCGTTGCCCTCGCGCTTACTTTGTCGGGGTGCGGTGGCGGAGGCTCATCCTCTCCGGTCTCCCCGGCTGCTGCCCAGCCGACCCCGACCAGCGTCCCGACGAGCGCGCCCAACGGTTGGAAGCAGACCGCGACGGTCACCTTGAGCTGGGCCCTCTCGACGAAGCCTGGCTCGGTCGCAGCCCGCAAACCGCAGTACGTCTCGCCGAGCTCGGCCTCGCTGGTGACGACGGTGATGAGCGTCAACGGCACGAGCGCTCCGAGCTGGGTGACGCCCAACCCGACGACCACCGCGCTGACGACGACCGGGACGAACCCGCCGTGCGCGGCCTCCGTCGGCGTCGAGTCCTGCGTCGTCACGATCCCCGCCCCGCCGGGCTCCGTCAAGTACAGCTTCGCCGTCAAGGACGCAAGCGCCAACACGCTCTCCATGACGGCGCCGGCCGGCGTCACGTTCCAGATCGCGCAGGGCCAGAGCAACACCGGGCTCAGCGTGAACTTGGAAGCAGTCGTCGCGAGCGCGCAGACGACGACGAGCGGCAGCAGCATCGCGCCGTTGGCCGCGGGAACGCCGAGCCAGCAGACGATCACGGTCAACGCGTACGACGCCGACGCAAATCAAATCACCAATGGCTCGGCGATCACCTACGAGGACCCGTTCACGATCGGCGATCCCGACCCGACCGGGCAGACGATGCTCATCCCGTCGACGGGCAGCTGCCCGGGCTCCCCGGCCGGATACAGCACCGGCAGCTCCGTGACGTTCGGCGGCGACTCCGGCAGCGGAAACGCCCTGATCCTGTGCTACAGCGGTCGGGCCACCAATCCGTTCTCGCTCGCCGTCACGAACAACGGCATCCCGTTCACGGTCGCGCCGAATTCGCAAGTCGCCGTGACGACCTCGGTGAGCAACGTCACGACGAGCGGTACGGCGACGTGCAACGCCGGCGCCGGGTGCCTGGTGACCGACGTCGATTTCGGGGCGCAGACGATGTTCTTCGATGTCACCAACGGCGCGAACCAGACGTTGGGCGCGAGCGAATCCGGCTGGACCGGGGCGCCGTACAATCAAACCTTCAACCTCACGTTGGACACCAATCCCGCAGACGCGAACGAGGGCTACTGCGGCACCGGCGGATCAGCGGTCGTGTCGGTCTCGCCGACGAGCCCGACGACGGCGTGGACCGTGACGCCGCAAAACGACGGGATCTGTAAGGCGACGCTCTTCGAGAGCCTGCCCGCCGCCTACGGAGGCGTCTTCCCCGCGCACGCGGGCGGCTCGACCCGCACCGTCTACTTCTCGGTGAGCAGCACCAGCTTCACCATCAACGGCATTCGCCGTCGGACGCCCTGATGCGAGCGTTCAACCGTCCCCATTCTCAGGAGGCGTCCGAACTCATGACCATGCGCGCGATCGTCGTGGCTTCGTTGCTGACCCTGGCTGCGTGTGGCGGCGGCGGCGGTGCGACGCCGTCCACCGGCTCGGGCACGAACGGCGGTTCGCCACCCGGCGGCGGGTCGCCGACGAGCGGTTCGATCCGCTTCGTCATCCCGAACAAGGGGTCGAGTGGCGCGTCTTCGTTGCGCGGCCCGGCGTACGTCTCGCCGAGCAGCGTCTCGGTGAAGGTGACGATCAACTCGATCGGCGGGAACACGTCGATCCCGAGTTCGATCCCGAATCCGCAGACCACCAACTTGACGACGACGGGGACGAACCCGCCGTGCTCGATCGTCGCCAGCGTCGAGACGTGCACGGTGCCGATCCCGGTCCCGACGGGCGCCGTCTCGTACACGTTCGACCTCTACGACGCGGCGGGTGCGACGGGCAACCATCTGGCGACCGTGACGCAGACGCTGACCAACGTGGCCGGGACGAACCCGCCGGTGACCGTCGCACTCAGCGGCATCGTCGCAAAGGTCGCGGTCACCGGGACGCCGGCGTTCCAGCTCGAGACCGCGGCGAGCCAGCAGCTCTCGATCGTCCCCGAGGACGCCGACAACAACCCGATCACGGGCAGCGCGCTGTACTACGGCGGTTCGCTCCTGGTCACCGACAACGACACCAGCGGGACGACCGGCCTGACGCTGGGCTCCGCCTCGAGCCTGCCTGCGGTCGGCGCCGCCTCGGTGACGGTGACCTCGGGCGCGAACGACGTCATCTACCTCAATTACAACGGCGCGGCGTCGTCGGATCCGAACTTCACCGTCGCTTCGACGTTCAATGGACCCACGACGATCGGCGGCAGCCCGGTCAGCGTCCAGTTGGCGGCGTTCAGTCAACAGACGACCACCCCATACTCCGGCGGCAGCACGGTAGGGTTCCCCGCCGCCGGCGGCTTCAGCGGCACGCTGAACCTGGGCACGCCGTACTCGGCCGCATCGGGCAACGTGAAGGCCGTCACGACGGCTGCGCCGCCGACCGAGGGTGCGCCCTCGGCCGTGCTGCGCAAGGGCGCGGCCGCGGTGCGGCACACGCTCAGCGGCGGACCTTTCGAGGTACTCGCGTACTTCGCGGTGACCTTCGCCGATCAGTACATCTTCCCGAACCAGCCACCGACGTTCGCGCTGACCATCCCGGCCACCGTCGTCGACCCGACCGCGACCTACTACGTCGCGTTCTACGACCCGATCACCTCGACGTGGAACGACGCCTATCTCGGCCCGGTCACGGCCTCGGGCGACACGCTGACGTTCACGACCGGCAGCACCGCGCCGTTCTTCTTCGCGGCGAACCAGGAGTACGACTTCGCCCTCCTCGACCTGCCGAACGGCAACACGCCGCCGACCCCGACGACGCCGGCGCCGGTCGACATCACCGGCACGACGCTCTGCAACGCGAGCGCAGGCTGCGCGTCGAGCGACGTCGATTGGCAGCAGCAGGCGCTGCTCTTCGACTCCGCCTCGCAGACCGAATCGTTCGGGATCAGCGAGACCGGCGTCTCGAACTTCCTGATCCTCCAGCTCCCGCTCGGCTCGCTCTCGCCCCAGACCGACTGCGTCACGACGCCGGTCGCGGCCGCGGCGTTGACGGCGAGCGGTCATCCAGCCAGCGTCCCCGCGACCTCGACCTCGACGACCGGGATCTGCGAGGTCTTGGTGATCGGCGACGAGTTGGCCGGCTCGACGTTCTGGTACAGCAACACCAGCGCGGGGATCACGCTCACCGGCAAGGTCCGCAAGCAGTAGGAGCGCGCGCATCGGCGCGAAGGAGCGTCGATGCGCGGTGCACGCCCCGAACGCGCCCTCGATCCCCTCGTTCGTCGCGTCCTCGCCTGGCGGGCCGGCGAGCGGGTCCTGGTCGCCTGCTCGGGCGGTCCGGATTCGGTCGCGTTGGCGGCGCTGCTCGACCGGTTGGGGCGTGAGGACGACGTCGAGGTCGAGCTCGGCCACGTGAACCACGGCGTGCGCCCGAGTGCCGGCCAAGACGAGTGCGTCGTCTTGGCGGTCGGGGCGCGCCTCGGCCGAACCGTCGCGATCGCGCGACCCGCGCCGGCGCGTGACGACGAGGCGACGCTCCGCGCGGCGCGCTACGCGGCACTGCTCGACCTGGCGCGCCGCTGCGGTGCGCGGTCGATCGCGACCGCGCACACCGCCGAGGACCAGACGGAGACGGTGCTGCTCGCGCTCTTCCGTGGGACCGGTCTCGAGGGACTCGCGGGGATTGCACCCAGCCGCGCGCTGGCGCCCGACGTCGCGCTGGTGCGGCCGTTGCTGCGGGCGACGCACGCCGAGGTGGCGACCGAGTTGCGCCGCAGCGCGCTGCCGTACGCGATCGATCCGAGCAACGCCGATCCGCGCTACCGGCGCAACGCGCTGCGCGAGCGGCTGGC
>Ga0302324_100014977_pt1 | contig 15588 bp, 19 predicted proteins | sample Palsa_T0_1_FD_201949 | JGI IMG/M metagenome (GOLD analysis project Ga0302324, IMG submission 201949) | Peat permafrost microbial communities from Stordalen Mire near Abisko, Sweden - Palsa_T0_1 | ecosystem: Environmental > Terrestrial > Soil > Palsa > Peat permafrost | place: Sweden: Abisko...
CGTTCCGGTACCGGTACACGCACCATGACACTGCCGTGAGTACTGAGCACAGGAATTTCCTGGGATGCCGCCAAAAGGTAGGCCAGATAGGGCAGTCCTTGGGCATGCGCCTTCAGTTCTGGGACGGGTACGGTCGGATAATCGTCATCCGCCGAGGGGACAAGCAGATCAACCCTAAAATTCGAGCCGCCGCGCTCTTTGAATGATGTGCCGCGCTGACGACGATCAAGCGACGGTACTTCGAAAAATTCGATGCCGGTAGCGCGCAACATGTCGAGAAATCCCGGAATGCCCGGGAGTGCCAAGGCCTCTCGGCGAGCAATGTCCACATCCTCGGTGGCAAATGGCGTGGCGCGCACGCCGAGTGCATTCAGCAAGGCGCCATAAGCATGCGAGCCGACCAACAGAGCTCCGGCCCGGAACAAGCCGCGGTTATGCAGGCTTGCCAGCGTGAAATAGGCTTTTCGATCGATGGTGGCGAACCCAGCGCGGGCGAGCAACCTCACTCGCTCTATAGTCGCGTTGGCGGTGGCAATCATTTCGCGCAGCGAACTTATCCGGCGCTCGGTCTCGGGATCGTCAACCTTTCCGAGGTATATTTCCTGACGTCGGTTCAGGGCATCGGAATAGCGATGGGTCCAAAAGTGCGTACCGGTTTCATTGGTACGCTCCGCCAGAGTTCCGGGAGTTCCCAGCAGGACTTCGAATTGCTCCGACGCGCCGCGTTCCAATTCGGAGAAAAGCAGCGTGAGAGCCCTTTCGTGAGGAGTGGTCAAAGCCGTCATATCCCACAATATTACACTTTGTGGGATACGCGGGCCAGATCCATATCCCACGGAAGTTAATTCTGTGGGATACGCGTCCCAACCGTCGGCGATTATATGCCGCCGCAGCATCCGTGACCCCCATCGGCCGGCCGGGCGCCGGCCTCCCGACGTTCTGTACCGCTTTTTTCTGCCGAGCTCTGTATCTGTTATGCGATCCGCGTCCTGAGAGAATTACACACGAAGAACAGCCGCAACCTTGGAACCGCAGACTGAGGGCACGTGAGAATCGCCAAGCCAATGCTTCTCGTTACCACTCCGATCGGCCTTCTCGATGGTTTTTACGAGTGCTACAAGCTTGCGGGAGGCCTTCTGTTCCTCATGGTCGCCATGGTCGGCGTGGTGGGCGTTGCGTTCTGGACGGTCATCGCCACGATTCGGCGCGAGGAAAGAGCTGCCAGCGAGGCGCGACTTGCGCATGCCGGTGCGAAGGAGGGTGAGTGCAAGCCTTGATCCTGCTAATGCTGGTGTTGATCGTGGTCAGTCTCGGGCACGCGCTGTCGTCGATGGCGTCCGGACCGTCGCAGTCGAAGCGCATGGCTGAGGCGCTTACCGTACGCATAACGCTTTCGGTGGCCCTATTTGCGCTCTTGCTGATTGGCTATCACTTCGGGTGGATCACACCGCGCGGCCCGCATTGAGTGTCCGCCGGGTGCTGGCCACGAGGGCCGGCACGCCGTAGTGTTGGGGGCATGAAACTCTATCAGGTGGTGGCGCGAGAGTTGGGCCGGATGATCCGCGGCGGCACTCTGCGATCCGGAGACCAGCTTCCATCGGTACGCGCGCTCTGCAATACCCGGCGCGTGAGCCCATCGACGGTTCTTCACGCGTACGAGATCCTCGAGTCCGAAGGCCTGATCGAAGCAAGGCCGCGGTCGGGCTACTACGTGTCCGAACGGCGCAAGCCGGCGCCGGAGCCGCGTACGTCCGCGCCCAAATCGAGTTCCACGCGCATTGCGGTGAGCGATCTGGTGTTCGACACGTTGGAGGCTTCCCGTGACCGCAAGGTTGTCCCGCTGGGTTCTGCATTCCCCGGCCCGATACTATTTCCGTGGGCAAAACTCGCCCGGTATCTCGGCAGCAGCGCCCGGCATGTGGATCCGTGGAGCACGGTTGAAAGCCTGCCGCCTGGAAGCATCGAACTACGCCGGCAAATTGCGCGCCGCTACCTGCGGCTGGGCATGACCGTCGGAATCGAAGAGATCATCGTTACCTCCGGGGCGCTCGAGGCGCTGAATCTGGCATTGCAGACGGTGACACGGGCGGGCGATACCATCGCAGTCGAATCTCCGACCTTCTACGGCTGCTTGCAGGCGGCGGAACGGCTGGGGCTCAAAGTGGTCGAAATTCCGACACATCCGCGTGAAGGCGTCGATCTCGGCGCCTTGGCCAGGGCAATTGCCGACTATCCCATCCGCGCGTGCTGGTTCATGACCACTTTGCATCACCCCACGGGAGCCACCGTACCCGCGGAGAGAAAGCGGGAGTTGGTGCGTCTGCTCGCCAGTCACGATGTGGCGCTGATCGAGGATGATGCGTACGCGGAATTGCAGTTCTCACCCACACCCTCGCTCCCCACCAAGGCTTTCGACACAAAGGGTTTCGTTTTGCATTGTGGGTCGTTCAGCAAATGCCTCGCGCCGGGATATCGTCTTGGCTGGGTCGCGGCCGGCCGGTTCACCAAGGATGTTGCACGGCTGAAAATCGAATCCTCGCTGGCGACCAGCCTGCCCATTCAGCAAGGCATCGCTGCCATGCTCAAGCGCGGCAGTTACGATGCCCACCTGGTTGGACTGCGGCAACAATTGGCGAACCAGCAATCCGCGGCGCTGGACTCCGTGGACCGTCATTTCCCCCCGGGATATCGAGTCGCCCGGCCCGCGGGCGGCTATTTTTTATGGATCGAATGCGCGGCGGCGGTCGACTCTCTCGATGTTCATCGCCGCGCGCTGAGCATGGGCATCAGCATCGCCCCAGGGCCGATATTTTCGGCGCGTCAGCAATTCCGCAATTTTTTGCGCATCAATTGCGGCCATCCGTGGACGGCGGCAATGGACCGGGCGATTCAGCGTCTCGGGGAAATTCTGCGGCGATACCCTCCTCGTCAGGCCTGACCAGGCCGTTCGATTCCCTCATCGCGTCAGACTGCGCGATGGAGTAAGGCTCCGCCGCTTCTTGCTACGATGTGCTACAGATGCTACAGTTGGCAATATGAAAGTCCGTACGATCACCCAGAGAGAGCTTCGCAATCAATCCGCCGCGGTGCTTCGTGAGGTAGAGGCCGGGCAGACAATCATCGTGAGCCGAAACGGTACGCCGGTCGGAGAGCTGCGGCCCATCCGGCGACGTCGCTTTGTGCCTCGAGCGGTCATCGCCGATGCCGCAGGGCGGGCCGCACGGATCGATGCCGCTCAGTTCCGTGCAGACCTCGATGCCGTAGTTGATCCGCAGATCGATGACTGAGGCGACGCGCGGCGTTTTGGATACCTCGGTCGTGATTGATCACGACCAGATTGATGCCGATCAGCTTCCTGATGAATCGGCAATTACCGCGGTTACGCTCGCCGAACTCGCTGCGGGTCCGCATGCAACCGAGAATAAGGAAGAGCGTGCCCGCCGGCAGGATCGATTGCAGTGGGCGACGGCTACGTGGGACCCTTTGCCTTTCGACGCTGAATCGGCACGAATGTATGGCCGTATATTCGCTGCCGCGCGGGCGGCCGGACAATCAAGCCGCGCGCGACTCGCGGATTTGCTCATTGCCTCCACGGCTGCGGCGAGTGATTTGCCGGTATACACGCGCAACCCCTCTGACTTCAGCGCGTTGAAACGCATCGTCAAGATCGTCAAGGTCTGATTGCCGGCTATGCTGATTAAAAAGTGGTTATATAACTATCGTCCATTGATTATCTATTCATGATGGGTAGCTGGCGGTCGCCCGATTCGATGTCACCTTCCAGAACGCCGCGGCTCATCCGCGCATTCGCAGTCAGTACGCTGAAAATCGCGGCGTTCGCGCTGCTACTCACGCCGCCGCTCTTCGGCTTGGCGGTCGCCGAGTCGAGCGATCCATTCGCCCATCCTCCGGAGCTCGAGAAGGATGTGCGCTTTTGGATCCGCGTCTATACGGAGGTCACCACCGATCAGGGTCTGGTGCACGACGATTGGAATCTCGGCTTGGTTTACGAGGTGCTGCGTTTCGATCCTGCCTCCTCGCCTGCGCAGCGGGAACGGCTGGTCGCGGAGGCGAAGGCGCGCTACGCGGGTCTGCTGCGGCGGTTTGCGGCGGGGCAGACCGATGATCTCACTCCGCATGAGCGGCGCATTTTGCATGCCTTTGGCGACCACGCGACCCCGCAGGATTTTCGCGACGCCATCGACCGGATCCGCTTTCAATTGGGGCAGGCGGATCGATTTCGCGAAGGCTTGATTCGGGCTGCGGTCTGGGAAAAGCAGATTGCGCGCACCTTGACCCAACACGGAGTGCCGGCCGAGATCGCGGCGCTGCCTCACGTCGAATCCTCATTCAATCTCGCGGCTTATTCGAAGGTCGGTGCTGCTGGGCTGTGGCAATTCATGCCCTCGACCGCCAGGCGATACATGCGCGTCGACAGTGTGGTCGACCAGCGTCTGGACCCATACACCGCCACCGAGGCTGCCGCGAACTTGATGCTGTACAACTACCGGTTGGTCGGCACGTGGCCGCTGGCGGTCACAGCATACAACCACGGCCCTGGCGGGTTGCGCACCGCCCAGGACGAATTGGGCAGCAGCGACATCGCCGTCATCGTCAAGCGCTACCAGGGCAGGACCTTCGGGTTCGCCTCGCGCAATTTCTACGTCGCGTTTCTGGCGGCGCTGGAAGTGGACCGCAATGCTGAGAAGTATTTCGGGCCGATCCCGCGGCTGCCCGAGACCGACAGCACGACGGTGGAATTGCCGGATTACATTCCCGTGGATGCATTGGCCAAGGCGTTCAAAGTCGACATGGGGGCATTACGGGTGCTGAACCCCGCATTGCGGCCGCCGATCTGGAACGGCAGCCGCTTCGTGCCCCGCGGGTACACGCTGCGATTGCCCGGCACCCCGCCGCAAGCCGAGATCGATGCCGCTTGGGGGCGCCTGCCGCCGGCACAGCGCTACGTGGCCCAACGCAACGACGGCCGCTACAAGATTCGCCGTGGTGAGACCTTGGCCAGCGTTGCCGCGGCCAGCGGCGTGAGCTTGAATCGGTTGCTGGCGACCAATGGCTGGAGCGGAGCCCACGCCGTCACCCGCGGTGAAGTAATCCACATTCCGTTGCCCACGTCGCGAGCGGAGAGTGCCGGTGGCGCGGCTTCCGGCGTAGCCGTTGCCGCCGCGCCGACCACGGCCACGCCGGAAGCGTCGCGATCACCGGCTCTCGCTGCACAAGCGCCTCAGTCGCACCCTCCGGCGCCGGAAGCTGCCCCGTTGCCGGCCCCTCTGGCAGAAGCGGTGCCGCCGCCCGCCGCCGCCCGGGTTGCTCCGCCTCCCAAGGAACCTGTCTCTCAGCGGCAGACCGACAGTAATGCCCTGCTGCCCGTGGCCGCGCCGACGGGGAATTCGGACACCACGGACTACAGTGTCCGCGCCGACAATACGGTCATCGTGCAGGCCGCGGAAACCCTGGGGCATTTCGCCGATTGGTCAGGAGTCAGTTCGGAGGCTCTGCGCGCGCTCAATAAACTGCACAAGAATGCAATGGTGACGCTCGGCCACAAGGTCAAATTGAATTTCTCCAAGGTGAGCGCCGAACAATTCACAGCGGCGCGCCGTGAGTATCATCATGGTCTGCAGGAGCAGTACTTCGCCGCTCATCGCATTGCCGGCACCGAGAATTATTCGATAAAACGCGGCGACTCACTGTGGGTGATTGCGGCGCAGCACTCCGATTTGCCCGTTTGGCTGGTGGCGCAATACAACCCCGATGTGGATTTCAATGACATGCGGCCGGGGACCGTGATCACATTGCCGCGGGTGGCGCCCATCAATCGGGAGTAATACCGCGGTCTTGCAGGTACTGGGTCAGGGCGGCATGAGCATCCAGACTGGGCGTGAAACTCAAGATTGAACCATCCACGGCACGAACGTCGAGTTCAAGTTTCTGGCTCGCGGCCATGCGCTTGAGTGTGTCGCTAGTGAGGCCGAAGTACGCGGTTTGGCCCCAGGACACAGCCGGCGTGTAGGGGTCGCGCGCGAGTTTGGGCGCCTCGCTCGGCGACAGGACGAGCGGGCCATCGTCGAGAAGGATGGTGAGGGCATCCGGCGCGCGTATATCGCCTGGCTGGCGCTCACTCCCGGGAGAAACATGTATCCACAAGCTGTAGCTGAAGACGCCGCTGCGGTTCCATTCCACCGGGCCCAAGTAGGCGAAGCTCGGGCGCTTGCCGAACACCAGCGTCGCGCTTTGCGCTTTCATGACGAGTTCGATGGGGTTTTTGAGTGCGCCCACGGTCACCCCCGTTTGCTCGTCCAAGGCTTCGACCGGCTTGACGGTGGATTGGCCGGTGCAGGCAGCCAGCGATCCAACGAGCAAAATGAACGGAATCAGTGGGGTACGCATTTGTCCAATTATACCGAGACGTGAGCTAGAGCCGATTATGTCCTATAGACTACACGCTATAATTTTGACAATGAGCATTCGAATCCGTCGCCTTTGGGCAAAATCCGTCTGGGCCAATTCCCTGTGGGCAACACTGGCATTGGTAATTTTTGCAACCATCCCTCTAAGGAGGGTTTTGGCCGAGGAAATCGCGACCGCCGACCGGGTTGTCGTCCATAAGGCGGAACACAAGCTGTACCTGTACAGCGGCAGCCGGCTATTGGGCGAGTACAAGGTGGAGCTGGGCTTGAATCCTTCCGGTCAGAAGGAGCGAGAGCACGATTTCCGGACCCCGGAAGGCCGGTACTACCTGTCCCGGCGTAACACCCGCAGCGACTTTTTCCTGGCCATTCAAGTGTCCTACCCCAACAAGGAAGACGAGCTGCGTGCCCGCAAAAACCGTTGGGCGCCCGGCGGATCGATCATGATTCACGGCTTTCCCAACCAGCCGAAGCATCCGGCCTCCTACTATGCATCGAATGACTGGACGGATGGATGCATTGCCCTGTCCAACTCCGATATGGTCGAAGTGTGGATGCGCACTCAAGACAATATTCCCATCGATATCTATCCATAAGAGAACCGCGTGGAAACCACGATTTTATCGTCTGACATGGTGGATGCGCGGGTCACGCCCAGGGGCAGCCTCGATCACTTGTCGCAGCAGGAAATAGCGAAACTGCTCGATTCCGGACAGGGCGGCCTGTATCCGCTGTTCCGCAAGTGCGCGCTCGCCGTGCTCAATTCCGGCAGCAATATCGACGACGCGCGGACGATTTTCGAGAAGTACCGCGATTTCGACCTGCGTATCGTGCGCCAGGCCTGGGGCATCAAGCTTGAGATCAAGAACGCGCCGGCGGCGGCCTTCGTCGACGGCGTGATGATCCGGGGCCTGAAGGATCACCTGTTCGCCGTGTTGCGCGACGTGGTGTTCATTTCGAATGAGATCATGGAAAGCGGCCGCTTCGATCTTACGTCCTCCTCGAGCATCACCAACGCCGTATTCCATATTTTGCGCAATGCGCGCGTGCTGGAGGCGCAGGCGCGGCCGAATCTGGTGGTGTGCTGGGGCGGCCACTCCATCCGTCGGATCGAATACGACTACACCAAGAAAGTCGGCTACGAACTGGGGCTGCGTAGCTTGGACGTGTGCACGGGCTGCGGCCCGGGCGCCATGAAGGGCCCCATGAAGGGAGCGACTATCGGGCACTCCAAGCAGCGCATCACCGACGGACGCTACTTGGGGATAACCGAGCCGGGCATCATCGCGGCCGAGCCGCCCAACCCGATCGTCAGTCAACTGGTCATCATGCCGGATATCGAGAAACGCCTCGAAGCCTTTGTCCGTTTGGGACACGGCATCGTCATTTTTCCGGGCGGCGCGGGCACGGCGGAGGAAATTCTGTATTTGCTCGGCATTTTGCTCGATCCGGCGAATCGGGAGTTGCCGTTTCCCGTGGTTTTCACGGGTCCGGCCGACAGCGCCGAGTACTTCGAGCACATCCATCGCTTCATCGGATCGACTTTGGGGTCGGCGGCGCAGGCCCGCTACCAAATGATCATCGACGACCCCGCGGCCGTTGCGCGTGCGATGGTGCAAGGATTGGGTCAGGTCCGGGATTTCAGGCGACAGGCGAGCGATTCATACGGCTTCAATTGGCTGCTGAGGATTCCATTGGATTTTCAGCTGCCGTTCGAGGTCACGCATGCCTCGATGCGGGCATTACGCCTGTCGCGCGACCAGCCGGTGCATGAACGTGCGGCCAATTTGCGGCGGGCATTTTCCGGAATCGTGGCGGGGAACATCAAGGAATACGGCGTCAACGCCATCGAGCGCTATGGCCCCTTCGAGCTAGCGGGTGAGCCGTCCATCATGGAGCCTCTCGATCGATTGCTGCGTTCATTCGTCGCGCAGGGCCGCATGAAATTCACGGGTACCGAATACACGCCTTGTTACCGGCTCGTGGCATGAAATTGGATGCCATTTAACTTACCGCAACGGGCTCTGAGATGCGCATCCCAGTGCTCGTCGCAGACTAGCGACAGCTGCCGGTCCGCTGTGACACAGTTCCTGCCCTATATGGCGCGCGACACTTACTGTCGTGCACATGGACAGAGGCACTAGCGATGAGTGAAGTTAAGAATCCTACTCGATACAGTGGAGTGGACCGCCGGGTTCCTCGTACGGAGGCGGGCGTTCTCAAACCCGGTGCTGCTGCTCCGCGAGATCTCTACAAGACTGGCGGCCGCCACGGCGCCATAACCAATACTCTCTACAATTGGCACAGCTACAAGAACTGGGCGGAAAAAGTCCGAGGTTCCTGGGACGACAAAAAGTAGAAAAATAACTGAGCCTGTCGCTCAGTTAAGCGTCTCATGCCGTCTCGGGAAGCGGATTGATGCCCGCAGCCGGTCGCCACACACCCTCTTTGGCTTTGAGCCATGCCAGCATCGGCTGCCAGTCGGCCAGGTCTTGCTCCACTATCTGGCGCTTCATTTCGTGCAACCCCAGGCCCTGTTCGGCCGCGCGAACGTAGTTCTGCGAGTCGCGCAGGGTCGCGATCACAGGGATCCGCAGGGTCTCCAGAAATCTCATCAGCGACTGATAGATCAAGGTATTGCGCTTGACGCGGTTGGCGACCACGCCGATGCGGTTTTCGTCGCGGCGCACTTTTGCGATCAGCAGCAAATCCGCGATGCATTTCGAGCAGGCATGAATGTCGATGTCCGAAGGCAGCACCGGTACGATGATGGCGTCGGCGTCCTTGGTCATCTCCGGCATGTCCTGTGCCGGCACCGCGGCCGGGGTGTCGACCACGACGTGCGCTGCATCCGCCGGAATGCGCATCTGCCAAGCCCGCGTCATGCGGGAGTTGCGCTCAAAAGCCGCTATCCCGTTGATTAATGCCTGCTCGGGTTTGCGCTTCTTCAGCCAACGGGTGCTCGATCCTTGGGGATCGTTGTCCGACAACAGCGGACGATCACCCTGGCTCGCAAAGTAACTGGCGAGATTCGTGGCTATCGTCGTTTTTCCCGAACCACCCTTCGGGTTCAGGACGAGAATGCGCTGCATGTAGGCTTAAGCCTACGCAGCCCCAGGCACCATGGCAAGGGTGTGATCGGAAGCACGGCGGAGGCGCGGGCGCTCGCCTACTCTAAGGCCTATGGAGTGGATGTTGCAGGTAGTTGACGAAATCGATGACGCCATCAGCGCGTTGCGGCTGTGCTCCTTGGGCCTTTGCGCCGAAATCGGCCTGGCCCTGGCCGGCGGCCTCGGGATCGGCGCAATAGGCGCGGCCGTCGCGACCGGCGCGGAGATTACGCTGCTCTGCTCGGCCGCGATGCTGATCAGCCTGGCCGCCATGCTTAAAATCCAGAAGTCGCGGCTCTCTGCCGATCAGTAAAACGCCGATCCGCATCTACCGGCGCGCCTCGCGCCGCTTCACATTCGGGGTCCGCGCCTCGCGGACCCCGTTGATAGGTGTGCGCGCCGCGCACTAGAATACCCCCATGTCACGCATTGGATCCCTGTGCAAGGCCGGTCTCGTGGTGCTCGTCGGACTGATCGCGGGCTGCGGCGCCAAACCCGGCGCCGTAACGCCGGCGAGCGGAGTCAGCTCGATGCAATCCATAGAACTCAAAGCAGGCAACGGCGAGCCCCTGACCGCGGGAAAAGTCGCCGTCGTGCAATACACCGGTTGGCTGTACGAAGCGTCGGCAAAGGACAATAAAGGCAAGCAATTCGATAGCTCGCGCACCGGTGGCCAGCCTTTTCGATTCCCGGTGGGCACGGGCCAGGTCATCAAGGGTTGGGATCAGGGCGTAGCCGGGATGAAGGTCGGCGAGAGCCGCCGGCTCATCATTCCCGCGGATCTTGCCTACGGCGACAGCGGTGCGGGCGGCGTCATACCGCCGGGCGCGACCCTGGTCTTCGACATCGATCTCATCGGCATCGAATGAGGGCGAGGGACTCGCTTTGAGGCGGCGACAGGAGCGCCAGGCTCCATGAGCACCCGGCTCGAGCGTGTTTCCATAACAGGACAAGCGGGCACGCTGGAGGCGATCGCCGAAGACCCCGGGACGGAGAGCCCGAGCTATGCGGTCATTTGCCATCCTCATCCCCTGTACGGCGGCACCATGGACAACAAGGTGGTGACCACGGTGGCGCGGGCGCTGCAGGAAACCGGCATGCCGACGCTGCGCTTCAATTTTCGCGGTGTCGGCGCGAGCGCGGGCGAATTCGATCAAGGCATCGGCGAAACCACGGATGCGGACGCGGTCGCCGAGTGGGGCGCCGTGCGCTGGCCCGGGCGATCATTGGTCATTGCAGGGTTTTCTTTCGGCGGCTATGTCGCATTGCGCCTGGCGCAACGACGCTTGCCTCGCCACTTGATCACCATTGCGCCTGCCGTTAAGGGCTTCGGCGCCTCGACGGCCGTTCCCCGCTGCCCCTGGCTGGTCGTTCAGGGAGATGCGGATGAGGTGGTGGATCCCTCGACGGTGATCGACTGGGTGAATACTCTCGATCCGAAGCCGCGGCTGGTCGTATTGCCGGGGGTGGGGCATTTCTTCCACGGCCGCCTGCGCGAATTGCGCGATGCCGTCATCAACGCAATTCGGAGCGGCTGAAGCTTTCAGCCGCTCCGAACGCAAAGACAAATCAGTTCACGAATTCCTTCAGCGTCTTGAGCGCGGCAATGCGCACCTTCTTGCTGGCCGGTTTCGCCTTGAACGTCATTTTTTCGCCGTTGAAAGGATTGACTCCCTCACGCGCCTTCGTGGCTGGTTTCTTCACGACTTTCATCTTCAGAAGTCCAGGCAACGTAAACAAGCCGTGGCTGCGAAGACTCTTCTTGATCGAAGCGGAAAGCGAGTCAAACACGGCTCCGACCTGCTTCTTAGAGAGCTCTGTTTCCTTTGAAATGCTAGCGAGAATTTCAGACTTGGTCGGTGCTGCATTCTTTTTCGCCATATTAAATCTCCTGCTGGGTTTTGCGAGCGCGGGCATCAAACGCCCCGCGTGGGCACAAAAATGCCCTCTGATTCAACTCGGCGCCGAAAATAACATAGAAAAAAGCCGATGTTTAGCGCAAATGCGAAAAAAGATTCACGCGCGGTGTGCGCCAGGTGCTGGTTTTTCAGGCTTCCGCGCCGATCGGGCGCCTTTGGCGCCGCAGGCCGCCGCCTCGTTCGCAGTGATTTCAGGCATGTAGGAGGCGATGTTCAACGAAGCAGCACCAGCAAAGCGCCGATTGCGATCGACACCCATAGCACCGAAAAATCTATTTGGCCGATCGGCGGAATGACTTTGCGCACGGGTTTCAAGATGGGTTCGCAGAGTTGCCCGAGCAGCCGGACGCCGGGAGCATACCCGCCGGGCGAGACGAAACTCGTCAGCGCATACAGCAACATCGCAAATAGGTAGATCTTCAGCACCATTTCCGCCAAATCGACGAACGTGATCCGCAGAAAGAGGGTCACGTCGTCGACGCCTGCGCCGGCCAGGGCCAACCCCGCAAAGGTGCGCAGCGACGTGACAGCGAGGACGGCAACGACGGTGGCGGTATCGATCTTGCCGATGGGAGGCAGCACGCGGCGCAGCGGCAGGATCAGCCAGTTGGTCAAGCGCACGATGGCATCGGCCATCGGATCGCGGAAATTAGCCCTTACCCATTGAAACAAGAGACGCAGCAGGAAGGCCAGTGTCAGCAACCACAGCAGAGTATCTACGATATATCTAATCGCATTCATGTTTAACTACGCGCCTCTTGTTAGGCGCTTCGCGCCACCTTTCAACGGGGTCGAAGCGACCCCGACAGAGATTATCATTCAAGGGGCGCCGTATTCGGCGGCTAGTTCGGCGGAGCGGCGGTCGGCTGCCGCCACGGCATGGGCGACGATAGCACGAAGGCCGGCGGCATCGAGAACCGCGAGTGCGGCGGCGGTCGTGCCTCCCTTCGAAGTGACCTGCTCACGCAGTGTGGCGAGCGATTCTGTCGATTGGCGTGCCATTTGCGCGGCTCCGAAGGCTGTTTCCAGCGTCAATTGATGCGCGACGTCGACGGGGAGCCCGCGCTCGTGTGCGGCCGCCTCGAGAGCCTCCATGAACAAGAAGAAATAGGCCGGCCCGCTGCCCGACAGCGCAGTGACGGTATCCATCTGTGATTCGTGCTCCACCCACACGGTGGCACTGACCGCCGCCATGATCATCTCCGCCAGCGCCCGGTTGGCAGCGCCGACGTTGGCCGGCGCGAACAGGCCGGTGGCGCCGAAGCCGTTCAAGGCCGGCCGGTTCGGCATGGTGCGTATCACGGGAACCTGCGGCCCAAACCAGCGCGCCAGCGCAGCGTGCGGTATGCCGGCCGCGACCGAAATCACCAAAGGATGTGTTTCGGCCATGTGCGGCGCCAGGCCCAGCGCCACGGCACGCATCTGCTGCGGCTTGACGGCGAGCACTACAACCTCGGCGTCTTGCACCGCGCTTATATTGTCGGCGGCGGTCTTGACCCCATAATCCCTGACCAGCTTTTGTAGCTGCTCGGGGCTCGGGTCGGCGACGACCACCCGTTCGCTCGGCAAGCCCCGCTTGGTCAAGCCGCCGATCAGCGCCGCGGCCATATTTCCGCCACCGATGAAGGCCAGCCTACGTATATTGTTCATGTTCATCCCCTTTGCGTATCTTCCACCGTCGGCCGGGGGCCGAATAATGCAGTGCCTATTCTGACCACCGTCGCGCCTTCCGCGATGGCGGACTCGAAGTCGCCGCTCATACCCATGGACAGTGTATCGAGCTTGTGACCGCTCGCGTTCAGCTCTTCGAGCAGGATGCGCAGGCGTGCAAATACCGCTCGTTCGGCGTCCGTGTTCGGTTGCGGGGGTGGCACGCACATCAACCCGCGCAGGCAGACCCGGGGCAGCTCTGCCACCGCGGCTGCGAGCCGGCCAACCTCGTCCGGCACAATGCCGCCCTTGTTCGGTTCCGGGACCAGTTCCACCTGGATGCACAGGTTGAGCGGCGGCGCGTGAAAGGGTCTTTGCTCCGATAGCCGCCGGGCAATGCTGAATCGATCGATGCTGTGCACCCAATCGAAGCGTTCGGCGATTACCCGGGTCTTATTCGATTGAATGCCGCCGACGAAGTGCCAGCGCAGCGGGAGGTCGGCGAGGCTGTCCATTTTGGGTAGCGCCTCCTGCAGATAGTTTTCGCCGAAATCCGTGACGCCCGCCGTGGCGGTCACCCGTACGGTTTCGGCAGTCTGCGTCTTGGTGACGGCGACCAGGGTGACCGCAGCCGGGTCCCGTCCCGCGGCCGTGGCCGCCTGATGTATCCGAGACCGGACGTAGTTCACATGAAGCGTCGAATTCTGCGGACTAATTAACATATTGGGTGGCGACACCCTCTTATATACTGCTGCTGGCTAATTATTCACAGTTGGACTGGCAGCCGAAAGGAGCCGTAAATGGCGGTTGATATTGCGCAGCTTCTCGCTTTTGCGGTGAAGAACAATGCGTCGGACCTGCATCTGTCGGCGGGGGTGCCGCCCATGATTCGCGTGGACGGCGACATGAAGCGCATCAATATGCCTGCTCTCGTGCACAAAGAGGTGCACAGCATGGTGTACGACATCATGAACGACAAGCAGCGCAAGGCCTTCGAGGAGTTCTTCGAAACGGACTTTTCGTTCGAAATCCCCAAGCTCGCCCGCTTTCGCGTCAACGCCTTCAACCAAAATCGCGGCGCAGGCGCCGTGTTCCGCAATATTCCGTCCACCATCCTCTCGCTCGACGAATTGAACGCGCCCAAGTCCTTCAAAGATCTATGCATGCTTCCCCGCGGTCTCGTGCTGGTCACTGGACCGACCGGCTCGGGCAAGTCCACGACTCTGGCGGGCATGGTCAACCATTGCAATGACAACCGTCCCGATCACATTATCACGATCGAGGACCCGATAGAGTTCGTGCACGAAAGCAAGCGCTGTCTGGTCAACCAGCGAGAGGTTCATCGCGATACCCTGGGATTCACCGAGGCGTTGCGTTCGGCGCTGCGCGAAGACCCCGACGTCGTTCTGGTGGGCGAAATGCGTGACCTGGAGACCATCCGCCTGGCATTGACCGCCGCTGAAACCGGACATCTGGTGTTCGGCACCTTGCACACGAGTTCCGCGGCGAAGACCATAGACCGTATCGTGGACGTGTTCCCGGCCTCGGAGAAGGACATGGTCCGCGCGATGATGTCGGAGAGCTTGCGGGCCGTGATCTCGCAGACTCTGATGAAACGGGTCGGCGGCGGCCGTATTGCGGCGCACGAAATCATGATCGGTACGCCCGCCATCCGCAACTTGATCCGCGAAGGTAAAATCGCGCAGATGTATTCGGCGATTCAAACGGGGCAGGGTCAGGGCATGCAGACTCTCGATCAATGTTTGCAGGAGTTGGTGCAGAAGGGCGTTGTCAGCCGCGAAGAGGCCAAGTACAAAGCCCAGAACAAGGATAGTATTTAGCCCGCGGGGCGCACGGTTTTTAGTGCGCTACGCGCACACCTTTCAACGGAGTCCGCGGAGCGCGGACCCCGACTATGTGGCGGCGCGCACGGCGCGCCGGAAGAGAAGGATAAAATTATGGAACGCGATCAGGCGATTAAGCTGATGCAGGATCTGCTCCGGCGCATGGTCGAAAAGAAGGGTTCGGACCTGTTCATCACCGCGGGCTTTCCGCCCGCGATCAAGGTGGACGGCGAAATCCGGCCTCAGTCCGATCGTTCCCTGAGTCCTGAGCAGAGTGCCGGCCTGGTGCGCGCTATCATGAACGACCGGCAAACCAAGGAGTTCGATTCCACCAAGGAATGCAACTTCGCCATAGCGCCGCCGGGAATCGGCCGCTTCCGCGTCAGCGCCTTCGTGCAGCAGGGTTTCACCGGCGCGGTGCTTCGCACCATCAACGCCAAGATACCGACGTTCGAAGAACTCGAGTTGCCCCCCATATTGAAGGAGGTCGTGCTCTCCAAGCGCGGCTTCGTGATTCTGGTCGGGGGCACCGGGTCCGGCAAGTCCACTTCGCTCGCGGCCATGGTCGGCTACCGCAACGAGAAAACCCGTGGCCACATCGTCACCATTGAAGATCCGGTGGAATACGTGCACGCCC
>Ga0302324_100014978_pt1 | contig 15587 bp, 14 predicted proteins | sample Palsa_T0_1_FD_201949 | JGI IMG/M metagenome (GOLD analysis project Ga0302324, IMG submission 201949) | Peat permafrost microbial communities from Stordalen Mire near Abisko, Sweden - Palsa_T0_1 | ecosystem: Environmental > Terrestrial > Soil > Palsa > Peat permafrost | place: Sweden: Abisko...
ATTTTCGGCTGAGTGATCTGGTGTGCGCCGATCGTCCCATGACGCTCTACCTCCAGCCTCCACCATCGGATGCACCCCGTTTGCGCCCTTTGGTCCGGCTGATGATCAATCAGACATGCCGGGCGCTGATGGAATATCTGGACCGCGACAGCGCCGGCCGTCCGAAGAACCATCGCTTGCTCCTGTCGCTGGATGAGTTCCCGACGCTCGGACGCTTGGACTTTTTCACGATGAACCTGCGCCAGATGGCCGGATACGGAATCAAGGCGCACCTGATCGTCCAATCGTTCAACGACATCATCGAGCAGTACGGGATGAACAACACGATCCTGGACAACTGCCACATCCTGAGCACCTTCGCCGCTGCCGATACCGTCACATGCCAGCGCATCAGCCAAATGGTCGGCACCGTGACCGAGTACCGGGAGAGTTATTCACAGGCCGCGCGGAACCTTGGCGCCAGAACCGTCAGCCACAGCGAACAGGTTCGGCCGCTCCTGTCGCCCGGAGATGTTCGCGAATTGCCGGTAGATGATCAACTCATGTTTGTGACCGGCTACAAGCCGATGCGCGTGAAGAAGGTGCGATATTTCAACGATCCGATCTTCATGAAACGGGTTCTGCCAGCACCGGAACAATCGGCGAGCCTGAACGTGCCAACCAAACCCAAAATCGACTGGCTGCACGAGCGGCCAAAAGGGCCGGAATTGGCGTTGCTCGCACCGAGTCACAACGGCTTATCGGCCAGCGGCGGTCCCACCGCGGAATCCGACGAGGATACGGAACAAGACGCGGCGGACCAGGGCCTTCATTCTGAAAGTGAATACACGTGAGCGAACGCAAGACCCAACTTTCGGTTTTTTTAGAGCAACAAGTGCTGTTGGCCGCCAGGCAGCGCGCCAATGAAATGAAGCTCTCGATGTCGGCGGTTGTGGCGGATGCAGCCAAGGAATCGCTGTTGTCCGCGTACCGGAGCGAGCGCGAACAGGAAATCCTCAAAGCGGTCGAGCGAAATTTTCACGCGCTACGCCGGCTGGACCAGCGCTTGGTGCTGGAGATTCAGATTCTTAAGGAAATGGTCGGGCTGGGCATGCGCTCCTTTTTCAATCACACCACCCCAATTCCAGACGCAACCAAGGCGGCGGCAATCCTCAGCGGGAAGCAGCGATTCCACGGCTACCTCGACATGCTGGCCAAGAATTTGCGCAAGGGTGAATCGATCCTCAGCGATCTTCCGTTGCCCGAACTTGAACCGCCGAAGGAATCAACGCCGCCACCGCAAAATGTTGAGGAGGCGGCCCCGGCCAATCACGCTCAAAGCGCAGCTAAGGCCAAGGACCGTGCAACAAAACAAACCGCGCCTGCGATCGCGCCGAACGTCGCTCATGACTGGGCGTTGTTCGAGCCAAACGGAGAGAAGTAATTCAATAACAAAGGAACTCAATCATGGCTCCTAATGCAAATTCAGTTCATCACCGGCAACAGGAAAGCCTCTATCACGCCCTGGGACCGTTGATCGCCGAGGCGCTCGGCCGTCCCGACGTGGTGGAGATCATGGCCAATCCGGATGGAAGTCTATGGGTGGATCGAGCCGGCATCGGACGCGAGAGAGTGGGCCGAATCGAGCAGGCGGCTGCTGAAACCACGATCCGGCTGTTGGCGAGCCACATGGGCGAAACGGTCACGCCAGACCGGCCCACCGTTGCCGGCGTTTTGCCCCGGAGTGGCGAGCGCTTTCAAGGGCTATTGCCACCGCTTGCCGAGCGGCCGGTGTTCACCATTCGCAAAAGGGCATCCATCGTCTTCACCCTCGACGATTATGTTGCCAAGGGAATCCTCCCGGCCGCTGGTGCCGAAGTGATTCGCCGCGCCGTCGTCGAGCGTAAAAACATCCTTGTGGCCGGTGGCACCGGATCGGGCAAGACCACGCTGGTCAACGCAATACTGGCCGAGTCGCCGTTCAAGAGCGATCGCATCGTCCTCATCGAGGACACGAAGGAGCTTCAATGCCCCGCGGACGACAAGGTTGAGCTGCTGACCAAGAACACCGAACCGCGAGTCACGATGACAGACTTGCTCCGCATGACACTCCGCCTTCGTCCCGACCGGATCATCATCGGTGAGGTACGCGGACCAGAGGCCCTAGCGATGCTCAAAGCATGGAACACAGGCCATCCCGGCGGCGTGGCGACAATTCACGCAAACTCGGCAACCGAAGCGCTAAGTCGAATAGAGGATCTAGTGGGTGAAGCTTCGCAGGTCATCCCTCGGCGATCCATCGCCACAGCGATCAATCTCATAATCTTCATTTCGCGAAAATCAGACCCGCCCGGTCGGGGAGTCGAACAGTTAGTTGAGGTTAGCGGTCTAAAGGACGGAGAATATTTGATGCGATCCGTCGTCGACTAAACCACCACCGCGCAAAACCTACTTATCCAGGTCATCAACGCTTTACGGCAGTCCGACGGATTTGGACCGCTGTTCCCGAAGCACCGTATAGGCGCGACTTCGCAGATCCCCGAGCGGACACCCTTCCCTCGCCAGCCTCAACGGCAGATGCTAAAGTGCCGTCCGAAACCAGGATACGACCAAAACTATACGGCCTTGATCTTGAGCGGCCGTCTTTTGACGAACAAACGATGCCTTCACTTGCAACCGAACTCTTTCGCGAAATCCGGCCGGGCTTATTCCGCGTCCTGGCGGGGAGCAATGCAGCGGTATATGTGGATGTGCTGGACATCTTGGAACGCGAAGCGTCCGAGCGTCACTTGGGCATTACCCGGGAAGAAGCGATGACGATCGTGGGCGAGGTAATAGCACGCCATCCGTTGTTTACGCCCGAAGATCCTGAGCTTGAAAGGCCGGCGACGGACCAGTTTTCCGCGCTGCCACTACGCGAAAAGGCTCGCCGGGTATTGGACTATCTTGCCAAACCGGAAATCGGTTGGGTGCTCGATGAGCAGCTTCACAATTGGGATCGCGTCATCCGCTTAGATGCTCATGGCGTCATCTTAATTGACGCAATCCGAAAAATCGCGCGGCCAGATGCGGCGGTTTTCACAGATAAACTACAGGGCGTATGCGTCGCACTGACAAGTTACGCGGAATTCGCCAATGCTCCATTCGTTCATCTGGAAAACTGTCTCACCCTCGCTCGTGGCGGCCTCACTGAATTGCGGGGGATCGAGAAAACACTGTTGCGGCTCATGGAACGCCAGCGCCAAGCGGCAACACTCGGCGATATCTATGGTGTCGTCTTCGACCAATACACTGAGCAGGTCGGCCGCACTTGCTATGCGGAACTCGTGCGCGCCCAACTTCCGACGCGGTTGGATGAGGCCCATGCTCGAATCCGCGTGTTGCAAAGCGATGTGGATTTGCTTCACAAGATGCAGCATGAAGTGATGCGCCGTGACGGCTTAGACTCGGCGATGGCAATGTCGCGGGCGCGAATGCGATTGGATGAACTGGCCCGAACAATCGAACTGGTTCAGCCCCTTGCCGATGAAATCGACAGGCGCACGGCCGAATTCGCACGACGATCCCTCGCGCGGTCCCGTTACCTTCAGGAGGTTGTCGGTGCGCGGCGTTCGCAGATCAAGGACATGTTTGAGCGGATCAATGGCGCGCTGGCTGGCTGCCGGCTCGCGGAATTGAACCAGCTTATTTCTCTTCCACGATTGTCGCTGCCAGACGGACGCCTTCTCGCTGGCCGTGATTCTTTGTACGAACCGCCGCGCCGTCGTTCCTTGGAAGAGAATCCGCCGATCGACGATGACGTGAGTGAAGCCCAGCGCGATCTAGCCAAAGCACAACTTCGCGCAGTTGCCCGAGAGTCACTTACTGTCGCCCGCGCGAATCGCTTCGTGGAAAAGCTCGCAGGAGGAAAGGGCGCGCGAATTGCCAGCGCTGATTTGCCGGTGGAAAACAAGGATGATGTTGCCGATGTCATCGCAGTCTTGCTACACGCCGATTCGAGCGACGCACGGTATCGGGTCGAAGTTTCCCGGATCAACGGCGAAACCGCGATTTCAGATTATGATCGCAAGTTGGACTGTTCGTTAGAACGCTTTTGCCTCATCAAAAAATGACCAATCAGCCTTCTCAACCTCCATCTTTGGGCAGCCTGCTACGTTTGCCCGATCCTGATCGCCTTCGCCTGAGCGAGATCCTTCAGGAACTTCTTGCACACGGATCAATTCTGGGCCTGGAGCCCGGCCGCGCAGAATTGTACGAATGGTGCAGACAAAACAGTGAGTGGGTGCGCGAGGCGGCCGCCCTTATTGGTCTGACCATTTACTCAGAGCACGAAAGCCGATTGATACAGGCTATACCGCAGCGCGCTTCCCTCACCCTAAATCTGAAACAGGATGCAACGATCGTGCTGTTGGCGCTCTGGTATGAGTTCGATACGCAAGTAAGGGAGCATGGCGCAACGCAAGTGTCGCTCACGATTCGGCAGCTCAACCAATTGCTGAAGGAAAAGCTTTTGCCGGACCTGAAAAGTCAGCCGAGTGCCGGACGATTAAGAGAAATCCTTGTTCAGGCCCGCAGATTCAATCTACTGCGTGTGGATTTTGGCGATCCATTCGACACATCTCGCATCGAGATTCTCCCCACATTAAAAAAGGTCATCCAGTTCAACGCCATCGAAGAGTGGACGCGGACAGCCGAGTTGCATCGCAATCCATTGATTGTCGAGGACCCGGCAGTCACTTACGCAGACGAAGAAGGGGACGAGACAACATGAGTCGAGCGATCAAAATGACTCGCCTCCACACGATCAACTGGTACGGCTATAACGACTCGTTGCCCGTGGCAGGGAATGTTCTGCTTGCAGGCGTCACTGGCTCGGGCAAATCAGTTCTCATGGATCTGATTATGGCCGTGCTGGTCGGAACGGACGTCGCCCGCAACCATTTCAACCGTTCTGCAACCGGAGCGCATTCTGACCGCACTCTCAAAAGCTATTGCCTGCTCGACACCAAACGAGAGGAGAACGGCGTTGTTCAATACCAACGGGAAAATGGCGCGATCACATATGTCGCGTTGGAGTTCACTTGGCCCGCCAAACCAGGCGAACAACCGCGCGTTGAAACGTGGGGTCTCCGCATCGAGTTTCGTAACGCGGCCGAACTCCAAGGCCGCATCAAACCTTTTTATTGCGATGGGACACTAACGCACGAGGACTTTCTTGCAACCAGTCCCCAAGACCAAAAGAGGCGCCCTCTGGAATTGCTCGCTTTTCAACACCTCATCTGCGAGCAACGAAAAGGCAGAATGTTTGAGACGCAAGATCAGTTTCTGCGCGACATGGCAAATGGGCAGCACCTCAATTTTAATCGAGCCGTACTCGCATCCCTGCTTCCGCAGGCGATGGCGTTTACGAACAGCAAGTCATTCGACAGCTTTATCAGGGACTTCGTTTTGCCAGGTGACCAGCTCAACGTGAGCGATGTGGTCGCCAGTTACCGGAGTTTTCTGGAGTATGAGCGTGATTTGCGGAACCTTCACGATCAACTGAAACGGCTTCAAACCATTTGTGATTTGCATCGATCGCATGAGGCGGCAAAGCGCGATCACATAGTCGCGCACTGGCTCGCGGCAGAACTAGCTCATCGTCACGCCGCCGAGATCGTGCGAAAGATGGAAGCTGATTTGTCGCTGGAGAAGATCGAGTTCTCTAAAGAAGCGGATCGAATAGCTGCATTGGAAAAGATGATAGCCGACCGAAAGAGTGAACTCGAACAACTGAAGAACATTATTCGGAGTTCGCCCAACGGCGACGTCTACCTGTTTCTCAAGGAACGAAACAGAAAACTGAATATCGACATTGAAGGACTCCGTGCGGTTGGCACTCGGGTGGACGACGCCCTTCGCAACCGCGCTAAAAAGTCGCGCCAGTGGCTCAATGATGTTCTGGCGACTCGGCTGACCGAATCGGCGGACACGACCGGGCTTAGCGACGCCGTCAAAGAACTCGAGGGATGTGAGGTCGGAGCCAGTGAAGGCGCGTTGAAGGCTGTGACTGACGAAGCAGAGCAAGTGAAATCCGCTTTGAGCCGGGCGATCCGCCCTTCGCGAGAGAAATTAGACGAACTCCGCAAGACACTCGGCGGACTGCGCGAGGAAATCGGCGCGCTGGAACTCGGACATCTCCCGTTTCCGACTGTGCTACTTCAATCTCTCCTTAATGCGCTGCCTCAAAAAGGCCGTGAACCAGCCGCGCAACCGTTATGCAAGTTGTGCGAACTGTTGGACGAAAAGTGGCGCGCCGCGGTCGAAGTGGCCTTCGCACGTAAATTCTCCGTAGTTGTAAGTGAAGCGGATTTTGAGCAAGCGTCAAAGATTTATTACGAGATGCAAGGGGATTCCCCGCAGGAATCGCTCATCGACCCGGTGAACGCACTTTGTTTGAATCAAGCGGTACGACCTGGGTCGCTCGCTGAAAAGATCAAGGCGGAACATCCGGTGGCCCGAGCCATCGTGGGCCATTTGTTCGGCGACTTGATCTGTGTGGAGAATCGCGAAGACCTTGGGACGCATGACTTCGCCGTTTTGCCAGATGGTTTCATGAGGCGTGGCGCGTTCGTAGAACGCCTGCGATTCTATGACGGCTTACCATTCGTGGGCAGGCGCGGATTGGAGCAACAACTTGCGCTAAAGAAGTCTCAGCGGAAGGATATCGAGACAGAGGAACGCCGCCTCAGCCCCGTTGTGTCTGCGGTGCAAGGCGTGCTCGATAGCGCCTCTCGGTTGTTTCCGGAGCATGCGTCGTTGACACGTGACCTACATGAAGCACAACGTCTCCCAATCCATGAAAAGGAAAGGGACGGAAATCTAGCGAAGCTGAACGCGATCGACTCCGCGAGTTTTGAGCAAAAAGATCGCCAAGTGAACGAGCTCGGTAAAGATTTGCCGGTCTGGGAAAGTGAGCACCTTGAACTGCTCCGGAGCCAGAAGCTTGGAAAGATTCAGCGGATCGAAATTGCTCTCGCAACTGCCAAAAAGGACGAATCTGCCGCTGTCAGCAATTTCGATCGTGTCCAACAGGAGACAGGTGATATTTCGGTCCATGTATCACGTCTCAACGGTTGGCGCGCGGAGATCGCTCAGACGTTTCCCGCGTTAGATGCTGCGGCTCAGGAGTTCGCTCGTTTGCGCAGCTTGGCCGATAAAGAGGCAGGAATAAATTGGGCTAAACTTGTTGCCGCGCGGACGGAGTTGGCGCTGGTTCACCAAAAGTTTGACGAGTTGGCCGCCGACAATTCGATGAATGCCCCTTGGGACAAGCTTTGGCACCAAGTCGCCGAGGCCCATATTCCAGAGTATGAACAAAAGGCCAAGACTGAGCGTGCGCGCTGGGAGCACCTTTTTCGCAATAATGTTTTGCAGAAGCTAGACCAGGCGCTTCGTCGCTTGCGAGATGACGTCTTCCTTCTTAATGGCTATCTGAAAACACCCATCGGCAACGACATCTACGAGATCGTTGTAAAGGCAAATCCGGACTTCAAGACGCTGCGTGAACTTGTCCAGCTCAACGCACTTCATCAACGTGATGAGTTGTTCTACGCCGCCGTGGATGGTCAAATGCGGGACGCGCTAGACCATTTTCTTCGCACGTTGGTCGAGAAGCCGGACAGTTTGGATGCAGTCCACTTGCTCGACTATCGCCGTTATCACGACTACGACCTTGTGGTTCGTGACATCCGCGACACGTTGGCGAAGCCTATCAGCGTGGACAAGCAGAGCGGCAAAATGAGTGGGGGTGAAAACCAGTCGCCCTATTTCGTCGTCATTCTCGCCAGCTACTTGCGCGCGTATAATCGCCACGAATCCCGTAGCAAAGATCCGTCGCTGGCGTTGGTGCCGATCGATGAGGCCTTCTCGAAGATGGACACTGGACGCATAAAGGACTGCATTGAGGCGATCAAGAACCTCGACCTCCAAGGAGTCTTTTCAATGAGCACGGGCAACGTACCCGGCGCGTTCAGTCTCTGTGAACAGCTTATTATTGTTTCACGAAACGATGACAAGCGAGACGGACGGCACCGAGTCCGCAATATTCCTGTCAGCATATTGCGCCATTCGGAAGAAGGGCGCGAGTGGATGCAAGAGCATTCGTGACGGGATGACCAGGAGGTTTTGGTAAATGAATCCCCACTCTCCTGTCCTCAAGAGTTTAACGCAGCTTTTCGCTAGAACACAGGCGGGCCGCAGGGGCGCGGGTTCAATAGATTTTCAGCCAGACCTCAAGGCAGTCCTTCGCGAGGCAAACTGCGAGGACGGTGACGAACGGGCTCAGGCAATGCGCGACTTAGAAGATGCCGAAGCATGCGGTTTACTTCGACTGGAACGTCACCGCCACGATCGTGACATGATCTTAAAGGTACGCGTCCCGCTCGCGAATGAAGAAGTGCTGTTTGGCCGGGTTGGTGAAACATCACCGGCCCGACGCCGGCAGATGTTGGCAAAGCTTTTCGAGTCTGCTGCGCAGGCCGAAATACCCGAGACATGGCGAACGGCCTGGACCGCATTCTGTTCGCGGATGGCGCACGCCGCGTTGTCCGGTGAGGCCCTTGCCCCGTTCGACAGGGAAAATTTGACGGCGAACATTGAACTGTTGGCGCTTTTGCCGAAGTTGCTCGCTTGGAACGGCGAATCGCTGGTCCGTTTCTCCAGTTGTGTCCTATGTGGCGACTCCAAACGTCTTGAGGAGCTTGCAAGTATGGAGAAAGACGGCGAGTTACGGGGAAAGCTCCGTGGCAAACTCGGACGTTTGCTGGAAGATATTACAGGCGGAGTCGTTTGCTCGTTGGATGACTTGGGAATCGTTCCAAATCCGAGATCTGTTCTTCTACACGGCCCATTGCGGCTCTTGCTTGATGGCGAATGGATGGATTTAAGTCTGCTTCAGGGCGCGATCCGGCTAGCGCAGTCGGACATCCAGCGCGCCGCGCAGGTCGTCACCACGGCCACTCGCTGCCTTACGGTCGAAAATGAAACCTCATTCCATGAGCTTGCCAAGCTCCACAGTGGCGAACTTCTCGTTCAAACAAGCTACCCAGGCTCAGGCACCCTCACACTCATTCGACGCCTGCCAAAAAATCTGGAGTTTTGGCACTTCGGCGACAGCGACATTGCCGGTTTCGACATACTCCGTGTGCTTTGCGAGATGTCGGGGCGCACCATTCGGCCATTACACATGCAGCGAGGGCGCGTGCCGTTCGAGCAAGAATCACTGGGCCGCCCGACGGACTGTAAGTGGCCATATTATCACTGAATTTTCCAACGACGGCCCAGATGCAGAAATCAGGTCGGCTGAATGCCCATTATCACACCACTGCCGCATCAGCGTGACGTTGCTTTGCGATCCATGTATGCGCTTCGTCAGCGGCCTTGGCCAAAAGCAGCAGATCGTCCAGCCCGAAACGGCTGGTTTCCTTCCAATTATTCTGACCGTCTTTATATGATCGGCTGAACGTCACCCCAAACATCGGGCGACTCGCATTGCCATTGTCCGCGATGTTGCGCCAAATTGCGGCGCGAACGGCGCCATAGCGAATGGTACATGCGGGACGTCGAGCGGCCTTTTCGGGTCCACTCGTATTTCTTGTCAATTGCGCCATTGAGTATCTCCTAGTCGTGAATTTCGTTTTTGCACCACATTGCAGCCGCTAACTCGCCCAATTCCTCTTGGGAAGCGAACACAAGACGCTCGCAGACGGGCACGAACTCTGCCACGCCGAATTGTTTGAGGAATCCGATGCGCGGCTCCCGTGCCAAGCCTCGCTCTGTCGCTATGCGCACAGCTTCGTCATATGTCGGCAACGCCGGGGCGATCGCGTCGTGCGGCCGGATATCCGCCAGGTCCGTGAGGATCGTGACGACTTGAATCGTGGTGGGTGACGATTGCCGCTTGAAAACGGCAAAGGTTGCCGTGGCGGCGATCATGATTGCTCCTTTGCCGCCAGTGTTGGCGCGGCGGGCTGTCGGGGAGCGCGCGATCGCGCCTTGAGACCGTACTTGGCGACTTGGAATTCGCGGTCGCCATCCATGAAACGGCGCGCCATTTCGCGGAGCAGATCGGCTTCCGATACGTCAGCGCCATAAGCCTGTTTGTAAAACGCCTTATAGCGTTCCAGGTCTTGAGATAGCTCGTGATTGATTTCTACGGTCAACTTCACGCGAGTTGTCTGGTGGAACGGATGCAATGCAATCTCAGGCATGGGTATCTCCGTCAACGTCAAGGGACATACGGTTCCAGGATCATGTCTTTGTTCACGAGGACGCGCAGGGGCCAGCCCTGCCGGATGGTGATCGTCGGCTGAACGTCGAGTTCGCGGTCAATTACTTTCTCGCCGATCCGATTGACTTGTTGAGCCACAGTATCGCCAACCACGTCTTGGCCATTGTTCCCGCTGCTGCTATTGGGATTGCGAGCCAGGTTACCGCCATAGGCGAGGGCCGTGGTCAGTGCCGTTGCTTCCGCCAGCTTGTCCAGGTGGTAATCGACCTTATCCTGTAGTCCGGCTTGTCCGGCTTCATCCGTCCCCGGCATTCCGTCCAGCACGATCGAGTTGCCGTTCGGATAGATCAGCCGTTGCCATACAACCAGCGCTCGGTTTTGGCCGTTGGTGACAAGGCTCTGATATTTGCCAAGCAGCTTCGAGCCTTGCGGAATCAATAGGTAATTGCCAGTGACGGTATCGTAGACGTTTTCCGTCACCTGGCCGATCACTTCACCGGGCAGATCGGTGTTGATTGCGGTCACGAGCGCGCCGGGAATTACACTGCCGGCTTTCAATTCATACTTGGAGATCGGATTGAGCAGCGGCTTGGACAGGTAAGGCTCGACCGCCGCGCCTTGAGTCAAAAACGCTTCCTTCTCCTGCTGATGGTTTTGAATGGCGCCGCCGAAGGGTCCAGCGTCGGGTCCGCCGACATTCTGATCTCCACCACCAACGCCCATCGTGCCAGCGTCCATCATCCCAGTGCGATTGGAACCGGGGCCGAGCATCACTATCGTCGGCATCGTCGCTGGACCCGATGTCAGCCTCGCAGATATCGTTGATGACGAAGTTGACTTGGCCCCACCGAACAGCAGCGGCGAATCGAGCGCCGCTTGTTGTTCCTTCTGCTGCTGTTCCAGCATCTTTCGCCGTTGCTCGGCGAGCTCGCGCATCGCCTGGGCGAGAGCCTGATCCTGGGCGGACGGTCCCGCTGGACGAGTTGCTGGCGCCGGTAGTCTACTCAAGCCGTCATAACGAGTGCCAAGTCGATTCACATCGAATGAATAGTCCTGTGGCAGGTCTTTCACTGATTCAATCGGCCCCGACGGACGGATCGCGTTTTCGTCGGCGGGTCCGTCCTTACGCGGCGCACTATGGTCGCCGAAGCCAAGCATTAGGACGACCAAGCCGAGCGAGGCGCCGAAGACGCCAGTCAGCAATATGGCCCGGCGACTGACCCGCGTGACAGGCAGCGGCGTGCCGCGAATGTTGATCCGCTCTTCATCGCTTCCAGTTGGTTGTGACGCTTGTCCCGTGTTGGATGTATTGTTGGGAATCATTGCCTTTCTCCTCAGTCTTTGGCATCGGCGCGCACGATCGCCAGGATGGTTTGGGGCGCTTGGCCCAGGCGCAGTTCAGCCTTATCGAACAGTCGATCGACGATGTACCAGTCGCCTTTGACCCGGTAATTCACGAGTTGCGCGTCACCGTTGCGCCCCATAACGAACAATGGCGGCGCTTCAGTCACGGTCACTTTTGACGGAAACTGGATGTACGTCTTTTGCCCGTCATCGAAGGCGCGCAGCGGACACCAGGGCGGAGTCGCCGAATGCTTCTGTCGCAGGATCAGGTAATTGAAATTGGCCTTGGACAGATCCAAGCCTGTTGCAATCGTTGCTTGCGCCGCCGCCTGCTGAGCCGCGACTTGATTCCGGATCATCACGACATCCCCAAAGGGATAGTTCCAGGCGATCATGGTGTGGTACGCGCCCGTATCAACGCTGGTCAGATCCAGCGTGTAGATTCGCTGGTCTGTGGTGATGAGCAGATTCGTTTGCAATCCCGCCTTACGCGGCTTGACCAGCAACAACGTCTGCGCTGTCTCGCCCGAACCGGATTGCACGCTATCGACGAGCCAACGCACCGTATCACCCGCCGCGGCGATGATGAGCTTCTCATTTGGGCGCAGCGCGATGGTGGTGACGTATCCCGGCGAAGTGATAGCCGTATAGACGACACCCGGCGCGTAGTCGTAATACTGAATGGCATTCAGGAAGCCATCGGTCGTCGGCTGAGTCGTCGCGCTCGCATTGGCCGCGGCGACGGCCGCATCGCCGGTTTGGGGGGACGGCGCGTTAGTGCCGACGCCAATGGGACGAAGTTGCGGACTCGCCACTGGCACTTTGACCTCGACGATCCTTGGAACGGTTGCAAAGTCGTCGGGCAGCAGCGCCGCCGGTCGCAGCCGCGGGTCCGGCATCACCGGCACCGTCGGCGTTTCGCACACTTCGCAGCCGCCAAGCGCAAGCGTGGCGAGGAGTAACCCAAAACTTAACATAGGCCTTCGATAAATCATTGCATGCCTCCGTTGTCAGGATTGTTTGGAATAGGAGCCGATGGATTGGGCGCGCTCCGCAGGCTATCGTCGCGCATGACCGCTCCCGAAAACTCACGGCTCCAAGTGAAGTTAGTGATATAGACGCCGATCGGATTCTTGAAGGAATCCGCCTCATCGCGCGGGGGCATCAATTTGACCTGAAAAAGGCCCGTGTATTCCTCGCGCGACCGGCGCATGCCATTGGAATAGGTCGTTTCGACCCAGCGCACCTGAAAAGTGTCGTTGGCTTTTTGAAGGATGCTGCTGATTTCGACGGTACGGGCCGTCGCGCCCTCGCCGGGCAATGTCTTCATGCCCGCATCGGACGCAGCGTATTCATTCATCCCGTTGACGGCTTGGCCGGCGAGGAACTGGTATGCCTTGGTCCACTGCTGGCGCATCACGACGGGATCGAGCGGACGCTCGCGTACCAGACGCACCACTTCGCCCACGAAGTAGCCGACCTGCGCCGTTGCCGGTTGATATGGCTGGCTGGCCAGCGTGATCCGACCCGGCATCCCAGCCTTGTCCACTTCCACGACGTAGGTGGCGACTTGCTTCTTGACGCCCAGGACGACGGCGCCGCTTGTGGAAATTAAAGCAATCGCCATCGACGCGAACGCGATATAGCGCCAGTTGCGTGCTTGAACGCGCGCCGATCCGATCCTTTCATCCCAGGCCGCGGCAGCGCGAGCATAGGGGTTCTGGCTTTCACCCGATCCGCCGTTTTTGCCATAGCTCGTTGTCATATTGGGAAAACTCATGTTGGAGTCCCTCCTGTGTTGGTTGGACCGCTCGTTCATTTTGGCGAGCTTGACCCTGGTACGCGGCTGGCCGTATTCGCGGCTGTACTGGTGCTGCCCGCTTGCGCGGCAGTTGAGCCAGAGACGACCGATGCCGCAGTAGCCCCAGTTTTGTTGCCAGCGCTACCACCGTTGCCCGTGATTTTTCGGACAGCTGCCGTGCCCACCGACGCCGCGAGCATCACGCCCTTGGTCGGCACTGCCGCCGCCATTTTCACGGCCATGACGGCGGCGCGGGATCGACCAGCGGCGGTGGTTGTGTTGATCGCCGCCGCAGTCGTATTGATAGCCGTGCCGACGCCCAGGCTCGGGCCGCCGATAATCATGTCAGTGGCCAGGCGCGAGGCGACTAGCGAAAGCGCCATGAGAAGCAGCGCCGCCAACGCGATGCAAAAAGCCTGATAGGTCGTGACGGTCTGGCCTGCCGGCACCTTGAGTGATTGGAAGATGTTATTGCCGACTCCAAGAACGAGTGTCAGGACCATCAGGCGCACGCCGGACCCGACCACCCACCCCAAAGGGCGCTCGGCAATGAATGCCGTTTTAGACAGGACCGCGAACGGCACCAACACGAACGCAGCCAGGCTGCCGAACTTAAACGTCAATACCGCAACGACGACCTGAATGGTGATGACACAGAATGCCGCGACGATGGCTGCGACGGCAAGGAAAAGGAATATGATCTCGACAATGTTTTTGAAGAACGCGACCGGCCCGGTCAGCCGCGCGATCTGATCCATGAGTGGCTGCGCGGTCGTGTACCCGAGATATGCGATGTTCCCAGGCTGGGACGTGTAGTAGCTCGCGCCCTCGAATCCGCCGGCCTTGAGGCCGAGATTCATGAAGGACGATGCCAGCTTGTCCGTCAGCGATTGCCAGTTCTGGATGATCCATGCAAAAAAGCCGATGTAGACGATTTTCCTCGCAAAATGGGCAATGACATGGTCATCGCTCAGCGCCCACAGCGCTGCCGACCACATGATGCTCAGGATGATGAGGACGTTGAGAACCCAGGTGACATCGCCCTTGATAAGCCCAAAGCCGCTGTTGATCGCGTTGATGTACTGGTTGGCCACATCGTTGATGAGATCGGGACCACCGTTGCCAAAATCAACTGCCAGAATTGCTGTCATGGAATCACCTGACCTTTCCTCGCTGTCCATCCGTGGTTACTGACCTGCCAAGGGAAAAGCATTCGACATGGAGCTGGTTGGCTGCTGAGGATTCGCCCAATCACCGCGAACTGCCTGTTGCTGCTGCAACGCATACGCTTGTTCGGCCTGATCCTGCGCATTGCGCTCAACTTCGGCGCGAGCATCGGTGATTTCCTGCGCCTGCAATGCTTGAAGCTGCGCCACCAGCGTCGCCACTTCTTCATTGCCCGCCTGCATAGCGGACGTGGCGCCGGACGCCAAATTGGAATGTTCGACATAGGATTGAATGCGCTGCGCGGTCGGTTGGAAGTTCAGATACGTCTGGTTCTGGACCGTACGATTTTCAATCAGGACGCTGCGCTCTTCCTGGTCCCATCCGGTTTCCATCGACTGGAAGCTGGCATCCGTCATGTTTGCGTAATTGCTCGGATCGGATGGAAATTGGCTGTTCAACGTGCTCCCGGGATCAGTGGACGAATACGTTGTGCCGGCTTGGCCGAACACCCGCTGCCAGATATTCATGCTTTGCAGAATTCCGGGTAGCTGGGTGAAGTTCCAGCTTTTCAGCATGGCTACTTCATTGGTGACCTCTTGGTATAGCTGGTCAACCATTTGCACATCGTCCGCCACCTGAATGACCGCTTCGGCAAAGTTCGTCGGATCGAAGACGATGTCCGCGAATGCCGCCGTGGGCACAAGCAGCGCCGCCGTTGCAGCGAAAATGAGAAACCGTTTCTTTGAGCGTGTCATGGCAAACCTCCTATTTCACAAATTCCTTCAAGTGTTTTGTCCGCAATTCAGTTCTGAAACGGATCGACGACTGTCTCCGTCGGCGGCACCGGGTTATCCCAACCAGTGCGGACCCGCTGCCGTTCAGCATCCGCGAACGATGATTCCGATTGCTGTTGGGCTAATTTCTCGGTTTTGAGCCGGGAGCGCGCGACCCTCAAAGATTGCAGCTTGGCCAGTTCACCCGAGGCGACCGCGAGCAGATCGTTGTGAGCCTGGACCGCCGACGTTT
>Ga0302324_100014980_pt1 | contig 15587 bp, 10 predicted proteins | sample Palsa_T0_1_FD_201949 | JGI IMG/M metagenome (GOLD analysis project Ga0302324, IMG submission 201949) | Peat permafrost microbial communities from Stordalen Mire near Abisko, Sweden - Palsa_T0_1 | ecosystem: Environmental > Terrestrial > Soil > Palsa > Peat permafrost | place: Sweden: Abisko...
AGTCGCTGCGCGCACTTCGCCTACTTCGCCCATTGAGGCTGAGGTGCAGCGCATTCGTGCACTTTTGGACCTGCAGAAGTTTCAAGCGGCAAGGTCCGCTGCAGAAGCGCTTCTGGCGCAGGTCCCTGAAAACCGCGACGTTCTGTACATGCTGGCAGTCAGCCAGCGCTTGCTGCAGCGTATTCCCGACGCGCTCGCCACGCTCGCTCGGCTGGAGAAGGTCCAGCCCAACTATAGTCGCCTCTTTCAGGAGCGTGGCCATTGCTACGTGGCGCTGCGTTCGGCTGAGCCTGCGATTGAAGCCTTTCTGCGCGCGGTAAATCTCAATCCGGCGCTGCCTGCCAGCTGGAAAGTCCTGAAATCACTGTTCCATATGACTCAGCAAGCCCAAAACGAGGAGATGGCTACCAGGCACCTAAATACACTTGCCGGCCTGCCCGTGGAGGTAATTACCGCCTCGAGCATGCTCTCGGACGGCGATATCATCGAGGCGGAACGACTCATCCGCCAGTTTCTCCTTACACACGGCAACCACATAGAGGCGATGCGACTGCTGGCGAAGATCGGCGTAAAGCTCGACGTGCTGGATGACGCCGAACTGCTCCTCGATTCGGTATTGCTGCTGGCGCCGGATTACGATGCCGCGCGCTACGACTATGTGTATGTTCTCATGGAAAGGCACAAGCACGCGAAAGCGATCGAGGAGCTCGACAAGCTCCTCACGACCGAGCCTCAGAATCGCTCCTACCGGACGGCCTATGCGACGGCTTTAGTTGGGCTTGGTGCATACGACAAGGCGATCACTTGCTATCGCGAGCTGTTGCTCGAAACACCCAGGGCTCACGATATCCATCTTTCGGTGGCGCACGCCCTGAAGACTATTGGGCGTCGGGCCGAGGCGATTGAATCCTATCGGACTGCAGCTGCCATTCGGTCCAATTACGGTGATGCGTACTGGAGCCTTGCCAATCTCAAGACCTATTGGTTTTCGGATGAGGAAATCTCACGCATGCGCGTTGAGGAATCCGCGGGGAGTACCGATCTCAGCGATCGGTACCATCTTTGTTTCGCGCTTGGCAAAGCCCTGGAAGACCGTGGCGACTACGAAGTTTCATTCGAGTACTACAACCGCGGTAACGCGCTCAAGAAAAGCCAAAGCCGCTACAGGCCCGAGTTCATCGAACGTAACGCGCAGCTGCAGGCGTCCGTCTGCACGGAGGAATTCTTCAAAGCGCGCCCTGGCGTTGGTTGTCAAAGCGCCGAGCCCATCTTCATCGTCGGACTACCGCGCGCCGGATCCACGCTGCTAGAGCAGATTCTCGCCTCCCATTCGCAAGTGGAGGGAACTTTGGAACTGCCTGAGATACCGCGCCTAAGCCAGGAGTTACAGGGCCGAGAATCGAGCGATGCCAATCCGCGCTATCCGGCCGTTCTCGGGGATTTAGCAGCCTCGGATTTTCAGCGTTTTGGGGAAAAGTACCTGGCCGAGACTCGCATCTATCGCACGGGCAAGCCGCGCTTCATCGACAAGATGCCGAACAATTTCCGGCACATCGGCCTCATCCATCTCATCCTGCCGAACGCCAAGATCATCGACGCCCGCCGCGAGCCCCTAGCCTGCTGCTTCTCCAATTTCAAGCAGCTCTTCGCCAAGGGCCAGGAATTCACCTACAGCCTCGAGGATATCGGTCGCTACTACCGCAGCTACGTGCAGCTGATGCAGCACTGGGATGCGGTGCTGCCAGGTAAGATCCTGCGCGTGCAGCACGAAGAGGTGGTCGAGGATCTGGAAGGCAATGTGCGCAGGATTCTCGAGTTCTGCGGTCTGCCTTTCGAAGCCCAGTGCGTCGAGTTCTACAAAACCGAGCGCAGCGTGCGCACCGCAAGCTCCGAGCAGGTACGCCAGCCGATTTTCAAGGAAGGCCTGGATCAATGGCGGCACTTCGAGCCGTGGCTCGCTCCCCTGAAGGAAGCTCTGGGCGATCTGGCAAAGAGCTAGCACGGGAAAATTCCCCCGTGCCTCGACGGCCGCGGCGCTCGGCCATGCCGACGCTTCAAGACAGCGAATTTCTTCGGCGGCGACGACGCTTGGGCGAGTGGAGTCGTATCGTTGAACAGACACCGCGGCGGCTCAACGCTAACCACGCTCGATGGAGACAAGGGCCGGGCGCATAAATCATGAGGAGACTTCATCCGCCGCGATGAGCGCCGCGCCTTTCTCCGCGACCATGATGGTTGGCGCGTTGGTATTACCCGAGGTGACCGTCGGAAAGACGGAGGCATCGATAATGCGTAGAGCCTCGACGCCGTATACCCGCAAGGAAGCATCGACTACCGCGCTGCCTGGATCCGGCCCCATGCGGCAGGTGCTCACCGGGTGGAACACCGTGCCTGCGCGCTGCCGAAAATCCTGCAGCAGCTGCGCATCCGACTGCTGGGCACTGCCGGGCAGCATCTCCGATTCAATATAGTTCGAAAGCGGCGCCGTCGCGGCAAGAGTCCGCAGGAGACGGACTCCCGCCACGACATCGGCCACATCTTCCTCGGTTGCGAGAGAATTCGGGTGGATGGAAGGGGCCTCGAACGGGTTTGCCGAACGGATCTCAATATGGCCCCGGCTCGTGGGTCGGCATGCGTTGAAGGATAAGAGAAAGGCGGAGAACGGATCCGGTTTGAGTTGCCGGCGCTTCAAGCCCTGCGTCGTATAGCTGATCGGATTGAAATACAGCTGCAGATTGGGCCTAGATTGCGAGGGATCGCTTTTGATGAAGGCGCCCGCCTGATTGACGCTCATGGCGAGCGGCCCGCGGCGACTCAAGAGGTAGCGCAGCGCGACCTTGATTTTGCCGGAGAGCGGCAGCAGCACGTCATTCAGGGTCGGCACCTTCGAGCGATAGAAGTACGACACCGCCAGATGATCCTGAAGATTGCGGCCCACGGCGGGACTTGCGGCGACCAGATCGATACCGTGGCGGGCGAGGAGCGCGCCGTCGCCCACGCCAGAGAGCTGCAGCAGCTGCGGCGAATTGATGGCACCCCCGCAGAGAATTACAGCCTTTTTGGCCGTGGCACGCAGTGTGTGGCCTGCCTGGCAGTAGCTCGCTCCCACCGCGCGCCGCTTCTCAAAGAGAACGCGCAGTACCTGCGCGTGCAGGCGCAGGCTCAGATTTGGACGGCGTAATGCCGGATGCAGGTAGCGTTTGGCGGTCGACTCGCGCCGACCGTTCTTGGTCATGATCTGGTAGATGCCGACGCCCTCACCCTGCGGGTCATTGAAATCATCCATCGCAAACCCGCAGGCACGGCAGCTGTCGATGAAGTTCTGGCACAGTGGGTGCACGTCCGCCGTGATGTCGCTGATGTGGATCGCCGGGCCGTCGTGCGCTCGCGCGTCAGTGCGCTCTTCGAAGCGCTGAAAGTACGGCAGCACGTCGCTAAAGCCCCAGCCCGGATTGCCGAGCGCGCGCCAATCATCGAAGTCCGCGGGCAGCCCGCGATAATAAACCAGCGCGTTGATGGATCCGGAGCCGCCGAGCACCTTGCCGCGCGGCCAGAACAACTGACGTCCCGCAAGTGCAGGATCAGGATCGGCCTGATACATCCAGTTGACTGCCGGATCGTTGAAGGTGCGTCCATAGCCAATCGGCATCTGCACCCAGAAGCGCCGGTCTGAACCCCCCGCTTCAAGCAGTAGCACCTTGTGCCGGCCGTTTGCCGAGAGCCGGTTCGCCACCACGCAGCCGGCCGTACCCGCGCCGACGATGATGTAATCGAAATCGTCCATCGATGTCCTCATATCCGGAGCACGCCGCGCCGCGGGCTGCCTACCCGGCCCAGGCGCGCGATGCTTGCACCAGCAACCATCTGCGACGTGCCGAGTTGGGTTTACCCGATTGGGCGCCCAAGCATCTCCAGCTGCAGCATGGTATCGGTGTAGGGGTAATCTTTGATGAACGCCTCGTCGAGCTCTACCCCCAATCCGGGCTCGGTCGGAGGAATGACAAAGCCCTCCTGCCACTTGATGGGTTTCTTAAGAATGTCGGCGTGAAAGCCGTCCCAGCGTTCGATGCCTTCGAGGATGAGAAAATTCGGACTGCAGGTGGCAAGCTGAATGTTGGCCGCGCCCACCACCGGGCCGCAATATAGATGCGGCGCAATCTGCACGTGCTGCACTTCCGCCATGCCCGCGATCTTCTTGGCCTCGAGTATGCCGCCCACGCGCCCCAGGTTCATCTGCAAAATGGCAGCGGCGCCTGCTTTGAGCAGGCGCGCAAAGTCGTACTTGGTGGCGAGGCGCTCGCCGGTGGCAATGGGAATGCGCGTGGCGCGCGCCACCTTCGCCATCTCCTCGGGAGCATCCGGCGGCACTGGCTCCTCGAACCACAGCGGATCATAGGGCTCAAGTCGGCTCGCGAGCCGGATCGCGCCTGCCGCCGTCATCTGGCCGTGCGTTCCGAAGAGGAGGTCAGCATTCACCCCGACCGCCTCGCGCATCTGGCGCATGAACCGCTCGCAGCGCTCGAGGTCTGCGAGCCCAAGCTGGCGCCCATCGAAGGCGCTGTACGAGCCTGCCGGATCGAATTTGAGCGCCGTGAACCCCTGCGCCAGGTACTCAGCCGCACGCTCGGCGGCAAGGTCGGGATCCATATAGACATCGGCGCGATCGCCTGCGCGCGCGTAAATATAGGTGTAGGAGCGCAAGCGCTCGTGGACGCGGCCACCTAGAAGCTTGTACACCGGCTGGCCCGCCTCCTTGCCGATGATGTCCCAGCAGGCCATCTCCAGCGCGCTTAAGACCCCCATCAGAGTCAAATCCGGATGCTGCGTGTAGCCTGCCGAGTAGACCCGCCGCCACATCGACTCGATGTCATGCGGGTCCTGGTTCCTGAGGTAACGCTCGAAGACGTCCTCGATCATGCGCGCGACGAGATGTGGATTGAATGGAACGCAGTACGCCTCGCCCACGCCCTCCACATGGCCGTCCGTGATGAGCTTGACGAACACGAAGTAGCGACTGCCGTTGTGCGGCGGCGGATTGCCGACGACGAAGGTCTTGATGTCCGTTAGCTTCATGAGGATAGTTTCCTGGACGCAATGTCAATGAGTTTTCGAGGCACTCGCAAAGTGCGGACGTTGCGCACCGCTAGGGCGATGGGCGCGGCGCCTCACCGCCACGGGAGCCACCGCGCATCAGGGTCAGCGCGAAGAGCGCAGAGGCCAGCATCAGGAACAAGCTTACGGCGTTTAACACCGGCGTCGCGCCCTCGCGCATGCGCCCGTACATCATGACGGTGAGCGGTGGATCGGCGCCCACCAGCATCAAAGTCGTGTTGAAGTTCTCGAACGACATCAGGAACGAGATGGCCGCCGAGCCGATGAGCGCCGGGCGCAGATACGGAAAAGTAATGGTGCGCAGGATCGCCGCGTGCGACGCGCCGAGGTTGAGAGCGGCCTCTTCAAGGGTGCGATCGAAGCGCTGCAGGCGCGCGCTGATCATGAGCGTACTGATGGTAGCGATGTAGGAGAACTGGCCGAGGACCACGAGCGGCAGACCGGGCCTTAGGAAATCAAGATCGACATCAAAGAGCGCCAGCAGCAGGTCGGCGATGCGGCTCGACAGCGACAGTATTGAAATGCCGAGAATGACGCCGGGTATGACCAGCGGCGCGAGCATCAACACCGACAGCACCTCTTTGCCAAAGAAGCGGTAGCGCTCCATCAGAAAGGCGTTGGCCGTGCCGACCGCCACGGACAGCGCCGTGACCCAACAGGCAACCACGACACTGGTCCAGATACTGCCAAGCAAGGCCGCATCATGAAACAGGCCCACGCGGCCTGAGGCGGCATTGCCCGTGAACCAGTCGAGCGTGAAGCCGCGCCAGGGCGGCGCGGGATAAGGCGCATCATTGAAGGCGAAGACGGCGACGATGGCGAGCGGCACGAACAGAAAGAGTAGAAAGGCCGCGACGTACGCCGCGGTGGCGGTGCGCAGCCAGGTCGATCGTGGCAGGGAGGCGATCATGAGCGGCGCATGACGTCGACGAACCGCTGGCCGCTTAGGCGCAGGCCGAGCGCAACCATGGTGGTCGAGAGCGCGAGCAGCAGAAAGCCGAAGGCGGCGCCCTGCTCCCAGTTGAAGCGCACGATGAACTGCGTGTAGATGAGCTCGGTGAACCACTGCGAGTTCTTGCCGCCGAGGAGAGTCGGCGTCAGATAGTTGCCGAGCGTGAGCATGAAGACCACGATGCAGCCGGCGGTAATGCCCGGTGCGGCATGCGGAATGACGATGTCGCGCAGGATCGCAAAGCCATTGGCGCCAAGATCGTACGCCGCCTCGATGAGGGAGTTGTCGAGGCTCTCCAGGCTGCTCACGAGCGGCACGACCATGAAGAGGAGCGAGGTGTACACGAGCCCGGTCAAAATGGTGGCATCGTGATACAGAAGCTCCACCGGCACCGCCGTAATACCGAGCTTGACGAGCAGTGCCGGCAGCACGCCCGACTCGCGCAGCAGGATGAGCCATCCGAGCGCGCGGACCGTCTCGCTCACCCAAAACGGGATGAGGCATACGACAAAAAGGAGCGCGCTTGCCCTGCCCTGTGCGACCTTTGTGATGACCCAAGCGACCGGAAAGGCGATGACGAGCGTCAAGGCCGTCGCCACCGCCGACAGCACTGCCGTGCGCACGAAGATGTGCCAGTAGAGCGGCTCGGTGAAGAAGGTGCGGTACTGCGTAAGACTCGGCTGGTAGTGCCGCGGCGCACTGCGCGTGCGAAACGACAGCAGGGCAAGATCGATGTGCGGCAGCACGATGAGCGCGAACAGCCACAGAAGCGCCGGCGCGAGCAGCAGCGTCAGCACGAGCCGCCGTTGCCACAGGCGCTGCGCGGGAGTGCTCGTCACGCTAGGACGGCACTTGATCCGCGGTGGCAAAGCAGATGGCCCGCCCCGGATCGAAACTGAAGTACACGCGCTCGCCAACTTTCAGGTCCGCGAACCTGCCGGTTTGCGGCAGCGCTACGCGAAACTCGAAGCGGCTCACCTCCTCGGTGAGGAGCACCGCGGAATTGGCGCCATCGAATAGCAGGCTTTGCACGATGCCCACATGCTGCGGATGCTCCTTGGGCAGGAGCGCTGCATCGCGCTCAAGCGCCGCGACCTCGGGACGCACGAAAGCCTCGACGGCCGCGCCCAGCGCCACGGCGCCGCTCTTGCGCGCATGCACGTGCCAGCCCTGCGCGGTGGCAACTTCCGCAATGTCGCCGGAATTACCGACGACCCGGCCGGCAATGCGGTTGTTGGCGCCCACGAAGCCTGCGACAAACGCGGTCGCCGGTTCGTAGTAGAGATCCTGCGGCGTGCCGCGCTGCTCGAAGCGACCGCGGTTCATGACCGCTACATGGTCGGAGAGAACCAGCGCCTCAGACTGATCATGAGTAATGTAGACGAAGGTCGTGCCAAAAGCCGCCTGCAGCTGTTTCAGCTCAATCTTCATATGCTCGCGCAGCTTCAGATCAAGCGCACCCAACGGCTCATCGAGGAGCAGAAGTGTCGGCTCGAGCACGAGACTGCGCGCGATCGCGACGCGCTGCCGCTGCCCACCCGAGAGCTCATCGACGCGCTTGTGGACGGCCCCGCCAAGGCTCACCCGCTCGAGCATGGCGGCCGCACGACGGCCGCGCTCCTCCTTTGGCATGCCGCGACGGGCGAGCCCGAAGGCGACATTCTCGCCCACCGACATCATGGGAAAGAGCGCCAGCTGCTGGAACACCATGTTGACGGGGCGGCGATTCGGCGCCACGGCCTGCATGCTCTTGCCGCCGATGCGGATGTCGCCGCTGTCCGGTGCGATGAAGCCCGCGATCATGCGCAGCAGCGTCGTCTTGCCGCAGCCGGAGGGGCCGAGGATGGAGAAAAAGCTGCCACGCTCGACGGTGAATGACAAATCATCGACCGCTCTATAGTCGGCGAAGCGCTTCGCGAGCGATGCGACCTCAAGATCCGGTGTAGTCAATTGGCCGCCTTGATGCGATCCAGTATCCGGCCCTCGAGCTCCTCGAGCCCCCAGGGGATGGCCGGATACCACTTGATGTTTTTGAACGCCCCTTCCGGGAAGCTTGCGTTGTACTGCGCGCGCATCCTCGGATCGACGAGTTCCTCAGTGCCGCGTGCGGCGGTCCAGTTGCCGACGGCGCGGGTGATGCGCGCGGCGATGTCCGGACGCATGGTGAAGTTGATCCACGCATAGGCCGCTGCGGCGTTACGCCCTTTGGCCGGCAGCGCAAAGCTGTCGAGGAAGCCTAAGGCGCCCGAGCGCGGCACGACGAACTGAATATCGGGGTTCTCGCGGTTGAGCTCCCAGCCGCCCGTGTCCCACATCATCGCGGCGACCAGCTCTCCGGAGCGCATCCCGTTTAAGAGCTGATCTCGATTGTCAAAGAAAAAGCGCACATTGGCCTTGCACGCGGAGAGTGTGCGGCCGACGCTCTCCATGAGCGCAGCGTAGGCTGCAGGATTGTCGTAAAGCGCAAAGGGATCCTGGCCCGAGGCAAAGGCAAACGCCATGAGCGTAGGGCGCCGCAGCCGCATGGAAGTCTTGTCCTTCAAATCCGCGCGACACAGGTCCGAATAATCGCTCACGCGCGCGCGCCGGGTATTGACGACCAGCCCTTCGGCCCCCCACAGATACGGCAGGCCATAAAGCTTTCCATCGAGAGTCGCATTCTGGCGAATGATTTCCAGCATCTCAGGTCGAAACTGCTCGACCTTGACGCGGCTGAGATCAAAGGGCCTGTAGATGCCGAATTCGCGCTGCACGCCGGTGATGCGGTCCTGCGAGGGTTGCGCGAGGTCGTAGCCCGCACCGCCCGTGGCACGCAGCTTTGAAATCATCTCCTCGTTGTTCGACAGAGTCACCTGCACCTGAATGCCCGTTTCCTTTTTGAAGAGCGCGATGACATCCGCCGGTGCGTAGTCGGCCCAGGTGATGAGGCGCAGCTTGGAATCGTCCGCCGATGTCGTGCAGGCGAGAACGCTCGCCAGCATTATCAATCCTGCAAGGAGTGCTCTCATGCCGGGTGGGCGAGCGCGGGCACCGCTGCGCCCGTGTCGTCAGTGCGCGGCGGCAAGTGCCCGCTCCTGATCCTCCGGCAGCGTGCGCGCGCAGGAGAAGTAGTGATATGCCGACCAGAACCCGGTCGGCGCGAGGCACAGGAGCGCCAAGCGCAACGAGGCGGCATTCGCGATGTGGCCGGGCGCGAAGTAATCGCTCAAATGCCCGATCAGCTGCGGCGCGACGACGAGGTTGCCGATGTTCGCCACCAATAGTGTCAGGGCGCAAAACTGCGCGCGCATGCGCGGAGGTGCAAGGTTGTTCAAGAGGCCGAAGCAGGGTCCGATGTAGAAGTAGATCGACGGCACGAAGATCCACAGCATCACCTTGGCGAGCTCCAGCGAATGCGTCCAGAAGATGACGATCGAGGGCACGGTGGCAAGGCCAATGGCGCCGCCCATGAACCATACGACACGGCGCGCATCGTTCATGTACCGTTGCCCCAGGAACCAGCCCGTGAACACCGTCGCGGCGATCCCTGCGACGAGGTGGATGGGCCCGGTGATGCCGCCTGCCTGCCCGGCGCTTAACCCGTAACTGCGCATCAGAAAGGCTGGCGTCCAGTAGGTCAGGCCCCATCCCCAGAGCGCCGTCAGTGCGCTCGCCCACATGAGATGCACCGCCGAGCGCTGGCCTGAGAGAAACTTCAGGGTCTCGATGATCGAGGGCTTGCGGCCGCTGCCCACGGCATCCATTTGTCCGCGGCGCGGCTCGCGAATCGTCAGGTACACCCAGGCGCCAAAGACGATTCCCGGCACACCGAGCGCAAAGAACACGGCGCGCCAGCCGTAGGCATCGGCAATGCGGCCCGCGAGGTCATAGCCCACCCAGGCGCCAAGCGGCGCGCCGAGTGAAAAGACGGTGAGCGCCATCGGGCGGCGGGCACAGGGGAAGTAGTCCGCGATGATGGAGCTTGCGGCCGGCGTGCCGCCCGCCTCGCCGACGCCGACGCCGATGCGCGCCGTGAGCAGTTGCCAGTAACTTCCGGCGAGCCCGAATAGCACCGTCATGCCGGACCAGACGATGAGCGATACCGCGATGATGTTGCGGCGGTTCAACCGGTCGGCAAGGATCGAGATCGGAATGCCAAACGATACGTAGAAGAGCGCAAGCGATACGCCGGTCAGAAACGCCACCCCGGAATCGGTGAGATGCATTTCCAGACGGATCGGCTCGAGAACGGTCGAGACGACGTAGCGGTCGGCGATGCTGAGCGTGTAGACCATGCACATCACGAGGAGCACATACCAGCGCATGAGCACGGAGGCGCTGGCCGGCGCGGGGATCGCCTCGAGGACTGCCACCTTGACGCTCATGCGTGCTTCACGCTACCCGCGAATCTCGTGATACTTTGCAGGATCATGCCACGACGCTGCGGCGTGCGGATACGCACCGATCCTGCGCAGACACGAGCGCAGCGCTATGGCAACGATTCTCACTCACTCAAGCGCCCCCCATCACGGCACCCCCTATGCACAATAGCAAAATCGGCTTCATCGGCTTGGGCAACGTGGGTGGCAAGCTTGCCGGCAGTCTTGCGCGCCATGGGGTCGAGCTCATGGTGCGCGATTTGAATCCCGCTCTTGAAACGCGCTTCGTGCAGGAGGGCGCATCCCGGGCGTCGTCCGCGCGCGAAATGGCTGAGAAGGTGGACGTCATCATCACCTGCCTGCCCTCGCCTGCGGCCAGCGCGGACGTGATGGAACGCCCGGACGGTATTCTTGCGGGCTTAAGTCCCGGCAAGATGTGGCTCGAGATGAGCACCACGGATGCGGCAGAGGTGCGGCGTCTTGGCGCCCTGGTCGAGGCGCGCGGCGCGAGCGCCATGGATTGTCCCGTGTCGGGCGGCTGCCACCGCGCCGCAACCGGAAATATTTCGATCTTCGCGGGCGGCAGTCGAGCCGCATTCAATCGCGTGCTGCCCATCCTGTCGATACTCGGGCGACAGATTCTCCACACCGGCCCTCTAGGATCGGCATCGGTGCTCAAGGTCCTTACCAACTATCTGTGCACCGTGCACCTCGCGGCGCTGGCTGAAGCGCTGGCGGTTGCCAAGGTTGCGGGTATGGACATGAACACCACCTACGAGGCGATCCGGATCTCCTCGGGTAACTCCTTCGTCCATGAGACGGAGTCACAAGTCATCTTGAACGGCAGTCGCGACATTGGCTTCACCATGGACCTTGTCAGCAAGGATGTGGGACTCTTTGATACTCTCGCCAAGGAGCTCAATGTGCCGTTGGAACTCTCACCTCTGGTACTCCAAATCTTCAAGGATGGCGAGCGACGCTACGGGCCGCGCGAGTTGTCACCCAACATCATCAAGCGCCTCGAGGAGGCCTGTCGAGTACAGGTGCTCGGCGAGGGATTCCCGGCACAGCTAGTGGATGATGAACCCGAGGCGCCTGGCTATGAGGTGCTGCCGAAGGCGCGCGCGCCAGCGTCGTCTGCGTAGGAACTGCAGCGCACTAAAATGCATGGATTAGAAGGCGAATGTGCCTGCGCAAATAAACCTTCATAAGAAATGACATTCAGTTAGTTATATAACTTATTGATAATAAAGTGTTATAGTCTCAATAATTGAGGATTGCGGCAATGGCTCTGCCTATTTCAAGAACCCTTATCTCCCGCCACACGCGCGAGCTTCCAGCTGCGGCGCATTTGACGCACCGGAGCAATTGCTGCAGCGGCTCCTGCGCCACTATGCGCGCCATTATCTTTGTAATACTCAGCTACGGCGCGCTTGCGTGCCAGGCTGAATCTCTCTTCAACTTTGCCACGACGCCAGGGCAGCTGCCTAAGGATGTTGTCCCTGCCGCCTATCGCATCGACATCGCACCCGATCTTGAGCAGCTGAAATTCACCGCTCGCGAAGAAATCGACGTGGATGTCAAGAGCGCAACGGATGTCGTCACTGTCAATGCCGTCGATCTTGCCATCGGCATGGCCGCTCTCGTCGGCGAAGACAGCGCGCCCGCACAAGTGAGCCTCGATGCCGAGCATGCGACCGCGAGCTTCCATTTTCCGCAGCCGCTCGCCGCGGGCCGCCACACGCTCGCGATTGCCTATTCCGGCCGGATCGCCGCAAGGCCCGCCGGCATTTACTACAACGATTATGCGACACCCGCGGGAACGCGGCGGATGCTCGTGACGCAGTTTGAGGCGACCGAAGCCCGGCGCATGTTTCCCGGCTGGGATGAGCCGCTCTTCAAGGCGACCTTTCAGCTGTCGGTTGAGCTGCCGAGCGATCTTGAGGTGATCTCGAACACTCCGGCCGCGAGCAGTACGTCCGCCGGCCAAAACGCCGCGGGCGTTGCATTGACAAAAACGACGTTCGCACCAACGCCGCGCATGTCGACTTATTTGCTCGTGCTGTGCGCCGGCCACCTGCAGCGCATTCACGATGCGTCGACCGGCACGGATATCGGAGTCTGGGCCGTCGAGGGCAAGGCCGCGCAGGGACGCGAGGCCCTGCAGGCGGCGCTCAGGATCCTTGCCTATTACAACAGTTATTTTGCCGTGCCCTACCCTCTGCCGAAGCTCGACCTCATCGCTATCCCGGGTAACTTTGCAGCGGGCGCCATGGAAAACTGGGGCGGCATCACATTCATCGACAATGTGCTGCTCTTGGACCCGGCATCCTCGTCTGAGGCTACCCGTCAGATCATTTTCGAGGTCACCGCGCATGAAATGGCCCACCAGTGGTCCGGTGACCTCGTGACGATGGCGTGGTGGAACGATCTTTGGTTGAACGAGGGCTTTGCCTCATGGATGGCCGCGAAGGTATCCGACGCGCTCAATCCCGACTGGCTCGTGTGGCTACGCCAGCACGCATCGAAGGAGCTCGCCATGAGCGCGGATGCTCGATCAACGGCACACCCGATCCAGCTGCAGATCACGGATGAGAGCCAGATCCGATCGGCGTTCGACTCGATCAGCTATCAGAAGGGTGAGGCCTTCCTGCGGATGCTCGAGGTGTACCTCGGGGAGGATGCGTTTCGCGACGGCATGCGCCGCTACATGAAGGCACACGCCTATTCGAGCGCAACGACCGCAGATCTTTGGGAGGCGCTACAAGCCGCCTCCGGAAAGCCGGTCGCCCAGATCGCCGCAGGATTCACCGAACAGCCGGGCATTCCTCTGATTCGCGTCGCGACCGCGTGCCGAGGCGGCAGTACCAGCGCGGTATTGAAGCAGGAACGTTTCAGCATCGATGATCCGACGGCGGCACCGCTTTCTTGGAATGTCCCGGTACGGATCGGCGTCATCGGGGGCGCGGAACCGGCGCGCACGCTGCTCATCGGCAAGACTGCGCAGACGATGAGTTTTCCCGGCTGCGGCAAGGCTCTCAAGGCTAATTTCGGCGATTCGGGCTACTACCGCGTTCAATACGACGCGACCGCCCTGAGCGCGCTCTCCAAAGCCTATCCGACGCTGGCGCCGGCCGATCGGGTCGACCTGCTGGCAGACGAGTGGGCTCTGGTCGCAGCCGGGCGTGCTCCGCTTGCCGACTATTTTGACCTGACACGCAGGCTATCGGCGGAAGCCACGCTCGTCGTGTTGAGCGATGTCATCGACAAGCTTGTTGCGATCGACGATCTTGCGCGCGGCGCGCCGGTGCGCAGTGCATTTCATCGCTATGCGCTGCAGCTGCTGCGCCCCGCGTTCGAACGGGTCGGGTGGGATGCCCGCTCGGACGATAGCAATCAGACGGTCCTGTTGCGGGCGGCGCTGATCGAGGCACTCGGTCGATTCGGCGATGAGGAGGTGATGGCCGAATGTAAACGCCGCTACGCCTCCTTCATCGCAGCTCCCGCCTCGCTGGCGCCCAATCTGCGCGCGCCGGTCATCCAAACAATCGGCCGCTACGCTGACCAGGCGACCTTCGACCAGCTGCGCGCGCTCGGCAATGCAGCGTCAAGCACCGAGGAGAAATTGCAGTTTTATTATGCGCTGGCAGGCGCTCAGAACTCGGCCTTCATCGATGAGAGCATCAAGATTGCGCTCACCCCTGAGATCTCCAATGGGCGGGTCGACCGGTACCTGATCCAGCTCGCCCAACACTCGAGTGATCCCGATCTCCTCTGGAAAGACCTGCTTGCCGAGCGCACACCCATCATCGCGAAGTTACCCGCGGGCCGCGGCGTACTGATGCTGGCTGGGATCGCGCAGGCCTCCAGTGATCCCGCCGTCGGGCGCGAGCTCTTGGCCCTGCCCGAAGCTCAGGCATCTCAGGGCGCGCGCTACGAGGCTGCAAAGGCGGTCGCGCGCATTCATGCGCGGTACGAATTCAGGAAGAGGCTGCTGCCGGCCCTGTCACAGTGGCTGGGCGCGCACTAGGATCAGCTGCCGCAGGCGCGCTGGCAGCTGTCGAATTCGACCTGCAAGGTGGTATGGCGGATGCCGAACTTCAGACGCAGCTCATCGACGATCGAATTCCTGAATACGTCGTCGTGCGGGCTCACCGTGGGTGCGACCAGATGGACGGTGAGAGCCGCTTCACTGGTGCTCATGCCCCAGACGTGCAGATCATGAACTTCAGCAACTCCCGCGCGCGTCGAAAGATACGTATGCACTTCGTGCAGATCAATGCGCCGGGGAACCGCATCCATGGATAAATGCAGCGCATCGCGCATCAGGCCCCAGGTACCGGCCAGGATCGCCGTGACCACGATGATGCTGACCAGAGGATCGACCCACGTCCAACCGGTGCGCAAGATGATGAGCCCGGAGATCACGACGCCGGCGGAGACCACGGCATCGCCCACCATGTGAAGAAACGCACTGCGGATGTTGAGGTCATGCGCATGTGCGTGGCCGCCCAGAAGCCACGCACTGCCGCCGCTGATGACCATGCCCAATCCCGCGACGATCATGACGATCTCGCCGCCGACGGCCTGCGGCTCAAGCAGACGCTGCACCGCTTCCCAGGCGATGGCGCCGCTCGTGAACAGCAGCAGCACAGCATTGCCGAGCGCGGCGAGTACCGACGCGCGGCGCATGCCATAGGTGAATCGGCCGCTCGCGGGGCGCATCGCGAGAATCGCCGCCACCAGGGTCGCCGCAAGTCCTAGAACGTCACTCAAGTTATGGCCGGCATCGGCGATCAGCGCGACGGAATTGGCGATGAAGCCATACGCAAGCTCCACGCCGACAAAGATGAAATTCAGCGTCACGGCAAGCGCCAATCGGCCCTGCATGGATGAGGCGGGCGCATGACTATGATCGTGGTCATGACCGTGATTATGTCCGCCGTGCCCGTGACTGTGACCCTGCGCCTGGGCGGCGGCTCGATGCTCGTTTGTCGGTGCGATTTTCAAGGCAGCCGATTATACGGGCCTCACCGATCGGGCGTCAGCTTGCGACAAATAGAACTGAGCGCTCGGTCTTCTCCAGCACCGTTGCGGCGACCTCGCCAAATGACAGGGTCGGCCCGGGCCGCCGACTCACGCCCATGACGGTGAGGTTGTGTTTG